>Ga0187847_10000391_pt1 | contig 50183 bp, 38 predicted proteins | sample June2016WEW_4_10_FD_132458 | JGI IMG/M metagenome (GOLD analysis project Ga0187847, IMG submission 132458) | Peatland microbial communities from SPRUCE experiment site at the Marcell Experimental Forest, Minnesota, USA - June2016WEW_4_10 | ecosystem: Environmental > Terrestrial > Soil >...
AATTGGCTGAGGCATGCGACGTCCCTGTCAGGTGGTCTTGCAGGACGGGCGTGTGTCACACGTGCGAGTGCGGCATTCTGGACGGCCGGCTCCGGTACGCGCCGGAGCCACTTGATCGACCGGCGCTTGGCAACGCGTTGATCTGTTGCTCGATATCAGTATCACCAATCGAGTTAGACCTATAGACACATAGTTCCGATGTTATCCAGCGTGATCGTAGAAAAGTCACAGTCCACTTCGATCGGACGAAGGTATCGGTCGATACCTTCGTCCAATTGTTGCAATTCAGTTCCTCGGGCCTAATTACCACATGAGCCTCGCGATCAAGGTCGCGTGAGCCACAGGGACTTGTAGCACGATTGGGAGAATCCAAATGAGCTTAATCGACCGCGCGATTGCGGTAAACCGCAAGAACGCAGAGCACCATGATCCTTCGCTGGCAAACAAGCCGGCTCCGAAGATTGCAATCCTCACATGTATGGACCCTCGCCTGAACAAACTGCTCGAATGGCTAGACATCAAACCCGCCGATGCGGATGTGATTCGGAACGTGGGAACGGCAGCAACGGAAGATGTTGTGCGGTCTCTCATGTTTTCAATTCATGTTCTGGGCGTGCGAGAAATCATGATCGTGGGGCACACTGGCTGCGGAATGGAAATGTTTTCGGAGGAAGAGTTCGAGGAGCACATTCACAAACAATGCGGCGTTTGGGCAGTAGCTCCCGATAAATTCCACTGCTATTCCGACGTGAATAGAGCGACACAAAAGCAGGTGCTGAAACTTAGATCGCACCCGTGGATTCCTTCGGACGTAGTCATTCGTGGATTTGTTTTTGATTTGTCAACAGGCAAACTAAGCGAGGTTACGCCGAAGGATGAAAGCGTCCACAACCTTGCGCACAAGAAAGCAAGCTAACGCAGGATACCAACCACGCGAAGACGGCCCTGAATTGGGGCCGTCTTCGCGTGGTCTCGTGCGCAACTTGGAAGAGAGGCAAATTTTGGGTGCTCTCTCGGTGCTCTTGTTTCTCTTCGCAAAGTACCCTATAGGTCTTTTGTCAGCACTCGCTCCGCAGCATAAGGAAAGAGGAGACCATCTTCTGACAAATATCAGTGATAGCCTGCGAGTTTGGGGAGCTGGGGTTCTCGAAGGTTTGCTGTAGTAGCCGGATGGAATCATCGCTGATGCGCGCAGGCGCGCTCTCTTCGTGTACGATCCATGCGGCAATGTTCGCGAGTTTATCGCTAAATTCTTTTAGAAAATGATCCAGCGCCTGATTTTGCTGTGGGGTCAATTCGGAGTCGATCTCTCGTCGCCCCCGATGTGCGAGAAGAGTGAGTTCAAGGAGGAAGATCGAGCGCAACGCTGGCTGAGCTCTCTGAATCCGATCACACTCGGCAACGTCTTTCTCGCGCCGATGACGAAACTCAAACTCAAACCGCATGGTATCCGTCTGCGATTCCAGGCCGGCGAAGTTGTCATTGATCTGACTGCGGAGGCGGCTGATCTCGGAAGCGGCAATGCCTCTGCCGCGTTCCACGGGGCAAACTACGAGTTGTGCTAGCATGCGCACGTTCTTTACCAGCAGTTTCTGCAACTGGTCCGTATCGCTCTTTGTTCCGAATCGGTCGAAGATAAAGCCCATGGCTAGAATGCCCAATAACACGCCAGCTATCTTATCGCGCGCGATTGTGAGATCGGTCTGGATGTGGGAATCCTGCAGGTTGACGAAGTAAAAGGAGAGCGCCATCTGCACGCCAAGATAGGAAAGCCGTGGACTGGAGGTGGCGAACCACGCGGCGACCGCGGTCCCAGCCGCAAAAAAGAGAGTGAACCCGAAGATAGTGTCGATAGCGGGTAGGATCAGAACCTGCGCCGAAATCCCCATGACCAGCCCACCAATAACAAATCCGGTAAGGCGGAGAAATTGCGCCTGGAGCGAAGTGCCAATTGTGCTCAGCGCAGTAACGATGCAAGTAAGCACGCTCGTGGTGCCGATGCCGGGCCAGTCGAGACCGTTGTAGAGTACGTAACAAACGCTGGCAGCTAGGCATCCGGCAAAGGCGAAGCGCACATATTCCGGGTTCTGGAATGCATCGGGCAATAACAAAGCGCGCCACCAGCCCTGTCCTGACGCCTTCTGAGAACCATCGACGATCTCATCGCGCCGAAAGACTTCGGTAATAAGTGCGACGGCTTGTTCCATCTCTTGAAGCATGGGGAAGTTAGAGGACAGCTGCCCCTCGAGCACAGGAGGAGACGCGGAAATGCCCCCTGACTCGCGGAGCTGCGATCGGATTGAATCGAGCTTCTCAGAAAGTGCGCGCAGACGGATCGCGTCGTCGTCGCCGGGCTGAGGGGAAGTGTGCGCGAGATTCGCGGCAAGACCAATGAGCCGGCCCGCCAGCGAGATTAGGGCGCTACGCTGCGCCCGCCGGGTCGGGTCCACGCCTTGGCGCTGCAACGTTATTCTAAGTCGGCCGGTGCCGATCATATTGTATTGAAAAATCTTGTCGAGGACCGATTCCGGTGGGGCACGGTGAGCGGCAATGCTTTCCGCTACCCGTTGCACTGCGAGCAACAGATCGTCGACGGATGCGATGAGCGGATCGGAACGATCGAAAATGCGGTATATCGCTTCGGTTCCCACAGTGACACCGGCACCTACGGCGATAATCAGGACAAGCCAGAGAGTATTCTCCACTTGGACTTGGCTTGGCGAGGAGCGGTCCCATATCGGCAGGGCAACGCCAATCGGAAGGGCGAAACCCAGCGCGGCTGCGTAGTTAGTTGTCGTGCGTATAACGAAAAAGATCAGATACAGGCTTCCGATTACCCAGAAGAAATGAGTAAAGGGATAACCGCGGAACAGTATCACGCCGAGCAGGGTATAGAGGCTCGCGCCGACGAATGCAAGGACGATCGTTCTCCCCCCACGCCAGGTGGCGGCGAGATTTTCGCGAGCTAAGAGAATCGCAAAGATAGCAGCCAGGAACGCGTTAGGAATGCTGAAAGTCTCGACGATGAGCATGACCAGCGTAGCCGTGACCGTCATCCGAATAACTGTATTGACGCGCCCTGGATACGGAGCAACTTCCCAGCGGATGAATTCGCGAAACCAAAGCCAGGAGGCACCTCGGCTTGCCGGCTGGTGGCGGAGTTGAGCGGCTCGGGTCGCCATATCAAGGCTTCCGTTTGTATCCGCGGATAACTACCACTGCAGATTCTCCAAGACGAATTCCGTCAGAGGGCGGTGACTGAATCCGGATGCGGACGGGGTAGCGGCTGGCCAAGTGTACCCAGCTCAGCGTGCGTTGTACGTCGGGCAGGCCGGACGTGAATCGGCCCAGGAGCGAAGGATCGGGTGTAACACCGTACCCCGTGCTCTCCACGACGCCCGTAAATCGCAAACCCGGGTCAGACATAAGGTACACGTCCGCAGTCATACCTGGCTGGACATGCTTCAGCTGCGTCTCGCGGAAGTTCGCAAGCACCCACCAGACACGAGTGTCGATAAGTGTGAAAATCTCCTGTCCTATGTGAGCATAGGCGCCCTGAGAAATGACGAGGCTCGTTACACGTGCATCAAATGGAGCGTAGACGCGGCATTCGTTGTAGTTATATTGGGCGTTGGCGATTGCGGCGGCGCGTCCCTGCCGTTGCGTCACGAGGGGATCGAGGGTAAGTACGCTGGATTGCGATTGTTGAAGCTGTGCCGTACTCTGCTCTGCCGAGGCTCTGGCTTCCGCCAAGGCGGCCAGCATCGAGTTGAGGTGGGCTCGATTGAGAGCCAATTGCGATTCGGCTTCATGCACGGACTGTGCGCTGGCCCGCTCTGTCGTGCGTGCCTGGTCCACCTGGTCGACGGTAACGTATTGTTTGGCGAGCAGAGGCTCGACGCGGTGCAAGTTGTTTTCGGCGTATGCCGACTCGGCCCTGACCCGATCCAGCGCAGCCTCAGAGTGCGCGACATCGGCCTCCGCCTCGCGGATCGATGCTTGCGCCCGGTCGACGTTTGCGGTGGCACTGCGGGTTGCCGCCCCGGAGGCGGTGACGGCGTGCACCTCGGCCTGAATGCGACGCTGTTCGTCGACGATCTCGCCTTCGAGGGCGGCTTGGTCCGACACTGCGCGGTCAACGGCATACTTATAGGGTCGATCATCGATTTCGAAAAGTAGATCGCCCTGTTTAACGGGCTGATTGTCGGCGACGTACAGGTGTAGTATCGGTCCCTCGACGACGGGAGCGATTCCAATGTAATTGGCAAAAATTTCCGCGTCGTCGGTCTCGGGATGGCGGGTTGTGACCAAGTAGACAGCAATCAAGCCGACTATCGCCAGCAGAACCATGGCTGCGGTGAAGACGCGACCGTACCAATGAAGTTTCGCGGTGCGATTATCTTGCTCGGGTTGGCTGGTGTCTTCAGTTGGCATTGCGTTTACCTAGCTGTAAAACAGCAGCCACAAGATGCACGCGAGGAAGATCGCCATGCTGAGATACAAGAGCACAGGTGCAGCCAAGTGTTCGGCAATAGCAGTGCGGGCGATCAGCGCCCGTGCCCCCGTTGCCAATACAAGACCACCGACGGAGCAGAAGATCCACACGGGGAAATAAGAGCCGAAGATGGTGTATTCGGGCCCGTGGGAGCAACCAACTAACACCAGCGGTGCCAGAGATAGACCCGCGAAGGGACGAAGTGTGGTCATTCGCCGTCGATCGCGGCCCGTCAATTCGGCATTCATGTCAGGTGCACCCACATGTGTCGAATGTTGGTCCTAATCATGCTCACCTCCTCGTCGATACGACTCGATTGAGCCACAGAGTTAAGGACCGAATCTATTGGACGAAGGTATCGATCAATACCTTCGCATCGGATGATCGCGTTAGCGCCAACACTAGCTTGCTCAAGAGAAATCTGGCCTATGTAGCCCGTAAGGATGATGTCCACCGATACTTTGGGATCGATCAATACGTTCGTCCAATAGACTCGGCTCCGTCGTTCTGCCGTAATCGTCACTGAGCGCGAAAGAATTGTTTTCGAGTTCCGCATAGGCGGGCCAGATGCACATGGCAACGAGTTGAGTGGTTTATCAACGCGGTGAGGAAGTTGTTCGGTCCAAAGTCAAGCGGCAAACGCATCCGGGCAATTGCAAGAACTGGGCGAGGCACAGGTAATTCTTGCGACGGCGCCCATACAGGAAAGGCGTGGCCAGCGATTACCGGCATCTTGCTGGAATGAACCGGAAGAAGGTTCGATTGATCGGATACAACCCATCATTGAACGTTCTACTTTTGTCGTTGCTTCTCGCCTTCTCCGCGGTGCGAGCTCTGGGGCAATGTGCCGGCAACGTGTCTTCACCCGCCGCCGCTGCGGACTGCGCCGCTCGCGAAACTCCTCGCGAGGGAACAGCGGTTCTCGATCCCGCTTACCCCTACACCTTGGCTGAGCTGATTGACGTTGCCGAGCATCACAATCCCAGCACACGCACGATCTGGGAGCGCGCTAAACAGAAGGCAGAGGAACTGGGTTTGGTAAAAGCCGCCTATTATCCCGAGTTAGACGGTTTAGCGGCCTTCGGCGACGAGAGACTGATAAATCCGTTCCCGAAGCCGCTGGCACCTCGCGGCTACGTGATGGTGGAGCTGCCAGTCGTCCGGCCCGAAGTTACGCTCCGATATCTAATCTTTGACTTTGGTAAACGCGAAGCAAGCGTGCACTCCGCGGAAGAGGAGAAGCTCGCCGCGGGTGCGGATGTCATTCAGGTAAATCAAGCGTTGGCGTTTCGCGTTGCGAGTGCTTACTACCAGCTGGTGACCGCACAGGAAAGATTGCAGGCCGCCCAGGACACATTGCGAACTGCGCAAACCACGCAGGATGCGGCTGAAAACAGACTGAGCAACGGACTTGCAACTCTTCCCGATGTTCTCAACGCCCGGGCCGAAACGGCGCAGGCTGCGTTCGACGAAGAATCCGCGGACGGAGACGAAAAGATTGCGCGCGTGACGCTGACTGAAGCGGTGGGAGCTGATCCGTCTCCGGACATAGTGATTGACAGCCAGAGGAGTGCGCCGTTGCCGGAGAGACTCACAATGTCGATCGAGGCGCTGATCGATCGCGCGATGGCGAATCGTCCCGACCTCATGGCGCAAACTCTGCGAATCCGCTCCGCTGAGGCCCGCATTCGTGCAGCCAGCGCAGAGTATAAACCGCAGATTGTTCTCACGGGTTCGGCAGCGCAGACCTCTGTGTGGCCCACATCGGACTACGGCCAGCTCGGTTCCGCGAGCGAGCCTACCTGGTCCGTCGCACTCGGCATTGAGTGGCGCATCTTTGATGGAGGTGTCCGCAAGAACGAACTGTTATCGCCAAGTCGGAACGCCGCGAAGCACAGGACGAACTCACAACGAAAGACGATGAGACGACGCGCGAGGTTTGGACTGCTTACATAGGATTTCGGACGGCATTGCGGAAGCACGATGCTGCCGTGGCGCTTCTCGAATCCGCCAACGCCTCTTACTCGGCATCGCTCGACGCATACAAATATGGAGTCAAGAATCTGGTGGATGTTGTTACCGCGGAGAAAGAGCTGGCCCAAGCTCGACTATCCAATGTCTCCGCACGATCAGAATTATTTATAGAGGCTGTCAATCTTGAATTCGCCACCGGAAATCTGCTGAGGAATCAACCGCCAGCGACAAGACTTCAATCTCCGGACGGACAACATCCTTAATCCCCAAGGCAGGTTCCCAGGTGTCGAGCGGTTTCGATCCATGAATGGTCGCGCGGAACCGATCTTCGCTGGCCAGCTACTTGATCCAGCGGCACCAGCGCCGCGTTTTCGCCGCGGGCTGCCACCATCACGCCAAACTGTCCCTTGGCGATGGCATCGGCACAGGCCGTGCCCAGGCGCGTAGCCAGGATGCGATCGGCCGCGGACGGTGTGCCGCCGCGCTGCACGTGGCCGAGAATGGTTACTCGCGATTCAAGGTGCGTGAGCTCCTCGAGCTGATGGGCCAGGCGCAGCGTGTTGTCATGGTGCCGAATCTCAAGAGCGGCGATGGCGTGCTTGGCCTCGATCTTGTCGTTCAGGCTCTTGGCGCGTTCGAGTTTCTTTTCCGCGGCATCGAAGACGCGCGCGTCGTCGCGGCTCATGGCGCCCTCGGCCACGGCCACAATGCTGAAGTTGCTGCCGCGCTTGCTGCGCTGGCCGATGGCCTCGGTGATCTTTTCGACGTCGTAAGGAATTTCGGGGATGAGGACCACGTCCGCGCCCCCGGCGAGTCCGGCGCCAAGCGTGAGCCACCCAGCGCGATGACCCATAATTTCAGCCACGATGATGCGGTGGTGGCTGTGCGCGGTCGAGTGCAGACGATCAATGGCTTCGGTCGCAATGTCCAGGGCGGTGGCGTAGCCGAAGCACGAGTCGGTCATGGCCACGTCGTTGTCAATGGTCTTGGGCAGCGTAATCACATTGATGCCGGCCCGGTGCAGGCGCAGAGCGCTCTTCTGCGTGCCGCCCCCGCCAAGGCAGACGACGCAATCGATACCCCACTTCTTGAGATTGTCCCGGATGGCATCCGTCATGTCCTTGGTGCGGCCGTTGATCTCCATGCGATGCGGCTTGTCGCGGCTGGTGCCAAGAATGGTGCCGCCGACGGTGAGAATGCCGGAAAGCGTAGCGCGATCCAGATCGAGCCGCCGGTTCTCAACCAAACCGCGAAAACCGTCGCGGAAACCCACGATTTCCATGCCGTAGTAGCCGAGCACGGCCTTGCCTACGCCGCGGATGGCTGCGTTTAGTCCAGGGCTGTCGCCGCCCGCGGTGAGAATGCCGATGCGCTTGATCTTGGTGGCCATGAACAACAAATATCAGACGAGGCGGAGTTCGTGTCGAGTAATTGGCCTTGGGTTTCAGCGAATGTGACCTCTCTCAGTAACGGTGGGCGTCCATTGTTGCTCCGAGTGGTGGAAAGACGCGGGAAAACCATGACCCGTGCCAACCACCGTCCCATTGCGCACTGGCGACGCGATGCTCTAAGCTCGATAGCCGAGGATCTCGATACCAGCGCAGGGAATCGCGGCGGCTGAGACGAAAGCCACGAAGCGCGCTCAGGAGGATGCAATGACCGATCCTCGTTCCTGGAATCGCAGAGAATTCGATGTTGCACAGGCCGGATACTTTAACGTCCTCAGGCCTACAAGATGGTTTTCCGCCGTGCGGCTGCCGGGGGGCTTTCGCTATCGCCTCAAGGGAGCGGAACCTGAGAACCCTGCGATGGCTGCGACTCTGCCGCCTGCGCCTGGATCACTATCCTCGCCGAAACTCGATTTAGCCCACCATGCTGTCGGCCAGGGAACGGCAATCCCGCCACAATTCGCACTACTCGGCACAGAGAGAATTCGTCTCGTGCTGCCTGTGTCGATCGTGCTGGTGGCGATTGCGATCATGTACTGCATGGTGGTTTGGATCGGCAATTCCTAAGGACAGATCCACATATACGCGCAGCAGAGTGCGGTTTGGGGCCGTGCTAACAAATCACGCCTCACAATCGAAGATTCCTGCGCCACAGGCAACCCCGACCGACCGTTTGCAATCCAATTCGCTAGGATTCCTAATTTTTTAGCGACGTCGCCCTCAAATCCGGGTTGGCATGAATGAGTGCGCTGCTCGAAGCCTGCTCCGGAACGGAAGGAGAGGATATGACCGTCATGCTTTGCTCTCATCGCCGTATTTTGTTCTCGCTTCTGCTGGTCTTCTTTTTATCGCTTGCCGGTTGCATGGGCGGCCCTGGCGGCGCTGGCTTACAAGACAAGTCGTCGGCGAACGTATCTGTCAGCGCTTCCGCGACCAGCGTCACGGAAGGCCAGGGCGTGACATTGGAGGCCTACGTCAATCCGGTTCTGGCCACAGGAACCGTGACTTTCTATAGCGGATCAACTGCGATCGGGACGGCGGCGCTCAGCGAGGGTCTCACTACAGAAATCGCTCTGCTCCAAACAACGTTCAGTTCCGTCGGTCCGCAGAGCATCACTGCGAAATACAGCGGAAACGATTTCTATTCGGCGGGTACATCCGCGGCCATGACGATCGGCGTTTACAACGGTAATCTGGCATCGTCCTCGGTGACTCTGCAGGCCTCAACGACGACACCTCAATATCAGACCAATGTGATGTTAACGGCTACAGTCTCTCCCTCTGCCGCCACGGGTACGGTCACTTTTTATAACGGGTCGACCAATATTGGCAGCGCTACTGTGAGCGGGGGCGCCGCCAGCGTGACGGCTTCGTTTGCGGCAGGAGGCACCGCGACACTCCACGCGGTCTACTCCGGTGACTATAACTATCTTTCCAGTACTTCGAATTCGCTTGCGATGACCGTCAGCGGTCCGCTGGTGACCTCGACAACTCTCAAGGTTTCAACCAGCTCCGTCGCGATCGGCGGAAATGTTACATTGACAGCCACTCTTACCCCTGCGACAGTCACGGGCACGGTTACGTTTTATAACGGATCGACTGCGATAGGCACGGCGAACGTTAACGCGGGCGTGGCCACGCTGAATACCACGTTTGCCGCGTCCGGCCATATCACCCTGACGGCGGGCTTTGCCGGAAATTCTTCGTGGGAACCGAGCGCATCGAATCAGGTTTCTCTTTTCGTTACCGGCGACACGCCCGACACTGTCGTGCTGCAGACCGCGCCTTTCTCGGTGATCATCGGTTACTCCGCGACACTGACGGCTACGATCACACCGGCCGCGGCTACGGGCAGTGTGACCTTTTACGATGGAACGGTCGTGCTCGGCAACTCCACGGTATCCGGGGGCGCGGCCACGCTGGTGGACTCCTTCATGAGCGCAGGCGCTCAGAATTTAACTGCTGTCTATAGCGGAGATACAACGTATATCTCGGGTATCAGCAGTCCCGTAACTCTGCAGGTGAGCGATCCAGGGCCAACGCCGACCACAACCGCGCTGGCGCTGAGCGAATACTCAGGCTACGACGGAGATTTTGTCACGCTTACAGCGACTATCGTTCCTGCCGCGGCTACCGGGCAGGTCGACTTTTACGATAACGGAAGCTTGGTGGGGCACGCGGTGGTTTCGTCCGGTACGGCCGCGTACTCGCAGGTCTTTACGCAGGACGGTGACAATGAGATCACCGCGGTTTACCAGGGAGACATTACGTATTCCTCGAGTAAGTCCGCCTCGCAGGATCTCGTACTCAGCGAACCGCCTTCTTCGTCAAATCCCACTCCCTCGTGCCCGTCAGATCCGATCGATTGCCAGATTGAGTGCCCTGAAAATCCGAGCTGTACGTTGAACTGCCCGTCCGATCCAACCCTTTGCTCGATGGAGTGCCCTGGTTATGCGGGCTGTCCCACCGATCCCAGTAGTTCTTCACTGAAGAGAAAGCAAGGGTTCAACCTGGACGCGCCCTTGAAACTCAGGGAACCTCTCTTGATGTTCGACGGGTTCAGGAAAAAGGGATGCTGAAGGATTGGCATGAGCATAGATAAAGCTTTGTCGATCCGCTTTTCGGAGTTGGCTACTATCTTCGCCCTGATGTATGCTGGCCACACTCATTCTCAGGTCAGCCCTAGTGGAGATTAGTGATGCAGATTTATCGTGGGTCGGTCGTTTTCTGCCTTTGCGCTATGCTTTGCCGCGCCCAAGCGACAAAGACAGACCAGGCACTGTTCAGTCAAGTACGCGAAAAATACGATGCTCCGTTCAACAAGGACTTGCAGTCGTTCAATTGCGCTGTCGATTTCAGCTGGAAGCAGCACTGGACCGAGACGACGCGTGTAGGCGATGAGGGGACAGACGAGGAAATCGAAAAGCTCATTCAGCCGATTCGGAACCGCGTCGAGGTGACGCAACAGAAAGTCTCTGTTTCCTCCGGGCTAACCGACGACGAAATGAACAAGCTTCCCTACGAGGGCATGGCTGAGGGCCTGTTGGAACATGCAGTGGAGAAGAGCCTCTATACCTGGCTGACTGGAAGTACGAGAGCGATCCTTGGCAATCCGGCCACGCTGGTCTCGATCGAGCAATCCCCGTCAGGCTATAAACTTACCTTCAAGGTTCAGGACTCTGATATCGAGTTGGTTCTTGCTCCCGACATGCGCCTGCAGAGAGGCGGTATGAAAGCAAATCCAGCGGACCATATCGAAACATTGTTCGAGTCTGGTCAACACGGGTTCCATTTGACCTCAATGACGATGGGTGAAGACGGAAACTTCATGCCGGGCAGCCGCCTGATCTACACCTATACCTACCAGACCGTAGGCGGTGTGGAGTTACCCGAGCACGTTGCCGTAATCAGAGAGAGTCACCACGAGGTCTGGCGATACACACTGAGCGACTGTAGCGCGAAGACCAGTAAATGATTCAATGATTGCCGATCAACCCTCGCCGCTCAGGATTCTTCGGCGGGCTCGGCTCATGCGCGCAGCCGTCCCGCGTCAGATCTTGCCCTAACCTGTGCTACGGGTGCGTCTATCTGGCCTTTCTCGACCTTTCTGCCCATTGAAGAATCAGTAGGTTATGGGCTTTGAATGGCGGATGAGGCCGTGCCCCTTCAAAACAAAGAGTTTCTCTACACCTGTATTGGGGCACTCGCGCCTGATTGGTCTTTTTGTGCAGGCCGATGCTTCTTTTGAGGCATAGTGCCGACTTACGGATGCGGATATAAGTATTGTGACGCGGATATATAAGTGTAGCGAACTCGAAGCTGCCAGGTTGCATTCGGGGCCCAAATCAGAGGCTCCACGTAAGCTGTATGTTAGAGGACGGAATGGTTCTCTTAGCGAAGGATTCTGGCCTGCGCGACGGAGTGCAAAAAAATCGGCCCCCGTCGAAACGGGGGCCAAGTTGCCTTGGTTCTCTCGCGTTGCGAGAGCTTTTTTGGCGGCCAGACGGCGGGGTAGCCGTTGGCAGGAGCAAAGCCTCGGGGGAGGGCGTACCGCTATTTACGGTTGCTCCGCGCCAGCTGAGGCAGGAGCGCTTTGGGGGGACGCGTCTGCCCGGGCCGCCAAACTGTTTTCCATCAACGTTAGATGCACGGTGCTGGTGCGCACCCGCTCCGGCTTTTGGTTACTGTCGCCTGAAGCCGCGGCTTGGACGTTGCCGAGAGCCACGAAGTGCATGCGGTAGATGGGAATCTGGTGTTCAGTTGCAAGGTAACGCTCGACCGATTCGGCCAGGCGCTGTGAACTCTGGATGCCTGCGCTGCCTGCGGCAGGCGAGTGCGCTTCCATTTCCAAGATATAGCCTTCGCGACCGGTCAGGCTGGCTGCGATCTGATCGAGCTTGGCCTTGGCATCGCTCGAAAGCACCGGGCTGCCGCCATGGAAGCCAATGTCGAGATCGGTGATCTGTTGGTATTGATCGAGGCCGTTGACCGTACCGTTGAGCTTGTCAACGTGGCCCGAGGCCTGCTGTGCAGTGTTGTTGGCATTCAATGCCTGCTGGTTGGCCGAACTCGCGGTCTGGTTGGCGGCATCGGCGGAAGATTGAGCCTTTTGGATTCCTGCCTGCGCACGCGCATCCACATCCTTGATGTCACGCGCGTTGCGAGCGTTCACGTCATCCAGTTCCGTGAGCCGGTCGTTGATGGGGTCGGTTTGCTTCTTTACCCACTTCTTGCCGGCGAAGGGATTGACGCGGCCCCAGAAGCCTTCCTTCGGCTGACCCATCGGGTGATTAACTGCGGGGGAGGGCTGCTGTTGCGATGCCGAAGAAGATGTGTTCTGGGAACTGGAATCGGATGTGGGTGTCTGAGCATCTTGCGCACTTAAGGGCAGCGCGATGGCCGATGCCAGCGCTAAAGTTGCGAAACTGCGCGGAAATGTAAGGAGACTATTTGTAGTTTTCATCAATGTACCCCTTTTGGAAGCGCCCCCCATAGAACCGGCCACGGGTTGAGCGCTTACGTGCTCGCCCAAATAGATTGCAAGGCGGGTGCCAAAGTAGGCGCGGAGCGGAAGGAAGGATGTATCAGATTGATTCCTTTTTGGTTAGATGGAAACGCTTGTGCTTGAGGTCTCCCGGTATGGCGCAGAAAACGCGGAGGTTACCGCGTAAATTTTGCATGCTCGCGTAGTTTCTACCTGGTAAGAAGGTGTAGGGCCTGCTCACACCATTGGGCCATCCACCCCAATAGTGTGAACAGGCCCTAGCTACTTGGAATCGACGTGGACGATGCGGAGGTCAGGGAAGGCACCGTCCCATTGATCGGGAACGCGATCAAAGGCCAGACGGAAATCCGCAGCATCGCCGGGCTTGAGCGGAGCCGCGGTGAGCGGTTCTATGTCGACCTCTGGCTCGCGGGTGCGGATGATGCGGAGCGGCTGGGTTTCGTTCCATGCCACCTCATGCACCGCGTCGCGAAAGAGGACCTGGACAGAGATTCCCGTGACGGTGCGGTTGCCCTGGTTGGCGATGTGGCCGTCGAGATAGGTGACCTTGCCGCCAGACAGGTTGGACGACTCGCTCATGGCCAGGTTGCTGATGGAAAGACTGGCGGCGTAGGGATCGGCGGCCGCGGAGATCGGCGTCACGGTTGGCGCGCCTTCGCCATGCTCGTAGACGAGAAACATCCCGCCGACAGCGGCGATCACGATGGCAGAAGCTGCTGCCAGAGGAAGCCAACTGCGCTCCGATTTGTCGGGTGGGCGAACGAGTTGGGGACCTGTGCTCACGAGCGAAATTCTACACCTGTTGGCGCGCGACGACGCGGCGCTGACGATGAAACCTGTGCGACTAAACCCTCGACAGGCACAGCGGCGGCCGAGCCGGCGCTATTCATCAAATTGCCATCTTTTTCAGGCATCCTGTACACAGCCCTAGCGTCTAAACAGGTAAGAGCAGAGTTGACCGCGACCTTCAAGAGTCCGGCATCGGGCTCGCGGGAACCAGAAGAACCGGGGTTCCGCAGCTTCCCCCCCAGGTGTTGAAAGGCAGGCCAGCCATGCAAACCTCCTCGCAGCCGGTGGCGAATACGCCTCCAGTTGCTACGCCCGAGTTCCGTGAGCCGAATCTGAGCGCCGAACGGGCCTACCAGGGCCTGACCATCGCTTTCATGCTTTTGCTCCTGGCGAGCCTTTGGCTGTTCCGGTAAAACGTATGTTTTGCGTCGCGGAGAACGGGGCTAAGCCCGCTTCCGATTTTTTGGGGAATTCAACCGAAGCGGGCCTGCTTGACTCCCTTGCGGCAATCCTTGCCGCTCATGCGCACACGGATGCACATTTCAGCGAGCCGCGAAAGCATGCGATCGCCGATGCGGTCGCCCAGCGACGGCTCGCGCGCGGCGCGTTCCACGTCGCTCTGGTTTCCGCCGCCCGCCGGCAAGTCCTGGTAATTGGTGGTGATAATCGTCGTCTGGCGGTTGTTGTACCGCGTGTTGAGGATGAGCGCGACCGTATCCCACACCCATTCATTGGGTTTTTGCGCGCCCAGATCGTCGAGCACCAGCACCTCGGCGGCGAAGATGGGCTGCAGCAATTCGAGTTCGGTGGTCCTGACCTCGGGGTTGTAACTGTTCTGGATGCTTTTGAGCAGCTCGCGGTAGTCGCAGAACCGGCCTTTCACTCCACGCTCGCGCACCAGTCGCTGCAACACGCCCACGGCTAAGTGGGTTTTGCCTACGCCCATATTACCGATAAAAAGCAGGCCCTTGCCCGCAGTACCGGCTGGGTACTCGTCGACGAAGCGGCGCGCAGTAAGCAGCGCTTCGCTCAGCGAGCGGTCGGCTTCGTGATAGATCTCGAAGGTATCGAGCGTGCAGTCGCGGTAGCGCGCGGGAAGTTGTGTCGCAGCGATGCGTCGCCGCTCGCGTTCGGCATCCTGGCAGCCGCAGGGACGGCTCACCCAGTTTTCCCGGGCGTCTAACACGCGCACCAGACCCGTACCATCGCAGTTTGAACAGACACTCATTCCGAATTCCAGCCTAAAGCACGGGGCCTCAGGCGTACGCGGTGCAGGGTCGGTGACGGAATGTGGAAAAGCTGTTGACAGGCTGCGCGCGCGAGGCCACCTAGCCGGTGTATGTGGCCGACCGTCTATTTTCCGAAGAATCCTTTCAGCGATTTGACCGGATTCTGCGTGGTGGAGTTATTCATGATTCCATTGGCCGCCTGTTTGAGCATCTTGCCCACGTCGGCGTGGATCGACGGATTCGATGCGGTTCCGGTGATGGTGAGCGGAATGCCGCCGCTGTTGGATTTAGAACCGGAATTGGAGCTCTTGCCGAACAATCCGCCGACGGCATTGCTCACAACTCCGCTCACTGCGGACAAAGCCGCGATCTTTGCATTCAGTTGAAAGTTAAGTTCATCCGAAGGGGAGACCGTGCCATCGCCGGTCGCGGACCCGATCTTCGGAATCTCCGCATCGATATTGCTGAAGCGCGTGCCTTGCGGGGAATTATCGACGTTGGCGCTCAACTTTTGAATCTCGGTGCCGCCTGCGGCGCCGCTTAGGGGCTTGATGCCCTGAATCTTCGAGCCAAGATCGAAGCCCTCGAGCTGACTGTTGTCGAGCTCGATCGGTCCCGCGATGGTGAGCGCATTGGCCGGGCCGGTAACGGCGAGACTGGCGGATAGCGTGCCGCTTTTGAGACGCGAGCCGCTGGGCAGCATCACTCCCGCGGCAGGCAGCAGTTGCTCCACCTGATCGACCGGGAGATTGGGCGCGGAGAGTTGCAGATTCAGGACGGCCTCGGTGCCGTCATGCCGGAAACTGCCGGTGATGTGGGCCGCCATCGAGCCAGTGTTGATAGCAATGTCGTTCACCTGGCCGGTGCGCGATGAGAGATTGTTGGAGAGGCTGAAGTTGATATCGACAGGCTGCGGAGCAGGCGATCCGTTGCGCGCCAGTTTGAGCTGGGACGCCGCGGCTTTTCCGGTCGTGGTCAGGTTGCCGCCCTTCGATGTGACTTGGGCGCTGAAGTCGGCAACCATGGAGATGCCGTCGCCAGGTTGAATCGCGCCCGCTGCCAAGGGATCGAAATGCTTGATGTCGAGCGTCGCGTCAAAGGGGGTCATTGACGTATCGTTTTGCGTTACGGGCCCCGCCGTGCCTTTCAGACTGAGCGAGCCACCACCCGCAACTGTGAGCGAAAGTTCGAAGGGGAACGAATGCGTGAACGATAGCTGCTTCACGGTCAGATTCACATCCGTGCATTTGAATGGATTGCCCGCTGCGGGCAGCGAAGAAAGTGCGGCGCTGCCGTTCTTGATCTTGAGCAGGTTCACAGTGAGTGAAGGCACGGCGCCAGTCTGCTGCGATGAGGATTGCGATGCGCTCGTGCCCAGCGAAGAAAAATTCCAAGTGCCGTTGGCCGAGTGGATGAGCTGAAGCGATGGAGAGTCGACGGTGAACTTTGTGATCTGGACCGAGTGGTGAAAGATCAGCGGTGCTAGTTCGACGCCGATGTGAAGCTTCTTGGCTTCGAGAAAGGGGCTAGTGGAAAACGCCGGATCGTCGGCGATGGATATGTTCTCGGCAACCAGGCTGCCCGTGAGTAGGGAAAGGCCGATGTGGCCGAGGGTGACTCTGCGACCGAGCGCGCTCGAAAGATCGTTCTCGATCTTGGGGCGGAATGTGTCGACGTTGATGAAGAACGGAGCAAGGACGAGAACGATGATGACGAGAACGGCAGCCGCGATGACCGTTTTCACCCAGCGCTTCTGTATCAACGAGTGCAACCGCATGGAGTTTTCCTCCTCGCAAAGGGACTGGCTGGAATTGTAATGCTTGCCGGTGCGGTGTCCCAGTGGTTCGTGCTATAAATCGAAGCCCCGAAATGCAGGTCCTTCGACTCGGCCGTCCGCTGCGGCGAACGACCTCGCTCAGGATGACAGATCAAATTCAGAACTCAGAATGACATTTTCAGAGCTCAGAATGACATCCGGTTTTTCTCGCTCAGGACGAATGACATAGTAATTTTGCCGCGAACTTCAGGGACAGGGTACAAGGTATGCATCGCGCAAACATAACTGCCGGTTTCTGCGCGGCCGTACCGGTTTAGTCCGCCGCGGTTGCCTCTTTTTGCGTGGATCTGGCCGTGTGTCCAGCGGCGGGCGCGGGAATCGCCTCCTGATCCGTCTTGCTTTCGGCCAATTGCATAAGAAAGTCCTGGGACGAGAACTGTTGCGCGTCTTTGCTCAGTTTACTGGCGCGCAGATAGCTGCCATCGGACTGTTGGATGCGGGCTTTGACGGTGTCGGCCATATACGCAGGCAGAATTTCGTTGTGGATGCGCGTGATCACTGCCGGGTCGCGCACCGGAAAAACGACCTCGCAACGTTCGAAGAGATTGCGCGGCATCCAGTCGGCTGAGCCGAGATAGATTTCGTCGGTGCCGCCATTGGCAAAGTGGAAGATGCGCGAATGCTCAAGGAAGCGGCCGACAATGGAGCGCACGCGGATGCGTTCCGACAAGCCCTTCACGCCGGGCCGCAGGATGCAAAGGCCGCGCACGATGAGGTCGATCTCGACGCCGGCCTGCGAGGCCTGGTAGAGCGCCTGGATGATGGAGGGCTCGAGCAGGGCGTTCATCTTGGCCACAATGTGGGCGGGGCGGCCGGCCTGCGCGTGTTCCTGCTCGCGGCGGATGAGGCGCAGAAAGCTTTCCGCCATGGTGAGCGGCGCCACGAGTAGCGGACTATAGTCGTCGAGCTCGGCGTGCGCGGTGAGGTAGTTGAACACCATGTGCACGCGCTCGGCAATCTGCGGATCGCTGGTGAGCAGGCTCAAGTCGGTGTAGAAGCGCGCGGTGTCGGGGTTGTAGTTGCCGGTGCCGAGATGGCAGTAGCGGCGCGTGACGCCGTCTTCGTCGTGGCGCACCAGCATGGCCAGCTTGCAGTGGGTCTTGAGCCCCACCACGCCGTAGAAGACCTGTACGCCGGCGTCCTCCATGCTGCGCGCCCAGCGAATGTTCGAAGCCTCGTCGAAGCGGGCCATCAACTCGACGACCACCGTCGCCTCTTTGCTTGCGCCGGCTTCGGTCAGTGCCTGGAACATGGGCGAGTCGTGGCTGGTGCGGTAGAGCGTCTGCTTCATGGTCACGACGGCTGGGTCCTGCGCGCCCTGCTGCACGAACTCGACCACGGGATCGTAGGAGTCGTAGGGGTGATGCAGCAGAATGTCGCGATGGCGCAGCTCGTCGAAGATGCCGGTTGACTTGCGGCTCAGCAGAAGCGGCTTGGGTACAAAAGGCTGGAACTTGAGGTCGGGGCGCTGCACGTCACCGTAGAGAAACATCAACCGCGAGAGATTCACCGGGCCCTCGCCACGGAAGACTTGATCTTCGTCGAGCTCGAAGTTCACCCGCAGCCGCTCCACAATCTCCGCATCGCCGCTGCTTTCGATCTCCAGGCGCACCGCGTCGCCCTTGCGGCGGTTGTGCAGTTCCACGCGGATGGATTCAAGCAGGGACCGCGCTTCTTCTTCCTCGAAGTAGAGGTTCGAGTTGCGGGTGACACGGAACGACGCGGCGCCAAGCACCTCATAGCCGCGGTACATGCCGGCGAGATGCTGCTCAATCAGGTCCTGCAGCAGTAGGTAGTCGTGGTGGCCGTGGTCGGAGGGCAAGCGAACAAAGCGCGGCAGGGCGCGCGGCACCGTGACCACGCCCAGCACCTGCGGCCCGGAGCTGCGGCGTTTGGCGCGCAGCAGTAGAGCCAGGCAAAGCGCCTTGTTGAGCACGCGCGGAAACGGATGCGCGGGATCGATGGAGATGGGCGTTAATAGCGGATCGACTTCGCGCTGGAAGTAGCCGCGCGCAAAGTCGGTCGCTTCCTCGCTCAATTCTTTCCACGCCAGCAGCCGGATACCTTGCTTGCGCATCTCGGGCAGTAGTTGCTTATTCCAGCAGTGGTACTGCGCGGCCACAAACTTGTGAATTTCGGCGGTGAGGGTGGCGAGCGATTGGTCGGGGCGCAGGCCGTCGAAGCCGGGCTCGCGGTAGCCATCCTCGATGCGCTGCATTAACCCGGCCTGGCGGATTTCCACGTACTCGTCGAGGTTGGAGGCGGTGATGGCGAGGAATTTGACGCGCTCCAACAGAGGATTTGTAGCGTCTTCCGCCTCTTCAAGCACACGCCTGTTGAACTGCATCCAGGAGTAGTCCCGGCCGTTGAAAAGTTCGGTTTTCTTTTGACCTCTGGCCATACGCCCGTCCCGGGAGCCGTGCTGGCAGTCTACAGCGTTTCCCTGGCCTTCTGCACTACAGAACGATGAATCGTCTGGATTCGCAAGCGCTGCCGGCCGGCGAAACGCTTATCGGTAGTTTCATGATTTCAGGAGAGAAGATTCGTTGAATGGCTCGTGGAATGGAGATGGATCGCCGCCTGCAATTGTGCGCGTGCGCCGATCCTGGCGTGGCAGAATGGCGGGAAAGCCCAGCAGATAGCGATGAAATACGTCCAGAGGAAGCGGGCGGCTGAACAAAAATCCCTGGAAATCAAAGCAGCCCTGTTGCTCAAGGAAGCGGCGTTGCCCGTCTGTTTCCACTCCCTCGGCGAGGACGGCGACCTCTTTGGCGCGGGCCAGGGAGATGGTGGCCTGAGCAATGGCGGCGCTGACGGGGTTGTTCTGAATGTCGGTTACGAAGGAGCGATCGATTTTGAGCTCATCGATCGGGAGGCGCTGCAGATAGCGCAGGGAAGAGTAGCCGGTGCCGAAATCGTCGAGGGAGAAGCGGAGACCGCATTCGCGCAACTGCATCATCTTCGAAATCACGTCGTCGGCGTTCTCTACCACCGAAGTTTCAGTGAGTTCGATCTTGAGGTGTTCGGGGCGGGCGCCGGTGCGGTCGAGCGCGGAGATCACGTGGTCCGCGAAATCGGGTTGGGCAAACTGGCGGGCGCTCACGTTGATGGAAAGCGTGAGTTCGGCAGTGAGTGGAGCCGCGGCCCAGCTGGCGAGGCGGCGGCATGCGGATTCCAGAACCCAGTCGCCGATGGAAAGAATGAGGCCCGATTGCTCGGCAAAAGGAATGAATTCGATGGGCTGCAGGAGGCCGCGAACCGGATGCTGCCAGCGGATAAGAGCCTCAGCGCCGATCGGTAATCCGTGACTGATCAGTGGCTGGAAGAACAGCACGAATTGATCGGATTTGATGGCGAGGCGGAGATCGGCCTCCAGCGCGGCGCGCTCGTTCATCGCGGACTGAAGCTCCGGCGCGAAAAAGCGAATCGTATTCCGGCCGGCGTTCTTCGCCTGGTACATGGCAAGTTCCGCCTGCTGCAGCACTACGTCCGCGGTTGGAGAATCCTTGCCGAAGATGGTAATGCCGATGCTGCAGGCAGTGAGGTACTCGCGGCCCCCGAGGTGGTGCGGCTGAGAGAGCGCTGACAGAATTCTCATGGCCTGGGACTCGACATGGGCAGCGGCTTTTTCGGTTCCTCCATTCAGGTCGTCGATGAATACAATGAACTCATCGCCCCCCCAGCGCCCGGCAGTTCCGTTCTCGCGAAGGCACGTCGTTAGTTGTCGCGCTGCCTCCATCAGCATGCGATCCCCGGCTTTATGGCCGAGCGTGTCGTTGATGTTCTTGAAGTTGTCCAGATCGATGAAAAGCAGCGCGCAGAGCGCATCGGCGCTGGCCAGTTCCAGCGAATTGTTGAGCCGGTGCAGAAGATGCCGCCGGTTGGGAAGCGCAGTTAGCGGATCGTAATAGGCCAAGTTGCGGATCTCTTCGTGGGCCGCTTTGAGCTTTTCGAATTCCCGCTTTTCGTGCTCGAGCCGGGCCATCCTGACCCGAACCACTAACCAGCCAAGCCCCGTCGGTACGAGAACGCAGATCGAGAGGAACCACCACGACTCATACCAAGGGTAGGGAATCGAAAACGCAAATTGCGCTGTATCGGAACTCCATGGGCCGTCTGTCTCCCGCGCCTGGACCTCCAAACGGTAGCTTCCGGGCGCCAGCTTTGCGAATTGCAAGGTCGGCTGCGTCGTCTCGCTCCATCCAGCCCTGTCGGTCAAGCGGTAACGGTAAACAACGCCCTCCGAACGGGAGGCATTGGGCGCGGCGAAGGTGGCGATCAGCGAGTCAGCCTTTGGGGAAGTCCGGGTCTTGCCGAAGACATCCACGCGGCCCATCTTCAGGCGAGTGAACACGACGTGAAGGCCGGCTTGCGGTCCGCTCCGCGGCTGCGGTTTGAACCGGGAAAGACCGGCGCTGGTGCCTATCCAGATGGTCCCATCGGGATCGGCGGCAAAGCTGTGCAGGTTGCAGTCGTTCCACGCCAGTCCGTCGTCGGCATCGTAATTACGCCAATGAGAGCCGTTCAGAACATTCACTCCGTGTTCGGTACCTATCCAGAGCTGTCCCAGGGTGTCGAAGCCAAAGAAGTAGACCAATCCCTCATTGCCAGGGCGCTGGACGCCTTTTTCGATCGTGAGGTTTGTCGAATGCAGGCGGGCGCGGTCGATGCCGCCGCCGAAGTGATAACCGATCCAGAGTGCGCCATCGGGAGCCGCGCCAAGCGACAGGACTTCCTGGTTTGAGAGGCCGCTGGAACGGTCGAACCGCAGCCACTTGCCATTGCTGAGAGCAAAGAGCCCGTCCAGGCCGCCCGCCCAGATGGTGCCATCCGTGGTCTGGGCGATGTCCCAGATGCGGCTAGCGGGAACATCGCGCACGCGGTCAAAGGTGCGGTACGGGGGATTCGAAAGGAAGAGTCCCGTCTCGGTACCCACCCAAAGTCTCTTCTCGCGATCAAAGCGCAACGTATAGACGGATTGGGCGGTGAGGCCCTGCGCTTTGTTGATCCACGTCAGGCGGCCGGTGCGGGTATCTAGGTTGGCCACGCCGCGCGTCTCGGTTCCGATCCACAGCGTATCGCTCAGGACCGTATCGCTCGGGGCGGGAGCAAATTGCACCGTGTGCGTGCCGAGGCCGGCCAGGGCCGGCACCTGGCTCCAGCCAATGCCCGAGGAACCGAACTGGCCCCGGAGAAGGCCGCCCTCGGTGCCGAGCCAGATTGTGCCTGATCGCCGCGCGATTTCATAGATGATGTCGTTGGCCAGTCCGCTCGTCTCCGAATAGGAATCCCACTCCCCATAACCGCGCCATTGCACCATCCCGCGGCCGGCCGTGCCGATCCACAGCGAATGATGCCCGTCCTCGAGGGCTGCGTACACGATCCCGTGCAGCCCATGGGCAGCATCGAGCACCTTCCAGCCTTTCGGCTCCTGAATGAGCAGCCCTTCCGGCGTCGGCAGCAGGATATGTCCGTCGCGATCCAGCGATGGAACGCCAATGGTCGAGCTCTCCGGGATAGGCAGATGGGGCTTTTCAAATCGCGCATGACCGGCGGGCCGGACAAAAACTCCCTCATATCGCACCCGCACCCAAAGGGAGCCCTCGCCGTCTTTCAAGATGCTCGTCACCTGGCGTGCGGGGAGCCCGCTCTCGCGTCCGATCACGGTTGTTGTTCCATCGTGGATGTGGCAGAGTTCCATGCCGCATCCATACCAGAGAGTGTTGCCGTCTGCCAGCACGCCCCATGCTCCGGGCCCGGAAGCGGCGGGCGGACGCGGCAGCATGCGGATGTTCAATCGATCGCGGGTGCCAGGCTCGATCGTGATCTCGGCCAGTCCGGCGTCGGTGCCAATGTAGGTGCGGCCGTTGTTGCCGGAGCGAATTCCCTGGGCCCAGTTGACGCTCTTGAAAGGGCCGGGAACAGCCTGGAAGCGGTTGTCGCGCAGCCGGTAGAGACCGATGTCTCCTCCGGCCAGCAGCGATCCGTCGGGAGCCTCGCCGAAGGCCACGGCCGAATTGGCAGGAACTCCGCGCGAGACACCGAAGGCCTGGAAGCGTTCACCGTCGAACCGGTAGATACCGTCTTCGGTGCTGACCCAGAGAAAGCCGATGTGGTCCTGATAGATCTGGCGAACAGCAAGGTCGGCCAGACCCTCGGTGTTCCCGTAGGTTCGCAGGCTGTATTCCTGGGCTCCGGCCGCGGAACTAACGAGAAGCAGAAAAACCCACGCATTGTTTCTGGGCAGACGCACGTCTAATCAGCCTTTCGGCGGAAATTAGCGATTCTTGAGGTGCGATCTGCGACAGGTAATGCAACGGAAGAGGGATCAGGGCGGCGCTGGGGCGTGGAGCTTGTAACGTTGCGATTGGTGTGAATCGGTTGTGGAGAGCGACTGATCGGATTCGATACACCGGATTCGGCGCAATGCACGAAATAACTCACCTGGGCGAAATTTGATAGTCTTCGGACCGTGAGGAAACCATGAGTCCTGTCAATCGCCGTGCCATATTGCGTTCTGCTGGAGTTGCCGCCGCTGGCCTTGCGCTGCGCCGTACACTCTTCTCGTTTCCGGCCAGTCTTGGTGTGCAGTACAGCTCGGGCGGCGCAAGCCGGTCGGGGTTTGGGATGGCCGCAACAACCGCGTACGGCAAAGTCGACGGGTATGTCGAAGACGGAATTGTCGTCTTCCGCAGCATTCCCTACGGCGCCGACACAGCACCGGTACGTTTTCAGGCCCCGCTGCCACCCACGCCATGGACCGGCGAAAAATCCTGCGACTCATTTACTACGCGCGCCCCACAACTCACGGTGCTGCGCCCGAATTCCGCGCCCAGCCTCGGCTCCGTTGGTATGCCGCCCGCTGGAACCGTTCCGCGTGTTGCGCCCGAAGCCGGCATCGAGAGCGAAGATTGCCTGCATCTCAACGTCTACACGCCTGGGTTGCGCGACCATCGCAAGCGTCCAGTGCTGGTGTATTTTCACGGCGGAGCTTACAACAATGGCTCGGTGAACAGCCCGCTCTACGACGGCAAGCGGTTGTGCAAGCGCGGTGACGTGGTGGTGGTTACGGTCAATCACCGCCTCAACGCATTTGGGTTTCTCTATCTGGGCGTGATCGATCCGAAGCAATATCCCGACTCCGGCAATGTGGGCATGTTGGACCTGGTGCTGGCGCTCAAGTGGGTGCGCGAAAACATTGCCGAGTTCGGCGGCGACCCTTCTCGCGTTTTAATTTTTGGACAATCGGGTGGAGGGGCGAAGTGCGCCACGCTGATGGCCATGCCTGCGGGGCACGGACTGTTTGACCGCGTGATGACCATGAGCGGCCAGCAGGTAAAAGGCGCTTCGATTGAGATTGCATCGAGGCGAACCGAATTCATGCTGCAGAAGCTCGGCGTCACGCAGGCCAATCTCGCGGACCTGAAAACCATGCCGTGGCAAAGTATCCAGTCTGCGGCCATCGCCACCAGCTCCGACTGGCTGCCGGTGGTCGACCATGTGGTGCTTCCGCGTGATCCCTTTACACCCGACGCGCCGCCGCTCTCTGAAAACGTGCCCATGATGCTGGGCAACGTGCACGACGAGACCTCTGTGCCCGTGCGCGGCACGCTTACCTGGGAAGACGCACCGGGCGTGCTAAGAGGCGCCGTTGCCATTTACCTCGGGCAATATACGGCAGAGGAAGTGATTGCGAAATACCGCACCATTTATCCCGATAAATCGCCCATCGAAATCGTCACTGCGGCGGCCACGGCCTTTCGCGCCTGGCCGGGACAGGTGCTCGAGGCAGAGCGGCGCGCGAGCAATCCCAAGAGCCAGCCGCACACCTGGGTCTATCAGATGAACTGGCATCGCAACGCTCCCGGAGCGCGCGCCATGCACACTATCGACATCCCTTTTATGTTCGACAATCTTGGCGCCGCGCCGGGGCAGATTGGGACGACGCCCGAAGAACTAGCCGCCGCGCAGCCGCTGGCCGATGCCATGTCGGGAATGCTGATTCATTACGCCGCAACCGGCAATCCCAACCATTCAGGCCTGCCCAACTGGCCTGCATACGATCTGAAAGAGCGCAACACCATGATCTGGGACAGTACGCCGCGCATCGTCAGTGACCCGCGCGGCGAAGAGCGGCGTTACGCGGCCGGCTCGCCTTACCGCCAGCCAGGGACCTATTGATGACGATGGGGGACACGATTTCCAGCGCGATTTTCGCCCCGGCCGCGCGGGCCGCAAGCCACATTGAACCCCATTCGATACACTAGATTTAAGAACCGCACCGCGACTGAAACGCATCCATTAGGGGTGACGCCATTTTTGGCCGGCCGTAACGGTTTTTCTGAGTAAGGTTGACATTGCCAAAGCACTCCAAGCAAAGCAGATTGTGTTTCTGGGCCGCCGGCCTTTTGTTGAGCACTGTGGTCTCGGCCTATTCCAGCCAGGCAGCCGCGCAAACCGCACCCGTTCCGCCCTCACCCGTTCCCGGGCCGCCCTCGGCCGCGAGTTTTCAAGGCAGCGTTCCCAAGGGAACGGCATCGGCCGAGACCATCGATCTCTCGCTCGATGACGCTATGCAACGCGGATTGCAAACGAATCTCGGCATCATATTGAGCGGCACGCAAACCGCAGGCGCGCGCGCCCAGCGTCTGAGCCAGTTGCAAACCCTGCTGCCCGCGGTGGATTTCAACGCCAAGGAGTCGGAGTTGCAGACCGATCTACCCGCCGAAGGTTTGCGCATTCCCGGCTTTCCCACGATCATCGGACCCTTTGGATATACCGATCTGCGCGCTTCGATGACCTGGTCGCTGGTCAATGTCTCGTCACTGCGCAATTATCTGGCCGCGCGTCACAACTTTGCCGCTGCCGGACTCTCAGCCGAAGACGCGCGCGACCTGGTGGTGCTCACCGTGGGCAACGCATATCTGCTGGTGCTGGCCGATGAGACCGAAGTGAGCAGTGTGGAGGCGCAAGTTGCTACCGCAAAAATCTCGCTGGATCAGGCCGTCGACAATCATCAGGCGGGCACGGCGCCGTTGCTCGATGAGCTGCGCGCGCGCGTGGACTATCAGTCGCTCGATCAGCAGTTGATTGCGGCGCAGAACGCTCTGGAAAAAGACAGGCTGGCCTTGGCGCGCGCCATCGGATTGCCGCTCGACCAGAAATTCAATCTGACGGACAAGGCGCCCTACACGCCCTTCGACGGGCTCGATGTAGACGCGCTGATCAAACAGGCGAAGGAGAATCGCAAGGACCTGGCGGCGCTGGTGGAACAAACCGCTGCGGCAGCTGAACAGCGCAAAGCGGCGACTGCGGCGCGGCTGCCCACCGTGGAGGCCGACGCCGACTATGGCGATATTGGCACCACGCTGGCTCACTCGCACGGCACCGTGGATGCGACGGGTACACTCAGTGTTCCCGTGTTTGAAGAATTTGCTCTGCGCGGCCAGGCGCAACAGGCGCAGGCGCAGCTCGATACCACGCAGGCCGAACTCAGCGACAAGCGGGCGCAGGTCGAAGCCGATGTGCGCGATGCGCTGCTCGATATCGGCTCTTCGCAAAAACAGGTTGAAGTGGCTGAGTCAAGCAGATCGCTGGCCAATGAAGCTCTTAAAGAGGCGCAGGAACGTTACGCCAACGGCGTAAGCGACAACCTGCCCGTGAGCCAGGCGCAACAGTCCGTAGCCCAGGCTGAGGGCCAGTACGTGACCAGCCTTTACCGGTACAACGTGGCCAAGCTGAGCCTGGCGCGCGTGCTGGGCGCCGGCGAGAACTACAAGAAATACGTAGGAGGAAAGTGAAGTGGCGGATCGAACACTACCAGAAGAAAATGATTCGGCAGCAGAGACAGAGATTGAGGCGCCGCCGTCCCGCCGCAGAGGCATTGTTATTGTTGCCGTTGTTGTGGCTGTGCTTATCGCGCTGGGCGTCTGGTGGCGCTCCACCTACAGCGAGGACACTGACGACGCGCAGGTGAACGGCCATCTCATCCAGGTGAGCGCGCGCATCAGCGGACAGGTGCTGAAAGTGTTTGTCGATGAGAACAAGGTCGTCAAGGCGGGCGACCCCATCGCCGAACTCGACCCGCGCGATTATCAGGTTGCTGTGGAGAATGCCGAGGCCGCGCTGGCCAGCGCTCGCGCCAACGCAGTGGCGGCCAGTGTGAACGTGCCCATCATCGCCGAGAACACGAACAGCAACTTGCGTTCGGCGAACGCGGACGTAAGCGGCTCGCATGCCGCCGTGGCCCAGGCCGAGGAGCAATTGGCCGCGGCCCATGCGCGCGTGGCCCAGGCCCAGGCCAACAATACCAAGGCCCAAGAGGACCTCGAGCGCTACAAGCCGCTGGTCGAGAAAGACGTGATCAGCAAGCAGCAGTTCGACGCCGCCGTGGCCGCGGCCGACTCCACGAAGGCTGCGCTGGCCGACGCGGTGGCCAGCCAGCAGGCGGCCCAAGAGGCCGTGAGCGTGGCCCGCGATCGCGAAACGCAATCGCAGGCGCTGCAAAAGTACGCGGAAACCGCTCCGCAGCAGGTAGCCGCGCAGAATGCGAAGGCCAAGCAGGCCCAGGCGCAGGTCGATCAGGCGCAGGCCCAGCTCGATCAGGCCAAGCTCAACCTTAGCTACACCAAGATCGTGGCGCCGGAGGATGGCATCATCACCCGCAAGAGCGTTGAGATCGATCAAAACGTTTCCGCGGGACAGAATCTGCTGACCCTGGTTTCGCTGCAGGACATCTGGGTGACGGCGAACTTCAAGGAGACGCAGCTCAAGCACATGCAGGCCGGGCAGTCCGTGAGGATTCACGTCGATTCGACCGGCAGGGAGTATCAAGGCCGCGTGACGCAGATCGGCGGTGCCACCGGCTCGGTGCTCTCGCTGTTTCCGCCGGAGAACGCCACCGGCAATTACGTCAAGGTGGTGCAACGCGTCCCGGTACGCATCGATTTTACCGACCTCAAGAACGAAGACCCGAACCACCAGTTGCGCCCCGGGCTTTCGGTTGAGCCTAAGGTGTGGGTGAAGTAGGGCGGCGATTGTTTGCATCGTAGGCCGCACTGCTGCAGTCAACAGCTCGCTTGCGTACTATTCCAGGTCCCCAGATGCGAGGGACCTGGGGGCCCCCAGAGTTAGTTGCTGGACTCGCTACCATCGGGACAAGGACCATCCGCCCTTTGGATTGAAGAGGGACAACCGGCCTTCCTCACGGTAGTTCCTCGCGCAGTTTCAGCCATTCATTCAGCACGGAATCGCTAGGCAGTTCGCCGCAATCGGCAAGCACTTTCACAACATTAAGCCTGTGCTTAATGCGGAAAAGCTCACTCAGATCGTCGCGCAACCGCTGACGATCTTCCGTATCCGTATTGGATGATTTCTTCGCCAATGCACGAAGCTCTGCAAGCGATGAGATTTTCTCCTTTGCCGATTGCACTGAAAGTTTTAAACCCTCCATGACCCAGTTCAGGATGACTTCCTTGTCTAGTACAAGATGATTTGAACGTGACCCCATCTTCGCTATGAACCAAGATCGAAGCTGCATGGCCCACAATCGGGCGTTTTCGCTCTCTATGCCACTGGATCTACGTGCCTCCAACTCCACAGCTCGCACGGCAACTTCAGCCCAATCCAGGCTGCCTTGTTGCTTCGCCAAAGGCGCTACATGGTGGAAAATTACCAACATGCTGAGGCCCGGAAAGGTTTTACCGTCCTCGAACGGATGAAGGTATGCGCGCCACGCCTCAGGCCCTTTATCCCTGAGAGAGTTAAATATGCTTTGTTGGTTGCTCTGCATTTCGTGTTCCACGGCTAGCAAACTCCCCCAGGACATCCACCGCCTCCTACAGGCTGCAAAATACTTTGCGGGATGTACATTGGGGGGATGATGTCTCGAAATACCGAATCGAAGAATGCCCCAAAAGCAGAAATGCCACTTTGTATAGCGGATTCACTCTGGGCTGCGGTTGCCCCTGGCCCTAAATAAAGACCACTGTTTGCAGTGACTTCGATGATCATCGTTTCCCCTCCGCCGGTAGCAACCTGCGCTGTACCGGCTCGGCGGGTGGCTCACCCTTTTCCATCTTCATTCTCCCCTATCGAGGGTGGGAGAGCACAAAGCTCAACCGTTCTTTTCAGCGTATCGGTGATGCTCGGGCAGTTGATTCCCTTGCCGGAGAGGGCCGCGTCATGACGGAGCAATTCTGCTCCGCTTCCGACAAGCAAGGTTCATGCCTGCCCACCCCTATAGACTGAATTGCAGCACCTCCATGAAAGATTCCATCCACGTTTCGAAGGAAAACTACCTCAAGGCCATCCTCGAGGCCGACGCCGAAGGCCTCCAAGTGATTCCCGCCACGCTTGCGCACTGGCTTGAGGTTTCTGCGCCGGCGGTGACCATGGCGCTCAAGCGCCTTAAGCGTGACGGCTTGGTGGAGGTGGGCGCGGACGGCATCGTGCGCCTGACCGCGCAGGGGCGCGAGACGGCCTACCACACCGCTCTGCGCCATCACCTGATTGAGCGCATGTTGAGCGAGGTCTTCGGCATGGAGTGGCACGAGATTCACGAGGAGGCGGAGCGGCTGGAGCACGCGGTCTCGCCGGCCTTCGAGGCCAAGCTCAAAGAAAAACTGGGCGAGGGCGGCGCCTGCCCGCATGGCAACGCCGTGCTCCCGGTGAGCCCCGCCGAGCGCAAACGCAAAGGCGAGATTCAGCTCTCGCAGGCGGCCGAGGGCAAGCGCTACGCCGTCGTCAGCCTGCAGGAGCGCGATCCCAAGCTACTCGAATTTCTCTATGGAGCCGGCATCGGGCCCGGCAAAACCCTGAAGGTACTTCGCCAGAACTACGATGAAACCGTTTTGATCGAGTTGGCATCTGGAAACTCCATCCTCGGCCGCCCCGCCGCCGATGCCGTCTGGCTCAAAGCGGAAAAACAGTGAGCGCGGTGGGATACGGATCCCGCGAAAAGATGCCGCCGTCGTGCCCCATCCTTTTTCCGCGCCGCTTTAGCGGAAAATGGACGGGAAGCCGCGCCATGGTCTATCCGCTCGATCAATAATGAGACTGTCGAGACAGCGTGGCAAAAATCCAGCTCCGCCGCGCCGGAAGATCTGTGAACGGAGATGTTGAAACGACCGTAGGGCAACTGGTCGGCTGCTCCAGGCCGCGTTTTTTTGAGACTGGAAAGCAAGCAATCCCACCCATCGTGCGTTTCTGATGTGAAAGATGGGACGCCTATCTGTATAAAACCCTGGCACGACCGCAACAGCGCAAGCCATATCGGTTTTTTCGGGAGATTCGATGGAAAGGTTTGGAAAGATTCTTCGGCGGAACAGCGATTTTCATTTCTCGGCGTCTGCGCTTATGGTGTTTGCGTATTTGTATGTGTTTTTCTCCCGCATACATCGGTTAGTCATGTTTGACTCCGACGATTGGCTAAATATATCTCTACCTCGCAATCCCATCCCCTTGTGGCATGCGTGGAATCCTGTTAAGGTGCTGCCCGAAACCCTGTTTTCGATGGCTGGGTACTTTGCGGCGTGGTTTGTCGCGCCCGTTACCGGCGACTACTTTTTTGCGGTTACGGCAGTCTCTGCCGCTATAACATCCGTTTGTATTGCGGCAATGTTCTATGTGCTGTGCAAGACGATAGAGAAAGTGTTTTGCATAAGTAGCGCTGCCTGCATTGGCGCGGCGTTGTTTTTCCTGGAATCCTGTTTTGTGATTTTCTGCGCGAACGATGCGAATAATCGCTTTATGTTTTGGGCGCAAAACTTGACATGTTACTACCACTATGTCATCCCCGCTATTCTGAATGCATCCTTGGTGCTGTATTTGATGAAAGTCGGCGAAATGGATGTGCTCTATGGGCAATGGGCGGCATGGCAGAAATCTTTATTTGTGTTCGCTGTGTATTTCGCCATATTCTCCAATATCTGCGATAGCGTGATATTGGCCATGTATGTTGCTTGGGATATTGCATTGGAGATTTATCGGGCAAATGGGAGTATTGCCGGAAAGATACGTGGCTCCTTCAGGAACAGAAGAATATTCTGGATCATCCTTATGGCCTGGATTGTGTCCTTGTTGTTTGAAGCGAATGGCGGTAGATCCCATGCAATTGGGATGGATACGTCATTGCGGTTGCGCATCTCGGAGTCGTTTAGTGAGTTCGGAAGCTTTGCTTACAGCGGCACCTGGGCAGTACTTGCGGCCCTCGCCGTGTATACAGCAATTTATTTGAGTATTAGAAATAAGGCATTGGAGAAACGTGAGGTATTAATGGTTGCTACTCTGCGGACAGCGGTATGTCTGGCGGGAGTATTTGCATTCCTGATAATTGTGTGCTCCAAAGCGGGCACTGGATACGCCGGGCGTGCGGATGTTATGTTTGGCGTATTCTTTTATGGCGTGCTGTTTGTTGCTATATGTATCGCCTTTATCGTTAAGAATGTTCCTTCGGCCAATGTGTTTATAGTGCCATTGGTCCTGCTTGTGCTGGGAGCCGATACCGTATATGCGGGCAGGTCGTACGCTGAATCGAATGCAGGTAATCACTCTCCCGGATATTGTCTGAAGGTCGATAGAATGATAGCGGATCAAGTGAAAGACGCGGTGCAGCAGGGAAAGAGCCAAATGATACTGCGTGTTCCCAAAGGGGATAATCGTGACAATTGGCCGCATGCTATATACATGGGGGACAGGCCTATCCGCACCCTCTATTGCCATGGAGTAATTGATAACGATTCGTTGAAGGCAACCGCGGTCGAAGTGGATCCTTCAATGGATGATCCCGTGAAATAGGTTTCCGAGTATCTGGATCGCTTGAAGCAGCAGGGGACACAGCCCCTACCATTCTATTTCCGCGCCAGATCCCCGCCGCGTGAGTTCGCACGCTCCTGCCCCGGATTTAGCCTGCAGAAGCAGAGCAAGCTGACGATCGAGCGCTACTCGGTCGACTGAGCCATCCTCCTGGCAAGGAAGCCAGTCGTCCAACTCTGAGAAGAGCATCCATTGGTAGGGTGGAATGAACACATTATCGCTTGGGTAGCCACAAGGCTGAAGGATCTTCATCCCGTCCGAGATGAAGCCGGCGTAATAGCTGAAACAACTCTTGCCTACGATCAGAACTGCTCTCCGGCCGTGGGCCCCTTCTTCGAGGCCAAACCAGGGAGAGCGGGATTCGCCTGTAATGCGCATCTCTTTAGTAGACGGCTCAAATCGGGATCGCCGGCGGACAAGCAGCGGCTCACTCTGAAAGTTGTTTGTAATGTAACATAATAAAAAATATTAACCACGATTAATACCCTGTGGCATACTGTAGTTGAGGGACCTAGCCGGTCCCATTCCAGGCGCATGTCCACTGAAGTCGTAACCCGAACCGTGCTCTCCGAGCCCTCGCTGCCCGAGGTGCACTCGAGCGTGCGCATCTCCCACTCGCCCATCTTCTGGCGGCGCCTGCTTGGCTTTGTGGGCCCGGGCTTCCTCATTTCCGTGGGTTATATGGATCCCGGCAACTGGGCCACCGACATCGCCGGCGGCTCGCAGTTTGGCTACACCCTGCTCTTCGTCATCATGCTGTCGAACCTGATGGCGGTCCTGCTGCAGAGCCTCTCGCTCAAGCTGGGCGTGGCCACGGAACGCGATCTGGCGCAGCTTTGCCGCGAGAGTTACGGACCCAGGACCAGCTTTGCGCTTTGGGTGATCGCCGAGATCGCCATTGCCGCCTGCGACCTCGCCGAGGTCGTCGGGTCGGCCATCGCACTCCAGCTTCTCTTCCACATTCCACTCTTTTACGGTGTGCTGATTACCGGCCTCGACGTGCTGCTGATTCTGCTTTTGCAGCGCTGGGGATTCCGCTACATTGAAGCGCTGGTGATTGCGCTCATCGGCGCCATCATCGCCCTCTTCGGCGTGCAGATGTTCCTCTCCCATCCTGATTACTGGCCCGCCTTGCACGATCTTTTGATTCCGTCTGCGCGCATCGTCACCAACCCGGCCATGCTCTATATCGCTATCGGCATTCTGGGCGCGACGGTGATGCCGCACAATCTTTATCTGCACTCCTCGATCGTGCAGAGCCGCCGTTATCAACGCACGCCCGAAGGCAAGCGCGAGGCCATTCACATGGCCAACATCGACTCGGCCCTGGCGCTTACGATTGCGCTGTTCGTGAATGCGGCCATTCTCATCGTTGCCGCGGCCGTGTTTTATCGCAGCGGGCATTTTGAAGTTGCTGCCATTCAGGATGCCTTCAAGCTGCTGAGCCCGCTGCTCGGCGCGGGCGCGGCCAGCACGCTGTTCGCCATCGCGCTGCTCGCAAGCGGCCAAAACTCGTCGATTACCGGGACATTGGCGGGGCAGGTAGTGATGGAGGGCTTCATTCATCTCCGTCTGTCGCCGTGGCTGCGCCGCCTGATCACGCGCTCGCTGGCCATCATTCCCACCATTCTTGTGGTGGCGTTCATGGGCGAACAGGGAACCGAGAAGCTGCTCATTCTGAGCCAGGTGATTCTCTCCTTCCAGCTCAGCTTTGCCGTGATCCCGCTGGTACTGTTCACCGGCGACCGCAAGCGCATGGGCGAGTTCGTGAATGCCCGCTGGCTGCAGGCGTTGGCATGGACCACTGCCGTAGCCATCGCCGGGCTCAACGTCTGGCTCCTGGTCGAGACGGCACTCGGCCGCAACTGACCTCCCGATTTCGGATACATCTCTCGCGGTCGCATCCTCCCCACAAGGGTTATTGCAGAGCCACCTTTCTCGTGTTTGAATGACTATGATCTCCACGTGCCATCCTGCGGCCGAACGATCAACTGCTTGATCCTATGAGCGATACGTACAAGCACGAGCCGAATGCACCATCTGTCGCCGTCAGCGACCCTCCTGGCCCAGGCAATGAAATCCCCGTCTCCAAGTTCGAAGTGGTGCCGTACGGCGACAGTACAAACGAGAAAGAGTTGTACTCGTTTCGCGAACTCATGCCTAAGCCAGTGGAACCGGATCCCGCAAAAATCAAGAGCCAGCCGGTGCCTGTCAATAAAATTCTCATTCCCGCTGCGTCACTGGCGTTCCTCGCGTTCATCGCTGTTGCCGTTGCCAGGCTATTCCAGCCCGCGCCGCTCGTTTCCTACGTCGACCTGGGCGGCCAGCGCTTCGATCCCGCGTCCTTGAGCGGCCGTCTTATCGCCAAATGGGAGACGAGCGGTTCCTATCAGTTGTTCCTCGATCCCATCGGCCAGCAGCAGGCAGCCAACTTCGCGGCCCTGGCAGTGGATCCGCCCCGGCAGCTCTCGGTTACGATCCGTCTGCTGGATGACGGGGGACGCGTAGTTTGCCAGAAGCAGATTTTCTTTCCTCCGCCGGTGCCGCGCGCAGCGGACGGCAACTCTGCTCCGCCGCCCGAACCGCCGCTTGGGCCGCCGCTCCAGCCGCAGCAGACCGGGGCCGGCGACACGATCCAGAATATGAACGGTGAAAGCGGGCAGATTGCAGAGATCGATCTCAGAGGTCCGCTCCCGTGTCCGCAAAAAGACTTCGCAAAGTTCAAAACCTGGGATTTCGTTGCCGATTTTCCGACCCCGGCCGAGGAGGTCGAATGGCAGCGACAGGAGAAACTCACCGCGGCGAAGAGCCACGCAGCCAAAGGAAAACCATCGGTGCACATCGCGCGCCTGTCCGCATCCATTGAAGGCGACGACGTGATAGTCGGCGACAACCCTTCGCACGGCACGGTTCAGACTAGCGCTGGGCGCGTGTTCTTTCTGGGTGAGGGGGGCATGCGCAACCGCACGGCTGCGTGGCAGGTGTTTCCCGCCGCCATTCACTTCCGCTGCGACAAGAACGGCTCCTGTGCCCTCACACGCGCCAACTCGCCCGTGGTCATGCAGGCGCGCCTGGTGAAATGACAGGGAACAGTGGCTAGTGATTAGTGGTTAGCCGCCCGCGGCCAATCAACGCCTTCACTAACCACTACTCACTATCCACTAAACACTATCCACTATCCACTAACCACTGCTGTACCATGGTTGCGATGCACGTTCTATCTGCAGCCGAGATCGAGGCCTGCGACCGCGCCACCACGAGGCGCTTCGGCGTTCCCTCGATTGACCTGATGCGCGCGGCCTCCTCGGCTGTAGCGGCTTTCGCACGGGAGCAGTTTCCGCACGCGCGGCGTGTGACGGTACTCTGCGGGACCGGCAACAACGGCGGCGACGGCATGATGGCAGCATGGCTGCTGGCCGAAGCCGGTCTCGACGTTACCACAATCCTGTTGGGCGCACCCGAAAAACTGCGGGGCGATGCGGCCGTGGCGTGGAGCGAGCTCACCAGCCCTCCGCGCGGCGCGGTGCATGTGGCCGCGACGGCTGCTGACCTGGGAAAGCATGACGACGCGCTGGCCGCCGACCTGATCGTCGATGCCGTGTTGGGCACCGGATTCAAGCCGCCCATGAAAGGCATGGCGCTGGCTGCATTGGAGTGGCTCGAGAAGAGCGCGGCACCGGTTCTGGCCCCCATTCTTGCTGTCGATCTGCCCTCCGGCTGGCCTGCCGATGAAACCAGCGCCACCACATCGGGCCCGGTCTTTCCCGCCGATGCCGTCATTACTTTTACTGCGCCCAAGCCGGCGCATGTTTTTGGCGCACTCACGCGCCATTGGGATCAGCCCGTTGTGGTTTCGCCTATCGGCTCGCCTGACGCCGCCATCGTCTCCGCGCTCCAGATCGACTGGGCCGGTTCGGCACTCGCCCTCACGCAAACGCCGCGCGCCGCCGCGGCCAACAAGGGCAGCTTCGGACATGTGCTTGTGGTCGGAGGCTCCTTCGGCTGGGTGGGAGGCAAGGCGGGAGCGCCGGCCATGGCGTCCCTGGCCGCATTGCGGGCCGGCGCGGGCCTGGTCACCGCGGCTGTTCCTGCGCCCGCCCTGCCGGTGGTCGCCTCGTTCGCTCCCGAGTTGATGACCTGGCCGCTCGCGGCGACCGAGGCTGGCCAGATCTCCGCAAAGAATCTCGATGCCACGCAGATTGCCGCACTCACCGCGGGAAAAACCGTGCTCGCCATCGGCCCGGGATTGGGCCAGAGCACGGAAACCGCAAAATTCACGGCAGGATTGCTGGCCGCGACAAAAATCCCTGCCGTCATCGACGCGGACGCACTCAACATCCTCGCCACCAAGCCGGTCCTGCTGGCAAAACTCGCCAAGGGGCGCACGCTTGTGCTCACACCGCATCCTGGCGAGATGGCGCGACTCATTGGCAGCACCGCTGCCGAGGTTCAGGCCAACCGGCTGGAGACGGCACGCAGTTTTGCCGAACGCCTCGGCATCACGCTGGTGCTTAAAGGCGCGCGCACACTCATTGCGCATCCCGATGGCCGCGTGGTCGTGAATACCAGCGGCAATCCAGGCATGGCTAAAGGCGGCAGCGGCGACGTGCTCACCGGTCTTATCGCGGGCCTGCTGGCGCAATACCCTGAAGATGCCGCACGCGCGGTGGAGGCTGCGGTCTATTTGCACGGAATGGCTGCGGATCTGGCCGTGCGCGAGGCCGACGAGCACACGGTTCTGGCCACCGACTCGCTGGTGTGTCTTGCGCATGCCTTTCGTTCGCACAGCAGTCACATTGCTGCCGACGGCCAGAACCGGTACGTCTGGTTGCAAGGGCACTGCCTGCAGCAAGCGAATAGAGCGTGCTGCACCCAGCGTTAACTGTGGACGCCCTTGCGCACCCCAACCAGCGTCAGCAGGACCGCTCCCAGCAGCCACATGAAATTGGGTTCGGGCGTAACGGTAGCGTTGATGAGATTGATCTGGCCGCCCGCTATCTGATAGCTGTCCTCGATGCTTTGGCCGTCCTGGAGTGTCCCAACGATATCTCCACCCGAGAATTGCAGGCCGGTCCCATAGATGTTAATCACGCCATTGTCCTGAACATAGAAGGCATCAACGGCGCCGGAATAAGTGCCACCCGTAACATTCACGGTCGCGTTGCCCTCGGTGTCGAGGCCGAAAAACTCCCCATCCACTTGGCCTCCGGAAATACTCAGAGTGCTGTTGGAGGCGGCTCGAATCGCTTCACGGCCCGAATAAGTTCCGCCTGAGAGAGCACCTGTGCTATCGGTAGCCTGCAGCATATCTAAACCGGGGTCTGCGTTGGATCCGTTGAACGAGCCGCCCGAAAGCGTGAAGTTGTAAGAACCCTCAATATTGAGGCCAGACGTGCCCGATATGGAGCCGCCAGAGACGCTGAACGAGCCATTGCCGTCGGCAAAAAGCCCGGCGCTGGAACCAGTTAGGCTCCCGCCGGTCATATTGAGCTGGCTGGTGTCGCTCAGCTCGAGACCCCACTGTACCGAAACGGACCCGATGCTCCCTCCCGGCTCGAGGTCAACGATCACGCCATTGTACGCGTCCTGGGCGCCCGCACCCTGATTCGTGTTGACGATCACCGTACCGGGTCCCACGAAGTCGGCCATTGCGGGGTGAGCAAATAACACTGCGACCGCGACGCCGATGGCAGCGAGTCTTCCCCACTGATTCTTTGTCCACCGCTTCTGAAGGTTGGCGCCAGGCAGCCGGCGTTCGGGCGCAATTCGAAAGGCGCAAAGCAGGGGAATGTGACGAACGAATGTCATCGAGAGTTACCTCCACGGTTTCTTCTGGAATGTCTGCAAATGCGATGATGCGGGGAAACGCCGGTAAGGGATCCGGAGGGTAACGAGGGGGAATCGTACCCAGCCATAGGGTACCATAGCCCTTGAGGGTTGGATCCTGCAGCGAATGCGACTTTCACGGAAGGTGCATAAAGTCGCATGACGGCAGACCGGAAAATCCATACTGTCGTCGATTGGCGTAAGGAACGGGCACGATGCCCTCGGATAAAGATGCAGGCGAGGTTTGGAGATGAGCGACGCCGCAGTGGCCGCTGAAGGCAGAATGTACGAGTTCACCACGCAAAGCGGCGCGGACACCATCGCCGTGGGCCGCAAGCTGGCCGAATTGCTTGCGCCCCCGCAGTTGCTGTTGTTGCAGGGCGAACTTGGCACAGGCAAGACCACGCTGGTCAAAGGCATCGCCCAGGCCCTCGACGCCGCCGATCCCGACGAGGTCACCAGTCCCACCTTCACGCTGATTCATGAGTTTGACGGCACGCGCCATGGCAAGCCGGTGAAGCTATTCCACCTCGATGTCTACCGCTTGGAAAGCGAGCGCCAATTGGAGACGCTGGGCCTTGACGATCTGCTTACGCCCGATGCGCTGGTTCTGGTGGAGTGGGGCGAGAAATTCAAGAGCATCCGCAAGCGCTCGAACGGCGAGATCGTGATCGCCTCAGAAGGTGGCGACGCGCGCAAGATCACGGTGACGCTGAAAGAATAGCCAGTCAGCAAGTCAACCGGCGATAGTAAGATTCCTGAAGTCTACCCGATGAGCAAAATGCGTGGAGGGCAGCCATGAGTGCTTCCTCAACCGGCTTGGAGCGTTTTTCGTTGTGCGTCGATCGCGCAATGAGCTCGTCTCCGTCCGCGTTGTTTCGCGCCTGGACGGAGGAGTTTGAGCGCTGGTTTGCGGCTCCCGGTTCGGTGGCGATGAGCGCGCGTGTCGGTGCGCCGTTTTTCTTTGAAACGGAATTCGAAGGCACGAGACACCCACATTACGGCCGATTCCTGCGGCTCGAAGCCGACCGTCTGGTCGAACTTACCTGGGTGACCAGCGCAACCCTAGGCGCAGAAACGCGAGTGACCGTGGAATTGACTGCGGAGGGAAACGGGACCGAACTTCGGCTCACCCACGCGGGGTTCCCCGACGAAGAGTCGAAGATCCGTCACCAGCAGGCCTGGCCCAACGTTCTGGCGCACCTCGATGGGTGTCTGGCGGGGAAATGAGCCTGCGAGTCTCCGCCTCGCTTCTCTGTCTCGCGCATGACCTGATACAAGTTCATCAGGACCAGCATGAATCGCATTCCCTTCACCGAAGTCCATGAAAGCCTCGCCGCCGTTTTGCGCAAGCTCGGCTTTTCGGCCGATCGTGCCCAGACCTGCGCCCGCCTCTTTGCCGAAACCACGCGCGACGGCGTCTACACGCACGGCATCAACCGTTTTCCGCGCTTTGTAACCACCATTCGCAACGGCTGCGTCGACCCCGCAGGCGAGGCCACGGCCACCGCGCGACTGGGAGCGCTGGAGCGCTGGGACGGACACAAAGGCCCCGGCAACTTGAACGCACTGGCCGCCATGGAGGGCGCCGTTGCGCTCGGCCGCGAGCACGGTGTTAGCTGCATTGCGATGGGCAATACCAATCACTGGATGCGCGGCGGTACCTACGGCTGGCAGGCAGCCGAGGCCGGCATGATCGGCGTGTGCTGGACCAACACCATGCCCAACCAGCCGCCCTGGGGTGGCGTCGAGCCGGTCATCGGAAACAACCCCCTGGTGATTGGCGTGCCGCGAGCCGCAGGGCCGGTGGTGCTCGATATGGCCATGTCGCAGTTTTCCTATGGCGCGCTCGAGAGATATCGCAAACGCGGTGAATCGCTGCCTGTCGATGGGGGCTTCGATGGCGAAGGCAACCTCACGCGCGATCCCGGCGCCATCGAGCGCTCGCGGCGCCTGCTGCCGACCGGCTATTGGAAGGGCTCGGGGCTCGCCGTGGTCCTCGACATGGTGGCCGCCATAATGGCGCTGGGCCGGGCCACGCACCAGATCGCTCCCGACCCGGAGCGCGAAGCCGGTGTCTCGCAGATGTTTCTGGCTCTCAATCCCGCAGCCTTCGGGTCCCTGGCGCAGGCTGAGCAGATCGCCGATGCCGTTATCGCGTCCCTGCATAACTCCCAGCCCGCCGCGCCTGACGGCAAGGTACGCTACCCTGGCGAGGAGACCCTGCGCATCCGCGAGGAAAACCTACGTCTCGGCCTGCCCGTCGAATCGGCGGTTTGGGCCGAGATTCAGGTGTTCGAACAGTAACCTGTTGCGAAAAAATGCTCTCCGGGCATCCCAATTGGCGGTAAAATCAGTGCATTCCCCGAAACAGCGGATTCCTTGCCTAGGAATCACAAAAATGGGTAGCTCAAAGCCCTCGATCAAAAACAGGTTTCCTACCGATCGAAAGTGGGAACACGAGCCAACGAGGAACTGCGCGGCAGCATGGACTACGGGACGTTCTTTTTTACGAACATCGCCTCGGTCACCGTGTTTACGGTATGCATCGGCGTGCTGGCTTGGAATAACAGGCAGGTCGCGGGAATGCTGTGGTTCGTCGGCGCGCAGCTTGTAGGGCTCATTAAGCTCATACTGCAAGGGCTGGAAGGGAAAGCCCCAGCAGTTTGGTCCAGCATGACTGCGAACGAGCTATACCTGGTTTCCATCGCCATGCAATGGATGGGCCTGTATTGGTTCGTGGTGCGCAAACCCTTCAAACATCTCCTGGTCTGGATTCCTATCGGTGTCGTTCTGGCAGCGTACACCGTCACCTTTTTCGTAAGAGTTCCCTACACCGGCAATGTGATCAATGTCCCCTTTATCGTGTTGTGCGGACTCTCGGCATGGACCCTGTGGAAGCACCGCAAGGGGCAGTTTGCCGGCGTAGCGCGCATCAGCGCAGTCATTGTCTTAGGGCAGGCTTGCGTGGCCACCTATCGCGCCGCTCTCACCAATCTTCATTACATGCGCCCTTGGGAGACCGTGAGCGCCCATAGCGACCCGCACTGGCTCTACTCGCTGGCCCTGGCGGCCTTCCTCGCCGCCTGCATGGCCATGTGTGAGATGTGGTTCCTGGTGACCGAATTGCAGGGCGAGCTTGACCGCCAGGCGCGCACCGATCCACTGACCGGCGCGCTGAATCGCCGCTCAATGGATGAAGTCGCGGTGCGCGAAACTGCACGCAGCCGGCGCTACGGCAACGCGCTCAGCATGATCGTGCTCGACATCGACAATTTCAAGTACTTGAACGACACGCGGGGGCACGCTGCAGGCGACTGTGCGCTGCAGTCCCTGGTGTGCCGCCTCAACTACATGCTCCGCAAGCAGGACGCGCTGGCGCGCATGGGCGGCGAGGAGTTTGCAATTCTGCTGCCCAATACCGCGTGCTCGGCGGCGCTCACCATCGCCGAGCGCGTGCGGCAGGCCGTTGCCGATTTAGAAATGCCGTTTGAAACCGATCCTGTCAGGATGACGGTCTGTGCCGGAGTCGCGCAGTTCAATCCCGCGTACAACTGGGAGGAAATGATGCGGCGCGCCGATGGGGCCATGTACGCGGCCAAACGGCGCGGGCGCAATTGCGTCTCCGCATATTCCGAGCCCATTGCGTCTTCCGATGGAAATCCGGGCTGCGTCGATGTCGACAGCCTCAAGTTTCTTCCCTCTGCCTGAGCGCTCTTCCACAGACTGGCGGGCGGCCCGAGCGCGTCAATGAAAAATCTCCGATAAAAAATCTGCGCCTGGAGATCTGCCCGTTGAGCTGGCCGTTCGGGCCGGGATTAGCATTTCAACAGCAATCCTGCTGTGTGGGAAAAGCGCGATCCCGGGCATCGAAAACAACCACGAAACTGTCGCGTTTCAGGACTCACTCGGCTCTCCGCCTGGAAATGACCCGGATGTGGGAGCGCGATACCCCTCGACTAAACCAGGATTCCTGCCGATATGCAGTAGGAACGCGAGCCAACGGAGAGCTCCGCCGCAGTATGGACTTCGGGACTTTTGCCTTTACGAACATCGTCTCGGTCGTTGTGTTTACGGTGTGCATCAGCGTGCTCGCCTGGTATAACCCACGTGTCACTGGGATGAAGTGGTTCGCCGGTGCGCAAGTTGTGGGAATAGTTAAGCTCGTCCTTCAAGGGCTGCAAGGGAAAATCCCGGCCATATGGCCCAGCCTGGTTGCCAACGAGCTGTACCTGGTTTCTATTGCCATGCAATGGATCGGCCTTCATTGGTTTGTCGTACGCAAACCCTTCCCTCATCGCCCGCTGTGGATTTTGATCGGAGTGGCTTCGGCGGCAAACATCGCAACTTTTTTCGCAGGAATGCGCTACACCGGCAATTTCGTCAACGCACCCTTTGTCGGATTGTGCGGTTATTCGGCATGGATCTTGTGGAAACATCGCAATGGGCCGTTTGGCGCTGTAGCCCGTGTCAGTTCTCTTATTGCTGGCGGACAGGCAGTCGTGGCGGCGTATCGCGCCACTTTCGGCACTTTACGCTACAGCTTCTCAGGAAGTTCGATCAATGCCTGTACCAATCCGTACTGGATCTATTCGCTGGCTGCGGCGGCGTATCTCGCCGCCTGCATGGCCATGTGCGAAATGTGGTTCCTGGTTAATGAGTTGCAGCGCGAGCTTGATCGCCGCGCGCACACCGACCCCCTCACCGGAGCACTGAATCGCCGTTCGATGGAAGAAATTGCGTTGCGCGAGACGGCGCGCAGTCTGCGCTACGGCAACGCGCTCAGCATGATCGAGCTCGACATCGACAATTTCAAGCACCTGAACGACACCCGCGGGCACGCCGCAGGCGATTGTGCGCTGCAGGCCCTAGTGCGCTGCCTCAACGGTTCGCTCCGCCAGCAAGATTCGCTGGCGCGCACGGGCGGCGAGGAGTTCGCCATCCTGCTGCCCGATGCGACCTGCGAGGCCGCGCTCACTATCGCCGAGCGCGTGCGCCAAGCCGTGGCCGATTTAGAAGTGCCCTTTGAAACCGGTGCGATCAGGATGACGCTCTGTGCCGGCGTGGCGCAGTTCAATCCTGCGTGCAACTGGGAGGAAATGATGCGGCGCGCCGATGGAGCCATGTACGCGGCCAAGCGGCGCGGGCGCAATCGCGTCTCCGCGCGTCCAGACCCCGGCGAGCCCTCCGCAGAAAAACACACTGCCGATCTCGACAGCTTCGAGCTTCTGCCCACTTCCTGAGCAGTCTTCCACATGTGAATCTCGGCGCAAACGGCCGGCCGAGCCAAAACTGTCGCATTTCCGGACTCACTCGGCTCTCCGCCTGGAAATAACTCGAATGAGTATGTCAAAAAACCTCGATCAAAGTAGGTTTTCTGCCGATATGAAGGAGGAACGCGAGCCAAAGGAGAGCTCCGCCGCGGCATGGACTACGGGACTTTCTTCTTTACGAACACCGCCTCGGTCAGCGTGTTTACGGTGAGCATCTGCGTGCTCGCATGGTACAACCGGCGCGTCACGGGAATGCGATGGTTCGCCGCCGCGCAAGTTGTGGGGCTGGTCAAGCTGGTCCTGCAAGGTTTGGAAGTCAAAACCCGGCACACCTGGATTAGCGTCGTCCCCACCGAACTTTACCTGGTTTCCTTCGCCATGCAATGGATGGGGTTCCATTGGTTCGTCGCACGCAAACCCTTCCGGCAAGAGCGCCTCTGGATTCCGATTGGCGCGGTTTTAGCATCGAACACTGTCACTTTTCTCGCGAAAATTCCGTATACCGGCAACGTGATCAACCTCACGATTGTCACGTTGTGCGGATTATCGGCATGGAAATTGTGGAAACACCAGAGGGGACTTTTTGCCTCCGTATCGCGCGTCGCGATCGCGATTGTTTGCGCGCAGGGCGGTGTGGCCGCTTACCGCGCGGTTCTCACGAATCTGCGTTATATACGCCCTGGGCAGGCGGTCCAAGCACAGACCGATACCGCCTGGCTCTATTCGCTGGTTGCGGCGGCATTTCTCGCCACCTGCATGGCCATGTGCGAAATGTGGTTCCTGGTAACTGAATTGCAATGGGAACTCGACCGCCGCGCGCACACCGATCCGCTGACCGAAGCGCTGAATCGCCGATCGCTGGAGGAAGTGGCGTTGCGCGAGAGCGCGCGCAGCCTCCGCTACGGCAACGCGCTCAGCATGATCGAGCTCGACATCGACCACTTCAAGCACTTGAACGACACGCGCGGACATGCCGCGGGCGATTGTGCTTTGCAGGCCCTGGTGCGCTGCCTCAACGGTATGTTGCGCCTGCAGGACTCGCTGGCGCGCACGGGTGGCGAGGAATTTGCGATTCTGCTCGTCGATACCTCGGGGCCGGAGGCGCTCGCCCTTGCCGAGCGCGTGCGCCAGACCGTGGCCGAATTAGAAGTGCCCTTTGAAGGCGATCCGATCAGGATGACAGTCTGTGCCGGCGTTGCGCAGTTCAATCCCACGTGCAACTGGGAGGAAATGATGCGGCGCGCCGATGGCGCCATGTATGCAGCCAAGCGGCGCGGGCGCAATCGCGTCTCCGCGCGCCCAGACCCCGAACAATCTCATGCGGATAAACGGGGCGGCGTCGCTCTCGATGAATTAAGCCTTCTGCCCACGGCGTGATTGCCAGTGGGCGAGCGCTCTCCATCCACGGCAAGAAGCTTTGCCCTCGCTCAGAACTCCATTTCGCTCAGAACCCCATGATGTTGTAGCCGCAATCCACATAGATCGTTTCGCCCGTCACGGCGCTCGCGAGGTCGCTCGCGAGGTAAAGCGCCGTGCCGCCCACTTCGCTCTGGTCCACGTTGCGGTGCAGCGGCGCTCGCTCGGCATGCGACTTGAGCATGTCGCCCAGCGCGCCCACGCCGCGGGCGGCCAGCGTCTTGATGGGCCCGGCCGAGATGGCGTTCACGCGGATGTTTTTCGGTCCCAGCTCATAGGCCAGGTAGCGCACCGCTGATTCAAGTGACGCCTTGGCCAATGCCATCACGTTGTAATGCGGCACCACTTTTTCTGCGGCGTAGTAGGTCAATGTGATGATGCTGCCGCCTTCCGTCATCAGCGGCAACGCGCCGCGGCTTACCGCAATGAGCGAGAAGACGCTCACGTCGTGGGCGATGCGGAAGCCTTCGCGGCTGGTGTTGATGAACTCGCCCTTCAGGTCCTCGGCAGGCGCATAGGCAATGGCGTGCACCAGGATGTCGATCTTGGCGTACTTTTCCTTGAGCGCCGCAAACAGGGTTTGGATTTCCTGGTCATTGGACACGTCGCACTGGAAGCCGCTCGAGTCCCCGAGCTCATTGATCAGGTCCTCGGCCTCGGCCTTCATACGCTCGTTCTGGTAACAGATGGCCAGTGTGGCGCCAGCCTCGTGAAGTTTTTGGGCGATGCCCCAGGCGATCGATCGCTTGTTGGCCAGCCCGAAGACGACGGCTGTCTTGCCCGCCAGGTTAATCATGCGATGAGAGTTCCTCCGAGAGTTTAGTCCAAAAGGGGAAAACGGCGGAGCCGCCGCCAATTGTCAGAATATCAGAGCGATTTTCGCGGTTCTCCCATCATTTTGGCGTGTGCTTGCGCGGTCGCGGAAAAGGATGGGGCACCTGTTAGCCTTCCAGCCTCACCCGCCCAAGTCGATCAACTCCACATGGCCCACGGGCCGATTCAGGAATCGCGAGCCGAGACGCTCGAATTTTTCCACGGAATCGGTGGCGAAACAACGCACCTCGGTCTCAACCCTTGCGCCCGTAACCGCCGGCGTCACCCGTCCATTGCAAAGCTCGACAGCCGCTTGCGCCGCGGCCTCGGCCGAATCGATTACTTTGACGCCCGGCCGCACCGCACGCTCAATCAAGGGCCGCAGCAGCGGATAATGCGTGCAGCCGAGAACCAGTGTGTCCGGCCTCAGGCCGTGGGCCGTGGCTTCGGATCGCAACTCGGTCAGATAGATTTCAATGATCTCGGAGGTCACAGGATGGTTCGTCCAACCCTCCTCGACCAGCGGAACGAGCAATGGGCAGGCCTTCTCGAGTGCGCGCAATCCACGCGCCTGGCAGGCGGCTGCGTAGGCATGGCTATGCACCGTGGCTTCCGTGGCGATCACCAGCACATCGCCCGTGGTGGAAGCCTGGCGCGCGGCAGTGGCCCCTGGCTCGATCACGCCCAGCACCGGAACCGGCACCGCATCCTGAATGGCGTCGAGAGCCAGTGCGCTCGCCGTATTGCAGGCGATCACCAGGAATTCCGCGCCCTGTTCGCGTACTAGGAATTGCGCGCTCTGGGCCGCGTAACGCGCGATGGTGCGCCGCGATTTCGAGCCGTAGGGCAGACGCGCCGTGTCCCCGAGAAACGCGAAGCGGGCGCGCGGCAACCGCTCGATGAGCGCACGGAGCACTGTCAGTCCGCCGAAGCCGGAATCGAAGACGCCGATGGTGGGAGTTGTCATTGAGCTTGAGGCGGCGGTCACGGGTGAACTACCTCGGTTAGCGGAGGCTGGGCGGCAGGATAGGTGCGCGTCAGGTCAGCGTGGCCGGCCAATGTGGCGCGCGGCTGGCCGTCCACCAGGAATCGCACCTCCCTCACGCGCGGCATGTTGGCATTGAGCGTAGCGCAAATGGAAAGAACGGTGAGCGTCTCGGTTTCGAGTCCTGAGGGATGACCGGCTACAAACGCGCTGGTCAGATTCACCACAGCCAACTGCGGTGATGTGGTCGAGGTCTTCCCACCGGTGATGGGCACAAGAAATACTTGTGCGATGGAGCTGATGCCGCCGGGAACCGGGTGTGTGGCGTCGGGTGCGGCATCGAGGTCGAACAGCTTGCCCAACACCGCGCGGGCGCGGGCTTCGGGATTCTGCGGCAATGGAAGGGTTAGTATGCGCGGCGCGACGGAGTTGTCCGCATCGCTAGCCACCATCAGAGTGGCCTGCTCCACGGGAGCCACCTGCGGCGCCTGCGTTGGTGCTGCAACTTCGCCGAGCAACAGCCGCTCGTGCGCGCGCCGCAGTTGGTTCCACAACACGCCGCCCATCGTCACCGCGGTCAGGAGCAAAATCACGAAGAGAACAGTCTGGTGACGAGGAATCATGGCTGTCGCTCCCCCAACGTATCGGATCGCCACTCCACCAACGCAGCTGCCAATGCCTGCGCCACTTTTGCCTCGAAATCCGCATCGTCCGCGCCCGCCGCGTCTGTTCGGCGCTGCGGCGCAATCTCGACCGCGACGGCAGGGCAGGTCATACTATCGATCGCGGGCAGCGCAGTGCGACCCAGCGTCACCGTGACGCCGGCTTGCGTCAGCGCCGAATTCAGTGCGCCGGCCAGCGCCGTGCTGCGCACGATCCATGTCGACTGCGCCTTCCGCCACGGCACGAAGCGCACATCCTTCGCGGCGGGAAGGGAAGAAAGAAATAGATGCACGGCGGGCCCGTTGTTCGGGCTTGCCAGTGCCGCATGCAGATTCAGGCAGGCCGCGGCGTTGGCGCGGTTGGCCATCTCTGCGCGCCGGTCAGCAACAACGGCCGCGTCCGACTCGCGTGTCGTCACCACGGCAATGCCGCGTGCCATGAGCAGCGAACGCAGCTTCACGCTGAGCGCCAACGTTAAGTCCTTTTCGGCTTGGTTCCCGAGCCGCGCGCCAGGGTCGTCGCCGCCGTGGGCCGCATCTAGCACCACGACAAAATGCGCTACGCCGCCGGGCGCGGGCGGGGCTGGAGGAGCCTGCGCAAGGGCAGGGAAGCACATGAAAAGTGCGAGGAGGGCGGTAAGCGATCCAGAAAGTCTGCGGGGATGGTTCATTCCTTGCATCTTTCCGCCTATCGCTCGCGGCGTTGATAAGACGTTTGCGCCAGCTTTCGTTACCTCGCGGCCCAAAACCTCATCCCAATGCATAAATCGTCAAGCCGCTCAGCAGTTTTGGGAAAAAGTCGGTAGATTTTTGCGGCATCACCTCGCCCGCAAAGGCCACTTCGCGCAGCTGCTCCATGGTTACGGGGTTGGTCAGGAAGGTCACGTCGGCTTCGCCTTTGCGCACCTGTTCAACAGCTTCGCCCGCATCCCTCAGGTAGCGGAGATTCGTCTGCTCGCGCACCTTTTCGGCGTCCAGGCCAAGCAGCCGGTCGAGAACGATCGTGTGCAACTGAGCCAGATCGAGTTGCCGCTGCCGCTCCGGCACATCGGCGAGCGCCTTTGCCATGGCTTCCGGTTTGGCCCGTAGCAAAAAGTCGCCGCCGCGCGTGACGGCCACAAACGCCGTCCCGCTTTGTGCGGTCAAAGTGCCCAGGTAGCTTTGCGCATCGCCCGACGCCAGCGCTTCAACGTTGAAAAATTCTTCGGCCTTCGCGCGAAATGTCGCTGGATCAAAAGCCGCGAGGCTGTGCACCACGCGATGCGTGGGCAGAATCACCAACCCGTCCGAATCCATGTTTACGAAGGTCATCATCACCGCGGCTTCCGGATAGGGCGGCTGCGGCAGGCCGGTCGCACTCAACTCCGTCTGCGCCGCTGCGGCATTCCCGTGCTCCTTCGCGTAATTCAGCGCAGTTTCGTAACGATGGTGCCCGTCGGCGATGATCAGCTTTTTGTCGGCCATGGCCGTGGTCAACAGGCGGATGGTCGAGGGATTGTTCACGCGCCATAGGCGATGCACCACCCCGTACTCATCGGTCACTTCGGCGTCGGCGTTTTCGTTGCCGTCGTAGAGAATCTTCTCTACGCTGCCCGAGGGGTCGGAGTAGAGCATGAAAATCTGGCCGAAGTGTGCCTGCGTGGCCTTCAGCAGGTTCAAGCGGTCATTTTTGGGCTTGGAGAGCGTCTGTTCGTGACGGAACACCACGTTTTCCGCGTACTCCTGCAGTTTACCGAGAGCGATAAATCCGCGCCGCTCCTTCATCACGCCGCTTCCGGGAACCCGGAAGCGTTGCGCATAGGCAAAAACGCACGGTTCGTGCTCCTGCGCCAGCACGCCCTGCTCGCGCCAGGCGCCGAAATCCCGCGCCGCACGCATATAGACGTTTTCGCCCCGCTCGGCGTCAAACAATTCAGGCAGGCCGAGGATGATCCGGACAAGATTGTACGGGCTGCGCTGATAGTAGGCCTGTTGCATGGCCGGTGTGATCTTGTCGTAGGGCTGGGTGACCACGTCGTCCAGCCGGACCACGGAAGGATTGTAGCGCCAGGCGCGAAAAGGATAAATGCGAGCCATGAGGAAGGTCGTGCTCCGCCGTAGAAAAGGTGGAATTTGTTCCCGGTCCGCCGTTGCGGGCGGTGAAATCACGGGGTGTTCAGGCTTGATTGTATCCCAGCGCCGCGAGCGGCCGGCGTTCGCGCATGTTGAAGTGCAGGGTATCGGCTTGACAATCCGCTGACAGCAGAGGTGTGCCGATAGTGGTAATATCGCCTTCAATCGCTCATGGTGCCGCATGAAGACGCTTCCCCAAAAGCGGGTTAGCCACAACGGAGACGGCAAGCTTGCCCAGGCTTGCCGCCAGGTCGGTTTCTGGGCGCTGCTTGCGGTTTTGTGTGCGGCGCGGATCTGGGCCCAGGAAGATCAGCTCAACAAAGTCCACGTGGAGCCGCCGGGTAGTTCGTCTGCTCCTGCCGCTGAGCCCAAAGGTGCTGAAACAGGCCCCGAATCCGGTCCTGCCGCGCTGCGCATTCATCCCGGCTCGTTCATCCGCTCGAACGTGGATATGGTGCTGGTCCCGATTACCGTTACCGACCCGTTGAACCGGCTCGTCACGGGTCTCGAAAAAGAAGATTTCCAGGTCTTCGAGAACAGCGGGGAGCAAACCGTTTCGAGCTTTGCCTGCGAAGATGCACCGGTCTCGATCGGCATTATCTTCGACCTCTCAGGTTCTATGACCTCCAAGCTCGTCCGCGCGCGGGAGTCGATTCTGCAGTTCATCAAAACCGCCAATCCGCAGGATGAGTTCTTCGTCATCGGTTTCAACGACCGGCCGGAGCTGATTGAGGACTTCACCAGCTCCGTCGAACAGATTCAGGCGCGGCTAGCCACGGTCCACGCCGAGCGTCGCACGGCGCTTCTCGACGCCATCTACTACGGCCTGGCCAAAATGAAAGACGCCCACCACGAGCGCAAGGCGCTGCTGGTAGTCTCCGATGGCGGCGATAACCGTTCGCGCTACACCGAAGGCGAGGTGCGGGCAGAAGTGCGCGAGGCCGACGTGGAGATTTATTCCATCGGCATCTTCGATCCCTACGCGCCCACTCCAGAGGAGCGCACCGGCCCGCAACTGCTCGACGACATCAGCTCCGCCACCGGCGGGCGCATGTTCCGTGTCGACGACGTGGACGAAATGAGCGATATCGCCGAGAAGATCTCTACCGAGCTGCGCAACCAATATGTGATCGGCTATAAGCCCAAAGACCGGACCCGCGATGGCAAGTGGCGTAAAGTGAAGGTGAAGGTAAATCCTCCACCAGGACTGCCTCCGCTAACCGTTTATGCACGCACCGGGTACTATGCGCCATTGCAGTAACGCGGTCTTAGCCGCGCTTTTCATCGTATCGGGTCTTTTGCTCCCGGCCCAGCAGGCCCAGGGGCCGGCTGGCGCGCCCCCGGCCGCAAAGTCTCCGGCGCTCACGCAGGATACCGATCCGGTGCGCTCACCCGACGCGGTGACCCCAGCGTCGCCCGCTGGAACCATTCGTAAGGAGGGCGAGGGCTACCTGCTGCACACCAACGTGGAAGAGGTGGTGCTCAACGCCACTGTGCTCAACGGT
>Ga0187847_10000392_pt1 | contig 50160 bp, 41 predicted proteins | sample June2016WEW_4_10_FD_132458 | JGI IMG/M metagenome (GOLD analysis project Ga0187847, IMG submission 132458) | Peatland microbial communities from SPRUCE experiment site at the Marcell Experimental Forest, Minnesota, USA - June2016WEW_4_10 | ecosystem: Environmental > Terrestrial > Soil >...
ACACCCTCTCACGGTGTGTTGTCTGTTTGCCGCGCCGTGCAGGATGGGCTGAAGAGATGGCTTCGCGAGACACTCGCGTCACAACGGAACACACCGTGGAGGCTCGCGGACCCCGCACGTTTGTCAATAGCCGCTATGGTCCTGGCCTGAGCCAGCGTACGATAGGCATGACAGATTCTTTCTAAAGAACTTTAAGCTCAGGTTCTGGATTGTGGTCGCCGATGGGCATTTGTGCAAGATGGCGTTTTAAGTTTTTGGTTTTGTACATGGCATCGTCAGCGAAACTCAAGAGGCCATCCTTGGTTGTGGCGTCCTCAGGATAGACGGCGAAACCGACGCTGGCCGCCGGATGAAGGGTGACGCCTTCAATAGGAAGCGGCTCGTCGAAGCAGCGCTCCAGACGCAGTGCAATATCCCTGACATCGGCGCGGCTGCGGACAAGTGGAACCAGAATGGCGAATTCATCACCACCGAGGCGGGCAAGCGTATCTACGGAACGGAGCTGGCGTTTCATGCGGAGCGCCATTTCCTGCAGGTACAGGTCTCCAATCCGGTGTCCCATCAGGTCGTTGACTCTTTTGAAGTTATCGAGATCGATGTAGATCAGTCCAAAGATGCCGCCCAGCTGGTGGGCTTCTTCGATCTGTGCGTCGAGGCGCTTGTCGAGAGAGAAGCGGTTGTGGATGTCGGTGAGCAGGTCAAACTCCGAGCGGCGGATAAGGTCGGTGTAGAGCCGGCGCGTTTCAATAGCCAAAGCAGCAAGTCCCACAGCAAAGGCAAGGGACTCGGATTCGATATCGCGGGGCTTGGTCAAAGGGTCGAAGGCGGCAAAGACTTCTCCAAGCGGAGAGCCTGAGCGGGCGGGAATTTCCTGGCTGACCACGCGCATGCCGGAGAGATCCCTCGGGCAGTTTCCAAGTCGCGCTCCGCCTGCGATCTGGCACCAGCACGGCGCGCCTTTGAGCCTGAAGGAGACGAGTTCGGTGATCTGTTCGATTACCTCGGTGATGGGGGCGGAGCCGTTAATGTCTTCAAGGATGCGGCCGCGCCGGCGTTCGATGTAGGCGGATGCGGCAGTGTTTTGCCGCGCTCTGTGCTCAACGAACCAGGCTCTTGTGCCCACAGCCATCAACCCGATCAGCAGCAATCCGACGAGGATGCCCAGGTTGCGCACGGTGAGAAGGGAGGGGCTGGCGATGACGGTGATGTCGTCGAAGGAGCGCAGGAGGATATTGAACGGAACTTTTCCGTCGAATGGGTTGGAATCAGAAAGAATGCAGATGCCAGTGACACGGACTATGGAGCCCAGCGGCACTTGCTTCATGGGTGGCGCATTTGGTCCCGCGGGATTGCGGAAGATTGTGGTGAAGAGCTTGTTGTCTGCACGCAAAACGTATTCGTCCTGAGAGCCCTCCTCGACTTCAGTAACGACCTGGCCCTCGATGGAAACCAGATCGAAGAGCTGGGCGCTTGAAGTGAGTTGTGTCCAGTTGGATGGCTGGGGTGATACGGGTGAATGGACCCCGGTGTCGTGGATTTCGGCGCGCGTCAGCGCCAGGAACCCATCATGCACATCGGGGAAGCCGATTGCATCGGCAACATCGCCGATCTCCATGGGGACGCGAGTGCGCGTGGTAATCCAGACGCTGCTGGGTCCGTCCTGAAGCGCAAGTGCCGTACCTGGCTGGTAGTAGGTAATGGCCCCATGTACGCGAATCCTGCCCGTAAGATCGCGCACATGATAGCTGCCGATGATGGCGCCCATGGGCGTGACGGGGAGAGCCCAGGGATCGGCGTCGGCGCGCTTGAGTAGTTTGATATTGGCAAAGGAGGGCACGTAGAGCTGGATTCCAGTAGGCTGATGCTTTCCATCGAACCTTCCCGCGACAATTCCGGAGACCTCGACCTCCGCATCGAGCATGTTTCGGATTGTGGCGTCGTTTCCGCCGATGATGAAGAGTTCGATGTAGCCACCCTCGGTGAGCAACTGTATGCGAGTGAAATTGTACGAATCATCCCCATCGCGGTCGACAGCGTGGACGGTGCCGCGCACATTTACCAAAAGGCAGTCGTACCTAATGCGGATGAGGTCGTCGAAGGTGGCGGGAATGGGTTCAGGCAGATCACTGTGGCCGAGCACTGTGACGTCATTGCTGTGCACATCAGGATGGAAGTCAGCAAAGGATGTTCCACGCACGAGAATGCGATCGCCGGGGAGAAAGCCAGCATTGACGGGGACTTTCACAAAAATGGCCTCATCTCCATCCTGCACAAAGAGGTTGCCATCAATCTTGCCGTAAAAGGTGACTGTTGCCTGGAAGGCGACTGGAAGTCCCTTGGAGGCTTCGGCATTGGTAAGATCGTGGATGGCGCGCAGGGAGGTGAGCGGGAGGGGTGTACCGGCCCATGCGGCCGTGCCGCATGCAAGAAGGATCGCGAGCGTGGAAATCAGTTTCTTCATCTTGCAGAGTCCGGCGGACATTTTGCTGTCCGGCTCCTGAGATTGCTTATCGGCAGATTGGCGAATAGATTCACCTCAAGGTGAAAAAGCCCACACCCTCTCACGGTGTGTTGTCTGTTTGCCGCGCCGTGCAGGATGGGGCTCAAGGGACGGCTCGCGGGTGCTTGCGTCAGAACAAAGCGCGCCGTGGAGGCCCGCGGATCCACGCGCTTGCCAAATGACCAGCCCTCCGGCGTCAGAAAGCCCGGAACTGAGCGCGGGGACCTGGGCGGCCCACAATCGCGCGTGAAGACTCCCCGTTACGCTCGGTCCTTGGGAATGAGTCGGGTGGATAGGCCCTCCGCACGAGTTCCTGCCGAGCGCCTGGTATGCTTGGCGACATACATGGCGGCATCGGAGGCACTGATCAGGCTGTCCCGTGTGGCACCATCATCGGGATAGATGGCAAGTCCAACGCTTGCCGAACCATGAAGCGTGTATCCTTCCACTTCAAAAGGCTCGTCGAAACATCTTTCCAGTCGAAGGGCGACTTCTTCCACAATCGCTCGATTACGAACGATGGAGACTACAGCGGCAAACTCATCACCGCCCAGGCGGGCAAGCATGTCGTGGCCGCGAAGCTGGCATTTCATGCGCATGGCGACTTCCTGAAGGTAGAGGTCTCCAACGCGGTGACCATAGATATCGTTGACCTGCTTGAACTCATCCAGATCCACGTAGATTAAACCGAAGATGCCCGCTCTTTGACGTGCCTCTTCAATGAGGGCGTCGATATGTTTTTCCAGGGAGAAGCGATTGTGGATGTCGGTGAGCAGGTCGAATTCGGAGCGGTGGCGCAAATCGGTGTAGAGGCGGCGCGTCTCGATGGCCAGGGTCGCCAGGCGCGCTCCGACGCCGAGCGCAGCAACCTCCGCATCGCTCGGGACAGATCCCAGCGCGAACCCGGCAGAGAGTGCTCCGAGCGGTGCGCCGGTGCGCGCCGGAATCAGCTCACTCACGATGCGCAGGGATTCTGGCGCAGTGGGAGGATGGCCGAGCCGCGCCCCATCGGTAATCTCGCACCAGCACCGAGCGCCGTCCAAGCGGAACGAGACCAATTCCGTGATGGCTTCGAGAATCTCGGCAAGCGGTCTTGATCCATTGATGTCCTCGAGAATGCTGCTGCGCCGCTGCTCGAGCTGGGCCATTCGCCGCTCGAGGTTTGCTTCGGCCTCGATGCGCAGGGACAGGGCCGCAGTCTGGCGGCGTACCTTGCGATTCAGTATTGCACCCCAGGACACCGCCGCCAGAACTACGATCAACAGCAAGCTGACGATGCGGATGAGGTTTGATATGTTGAGCCAGGACGGTTCGGCGATCACCGTTGCATCGTCCGGTGAGCGCATAAGGATCGTGAATGGAACCTGCGCGTTGAACGGGTTCGAATCGTCTAGCATGCAAATGCCGATGACGCGGATCGTGGATCCGAGTGGGATCTGCTTCAAGGGCTGGGGCGCTGTGCGACCCGGAGCGGACGCCGGTGGATGCCTGTAAATTGCAGAAAACATTTGCCCGTCGGCCACCAGGACGTACTCGTCCTGCGCTGCCTCCGCAACTTCGCCCTGTACCTTGCCTTCGATAGAGACCAGATCGAAGACATTTTTGCTCCCTGCCAGTTGGTGCCAGGTCGCCGCTTCAGGCGTGACGGGGGCCCGCGTGTGGCTATCCTGTATCGAGCCATTGGTGAGGGTCAGAAATCCGTCATGGAGACCCGGGAAGCCGGTTACGTTCGCCAGGTCGCCAACCTGCACAGGAGCAATGCTGCGGGTCTGGATCCAAAGACTCTTTGGTCCGTCTTGCAACACGATTGCAGAACCCGGCTGGTAATAAGTGATGGTCCCGTGAACCCTGATTCTTTGCGAAAGCACCTGGACGTGGTAGCCCTCCAGAATGCGGTCCATCGACGTGACAGGAAGAGACAACGGCCCGGTGTCGGCACGGTGAAGTATCTTGATGTTGTCGAACGACGAGGCGTGGACCTCGATCCCCGTCTGCTGCATTTTGCCATCGAATCTTCCGGATACAGCTCCGGTAATCTCAATCTCGGCATCCAGAAGACCTTCCAGCCGGCTGGCGTCATCGCTGTCCACTACCGCGTCAATTGTGCCTCCACCGGTGATCATCTGCAGCACAGTACTGCGCACATCGGAGCTGTAGACCAGGTCGGCGGCGCGTACCTTGGCGCGGATAGAGATGAACATACAATCGCGCTCGGCGCGAATCAACTCGTCGAACGTGGCGGGGATAGCTTTCGGAACGGCTCCGTGGCGGAGCAGGGTGATGGTCGCCTCTTTGACAAAGGGGCGGAAGCTCGGCTCCGTGGTTCCGCGGATGAGGATTCGGTCGCCGGGCACGAGGGTATAAACGATGGACGGCTGAACATAAATACCCGCGTTCCCATCCTGGACAAAGAGAGTCCCCTCATAGCTGCGGTAATAGGTCACGGTGGCTTCAAACGTAACCGGCAAGTGGTGACCGGCCTCCGCGTTGGAAAGGGCGTGAATCTCCTGGAGGGTACCGAGCGGGTTCTGCGCCGCTGCGGCGGAAGCCCAGCCGAACACGGCCGCAAGGACGATGATTGCTGCCTGAATGCCCGCATATCCGGGAATGCGGTGTTTCATCTCGACTGATCGGGTTTTGCGGCCATGGGACATTTGGGTTCCTGACTTTGCACTATCGGCCAAGAGGTTTATTTGATTCAATCAGTTGGAGTCAAATAGTTTTCCCAGCCCCGGGAAGCTGTAAAGCGCATGAAACGCGCGTACTTATCTTACTCTCACATGAATCTGATCTAATAGCGGTTTCGCATCAGGCGGAGGTATCCTGCCTGGTTACCAAAGAGAGTTGGCCGGCCGCCCATCCATTTTGCGGATTCCCTTTGGAACGCATACGCGACTCGAGGAATGGAACGCAGGCCCGGAGGAGACCCAACCATGCACAGGAGAACTGAAGATTCTGGAGAGATTCCATTCACCCCGCACAGCGGAACGCAGTCGTTGCCCCCGCGCAGCATTCGCGTGATCGGGGTCCCACTGGATATGGGCGCGAGCCGGCGCGGCGTCGACATGGGCCCCTCCGCAATGCGCGTCGCTGGCTTGGAGGCGCGCCTTGAGGCCCTGGGTCACCAGGTAACCGATGGCGGCAACATCCGCGTGGAGATTGCCGAAACCCGCGCTTTCGGCAACAAGAGTGCCCGCTATCTGACAGAGATTGCAGAAACCTGCACACGCACCGCGGAGGCTGTGGTGAAGACGCTGGAGGAGGGAATGACGCCCCTGGTTCTGGGCGGAGACCACTCGCTGGCGGCGGGCTCCGTCTCCGGAGTGGCGCATTTCTATCGCAGGCGGGAGCAAAAAGTCGGCGTCATCTGGATTGATGCGCATCCAGACATCAACACGCCGGAAACTTCCCCTTCGGGGAACGTACATGGAATGCCGCTGGCAGCACTGCTGGGGCTGGGACCCGAGCCGTTGGGGAACATCTTTGGTTACTCGCCGAAGATTGCCGCGGAGAATACAGTCCTGATCGGGGTGCGGGACATCGATGCAGCCGAACGGGAGAACATTCGGCGCGCCGGGGTGGCGGAGGTCTATACCATGCGCGATATCGACGAACGTGGCATGCGAACAGTGATGGAAGAGGCGCTGCGGGCAGCCGGTCGCGGAACGGCCGGATACCACGTTTCTCTGGATATGGATTGGATTGACCCGGAGGACGCCCCCGGAGTGGGTACGCCGGTGCGTGGTGGCGCCACCTACCGCGAAGCCCACCTGGCTATGGAGATCATTGCGGATCATGGCCGCCTGCTCAGCTTTGAAATTGTCGAGGTGAACCCGGTGATCGACGAGCACAACCGGACCGCGGATCTGGCCGTGGAACTAGCCTGCTCGGCGTTTGGGAAGAAGATCCTGTGAATTGCCGTGCTGCAGCGCTCCCATGGTTCGCGACCGTTGGTTTCATGATTCTTTGTCCGTTTCTTGCTGCCTTGAACTCCGCGGCGCAAACTCCCCGCTTCCGCAAGGTGACCATTCAGAATGTGGTTCCACGGCGGGACGCGGACGGCAACATCATGGATGCACACGACGGTTGCCTCCACTTCTTTGCCGGCCGCTACTACCTTTACGGAACCGCCTACGGCAAGACGGCGGGCTATACCATCAACAACCGCTTTCGCGTTTACAGCTCAGCCGATCTTGAGCACTGGACTTTTGAAGGCGAACTCCTCAAGTCTCCGCTGGACGGCGTCTACTACCGCCCTTATGTTGCCTATAACGTGCGAACCCATAAGTATGTTCTCTGGTACAACTGGTATCCGAAACTGTGGGACGGCAAAGTTGGAGTCGCAACCAGCGATACACCCATAGGGCCATTTACCATCGCCAACACCGCGGTGCAGCTTTCCCAGGCCAAAGATCATCCCGGCGACGGAAGCCTCTTTGTGGACGAAGACGGCACGGCTTACTTCATCTACACTGTCATCGATCAAGGCCATTCCATCCGCGTCGAGCGCCTTACAGCCGACTACCTTTCTTCCAGCGGCGAGACCAGCCCCGTTCTTGCGCGCGAATGCGAAGCGCCGGCCCTCTTCCATCGCGGCGCAAGCTCTTACGCGGTCTTTGACCATACCTGCTGCTTCTGCGCCGCGGGCAGCGGCGCGCGGATTCTGGTTTCATCGAATCCGCTTGGACCGTACAAAGAAATCGGAAACATCAACCGCGATGCCGGCGGAAAACCCATTATTCCTGCGCAGCAAACCTTCATTGCCACCATCCCGACAGCGGACGGCCCAGCCCTGATTTGGATGGGAGACGAGTGGAATTCTCGGCCTGACGGAATCAAGGGTCACGACCTGCAATACTGGGCACCGCCCCTGCGCTTCGCCTCCGACGGTTCCATCGCGCCGCTTGAAAACATGCCGTCCTGGACCATTCGCGTGTTGCTCGGGCAGTCCCGCAAAGGAAAACCCTTACCGTACATCTGGCCCCAGAAAGCGGATCCCAACCCGATTCGGGTTGATCCCTGCTACGGCACTCCCCTCAATGAGCGCGGACAGCCGGTAACCACAAAGTGAACGTCCAGATCTGGCCTGAAGAACTAAAATAGGTGCCTGGATGGCAAAAAAACTTCGTGTTGGAATTCTCTTTGGCGGGCGTAGCGGCGAGCATGAGGTTTCGCTGCTGTCGGCTGCTTCGGTATTGAAGGCGATCGACCGGAAGAAATTCGAGGTGGTCCCGATCGGGATCAGCAAGGACGGTCACTGGCTGGCAGCCGGAGAGGCACAAAACCTGCTGGTGGGCGACCAGAGCACTGTGGCCCGCCGCCTGCGAGCGGGCGATCCCGACACAACCCCGGGGGCGAAACTGCTGCAGGAGGGGATTCCGACACTGCTTGCGCCCGAACCCGTGGAAAAAGGCGTTGCATTGTCGGCGGGAAGCACCCGGCCGGCGTCCGCGAATCTCGACGTTGTGTTTCCCGTGCTCCACGGCACGTTTGGCGAGGATGGAACCATCCAGGGGCTGTTTGAGCTAGCCGGTATTGCCTATGTGGGCTCCGGCGTTCTTGGTTCGGCGGCCGGCATGGACAAGGATGTAATGAAGCGGCTCTTCGCCAACGCACGGCTCCCCATCGTCAAGCACGTCACTCTGTTGCGGGCGGAGTGGGAGAAGACACCGCGCAAAGCGATTGCCCAGGTGGAGTCGACGCTGAAGTACCCGGTGTTTGTGAAGCCGGCTAACCTGGGATCGTCAGTTGGGATTAGCAAAGCGCATGACCGGAAGGAACTTGGTCCGGCGCTCAATGAGGCGGCGAAGTACGACCGCAAACTGATCGTCGAGCAGGGTGTGGGCGGCAAAACCGCCAAGGCGCGGGAACTTGAGGTAGCGGTGCTAGGCAACGATGACCCCAAAGCCAGTGTCGTCGGCGAGATTGTTCCCGGCAAGGAATTCTATGACTACGAGGCGAAATACCTCTCCGAGGGATCCGTGCCCGTGATTCCGGCGAAGTTGACCCGCGCCGAGACGAAGCAGATTCGCGAGATGGCGGTGGCGGCCTTCCGCGCCTGCGACCTGTCCGGCCTGGCGCGCGTGGACTTTCTGATGGAATCGGACGGCAAACGGCGCATCTACCTGAACGAGGTGAATACCATGCCGGGATTCACCCAGATCAGCATGTATCCAAAGTTGTGGGAAGCAACCGGCCTGCCGTATACCGAGTTGCTGACGCGATTGATTGAACTGGGCCTCGAGCGGCATGAAGAAAAGAAGCGGATCTTGTATAGCAGAGAAGATTAGCGGCGGAGGCAGCGAAGACCGGGGGGCAGACACCAGGCGGGCGGAGGAATCATTGCGATGAAATACACCTGCACGGCCATTCCCGAAGCGGAAGTCCCGCGAGCTGCAGACGAACATTTTCAGCATCTGCTGGATATCTATGCCAGCGAGTCGAACAAGGTGATCTCGACGTGGCGTGAGCTCTATGATGCTGATCTTGATTTCAAGCCGCATGCGCGCTCGAGCACTGTGTACGAGATTCTGAAACATCAGCTATTGTCCGAGCGCCGTTTCTTCGGGGAGTTTCTCGGGACTCCGGAGCCGCCGCCAGAGCTGGTTTTGCCCGTTCAACTCACGCTTGAAACTGCTTCTGCGCGCTTTGTGCAATTGGTCAAGGTGCGCCTGGAGTTCTTCGCACAGCAAGACGCGGCCTGGTGGATGGCAGGTGTGCCCTTCTTCGATGTTCAGCGAGAGCGTGTTTGGATATTCTGGCGGCGTGTTTTGCATACGGCGCACCATCGCACGCAACTCACGGTTTATTTACGGCTGCTGGGCAGGGACGTGCCTTCAACCTACGGGCCTACTGCGGACGTTGTTTGGGAAGGCGCTGACCCGACGCACACGGTGGATGCTGCAGGGAGAAAATAAGCCTGCGCGGCCAACTTATGAACGAATAGCAGGAAATCGAAATTTGCGCCGGGAACTGTTGTGCCCGCTGGGGTGTCTAACAGACTAGAGCGATCAGGCGATGGCTTCAGTCTCTGATCTCTGAAACGGGGTTATGCCACGTTGCCGTATTCTGAGTCCGAGGAACTTTCATCATGACTTTACTCGACGCGCCCAAGTTTGACGAAGAACGATACAAACGAAATCGGCTCATCCTGTTCAGCTCGGGTGGATTGCTGCTGGTGCTGTTTGTTGGCTGGTGGCTGGTAGCTGGCCGGCCCGTGGATTGGCCATGGAACTGGAACAACCACCTCATGGGGCGATCGACGGTGAACAGGTTTTTGACTGCGGTGGAAAAGAACGATCTGCCCAAGGCCTACGGAATCTGGGTGCACGACAAGGACTGGCAGCAGCATCAGAATCAGCACGGGGCTTATCCTTTTTCGCGATTCCAGGGCGACTGGAGTTCGTCGAGTCCGGACAACGAATATGGCAACATCCAAACGCACAAGATCGTTGCCGCGCGCATGTATGGCAATGTGCTTCTAGTCGCGGTGCTAATCAACGGACGTAAGAGCGGCGCGCTGAACCTGGACTACGATCCAAAAACACATCAGCTGAATTTTTCACCGCCGGGCGTGGAACTGTATCTAGGGCCGTAGCGCGTCCCGGGAGAGCGGACTCGTGTGGTGCTGATGAATGGGCTTATTGGGGGTTGTGGTATCCCACCCATTCGCCCGAGCAGCCGCGAATGGATAGGTCGCGGTGCTTTTGTGGCTGACACCGCCCAAGTTCCAGCGTCAGGCTGCAGGTCCTTGCGCGGCCAGCGCTGCTATCGTGGCTTCCAGACTGGCGGGGTCTTCCACGTTGAGCGATTTCTGACCAGCGTCGATCTGCCGCAACAAGCCGCAGAGAACCTTCCCCGGACCCACCTCAATGAAAACATCAGATCCCGCAGCAATGAGCGATTGCACACAGTCGACCCAGCGGACTGCCCCTGTGACCTGGCGAATGAGAGCGTCGCGGACGGCGTCCGCTGCGGTAACCAGATCTCCCGTAACATTGGCAGCAACCGGAATGCGCGGATCAGCAAGGCGGACGGTCGCGAGGACGCGGGCGACCTCTTCCTGTGCGGGCTGCATCAGCGCACAGTGGAACGGAGCGCTGACGGGCAGCAGGACTGCTCGCCGCGCGCCCTTTGCCTTGGCCAGCGCCGAAGCCTTTTCGACCGCCTCCAGCGCTCCGGAAATCACCGTCTGACTTGGCGAGTTCAGATTGGCTGCGGCCACTGGGAGACCCGTTTCGGCTTCCGCTTCCCGGCAGGCCTCGGCCACCTGGGCCGCATCCAGCGCAAGCACGGCAGCCATGGCGCCTTGTCCCACGGGAACAGCCAACTGCATGGCGCGACCGCGCGCTTTAACAGCGCGCACTGAGTCAACAAAGCTGATAGTTCCCGCAACCACATGGGCTGACCACTCCCCAAGCGAGTGCCCCGCGGCGAGCGTAGGATGAATGCCATGCTGCGCCAGGACGCGCGCTGCGGCGACGCTGGCAGTGAGGATCGCCGGCTGGGTATTTTCCGTCAACCTCAGGTCTTCTTCGGGACCTTCGAAGATCAGTTTCGACAGCGGAAACCCAAGCGCTTCATCCGCTTCGGCAAAGGTCTCTGCGGCTACGGGAAAAGCTTCAGCGAGGCTGCGGCCCATGCCGACAGATTGCGATCCCTGACCCGGGAAAAGGAATGCGATTTGAGTGATCATTTCAGAGAGGATTCTATCCTGTTCATCCGCTTCGTTCATCCTGCGGACGCCCCAGCGCCTTACACCACGGCGTCGGGACGAAAGCCAGCAAGCTGCATCGCCCGCGTGATTTCAGGGTTGCGCATGAACGTATCCCAAACCTGCCCGGTGCGCAGATTCTCCGCCATCAGAACCGAGATCCCCAGGTCGATTCCCAGCACATCGGGGTTGTACCAGTTGGCCGCGGGATGAAAAGCATCCACGAAGCCGTAACGACCCCATGCCTGCGCGCCGGATTTTGAACGCATAGCGCGGAGAACGGGGAGACATTCGGCCGGCAGAAACGCGAGAGAACCTGCCGGCGCGCATGGTACCACCGTCCCGTCGATGAGTCCGCGCGAGGGCGGACCGCCCCAGATCGTATAACCACGCACCGAGTCTGAGGCGGTAATGCCCCAATAGTCCTGGTTGTACCAGTTGGGCATGGAGAGACAGAACGCCTTGTGGGCCCGCGTTGCGATGATCGAGTTGTCAAAGTAATTGGCGAAAGCGTCGCGTTTGCCGCGAAAATCAAACCATGCGTGCGAGTATTGATGCACAAAGATGGGGTCGTCCCCGCTGATGTATTCCAGGCCGGCATAGTGCTGAACCGGTCGCGCAAAACCTCTCCAGACTTCGGGTGAAACCGGATGGCTCGGCGAGCCGATGGCGAGCAGATAAATCATCATCAGCTCGCAATAATGGGTCCATCGAGCAGACAGGAACCCGCTCTCCGGACGCCATCCCATCGAGAACGCAGCGCCGCCGTTCAGCATCCATGGCCAATCCACGCGCTCATAAATCTGCTGTGCCAGCGACTGGATCTGCGCGTCGTCAAACCATGCGCGCGCCGTCAGAATCCCGCAAAGCAAAATGGCCGTATCGATCGAAGAGAGTTCGCATCGCGCCCATCGCTTTCCGGTTTCAATGTCCGTGAAATGAAAGAAGAAACCATGCACCTCCGGCAGCGAGTTCAGGTGCCAATCCAGCGTGGTCCTCACGCGCTCAACAATCTCCGCGTGGGGAATGCAGCCGCGGCGATCGGCGATCGTAAGCGCGGTGAGCCCAAAGCCGGTAGCGGCAATGCTGGCCATGCGACGACGATCACGAGCGCCGGTCAGGTCGTTGCGGGCGCGGTCAAGAATCTGGCCAGTTGTCGCGCTGCCCTGCTCCCAGAAAAAGAGACAGGCTTGCCGTTCAAGATCGTCTAAGAACGTCTCGTCTTCGTTAGAGGTAGCCCACGTCTGTGCCGGATGGGCGAGACCAAATGGCGCGATAGCGCAGCCGGCGGACATCGCCACCATCTGTAACATACTGCGCCTGTTGATGATCGTCATTGCGCCTCGAGTCTTCCACAGAGGCGCAGCACCGGCACAGGTGCCGATAACTGAAACTGTGACCGCAAGTTGTCCTGATTCCCAAAACACCGGCGGGAAGACCTGTCGCCGATGACCCCTTATTGGTTGTTATTAGAGAATAGAACAGAATCTACGTTTAGTTCCAGCGCTTCTTGTCGTTCGGGTCTTCGTCGATCTGCTTGCCACTCCCATCAAAGCGGACGGTTCTGCCCTGGGAACGCATATAGACCTCGAACTTGCGTGCGGCGCGGCGCCGCTTCCAGCGGTAGTAGCGGTTGCGAATGCCGTACCATTGCTCACTGAACGCAAACGAAATGCCGCGGCGCGGAGCGAGGCGGATAAAGAGCATCCCGGCCAGCCCACCGCCAAGCTGCGCGAAGGCATACATGCGTTGTTCGCCAAACATCATAGCAACCGCAATCAACGCGTAGATCACAGCCAAATAGCGAGCCTTGATGCCGATCGGGAGAGGAAACAGCATGAACTCCATGTCCCCATAAAGCACGCCGAAGGCTACCAGCAGCCCGAAAATCCCCCCAAAGCAGCCATAGAGAGGGATCAGCGGAAGCGAAAAGCCAAGCGTGCCGCTGAGCACATAGATTACGGCGGCGCTAATCGCGGTGCCGAAAACGGATGAGGCGTAGAGGCCAGCCACCCAACTCGAGTTGTGCATCGGCTCAAGGAACCCGGCCAGGAACCAAAGGGAAAGCAGTTCCAGCGCCGTTCCCAGAATGCCCTGATGAATGAAACTGTAGGTGAACGGCTGCCAGAGCGCTCCGTGCAGAAAGACGCCTGGGAAAAAGACGAAGACGCCAGCAATCCACTCCGCGGCGGACCGCGACGCCACACGCGTCAGCAGCAACGCGAAGTAGGCGAACAGGTTGGCGAGAATCAGTCGTCGCGTAGTGCCGCGAAATGCAGGGAAGGAAATCGAACTGGCGCCAGACCGGGGCATCGTCTTCCTCAGGGTACTCGTTTGATGCGACGCGTGTCATGCGGTTAGCCGGTTGCACGTCTCGGCTCTTCCCGTTGTGGTCACGGCGCAGCCGCGGGTTGTATCGCGACGGGACTCGGGGCCGGCGTCGAGGACACGTCCGGAACCTGGATGACAAGCCCGGTCGAGTCGTTCTTCAGTGTGATCGGCATTTCAGCAGGGCCATACACCTTCAGAGTCTTGCCGTGCATCATAAACGCGAGACTGGCACCTGCGCTGTCATCGGCCGATTTCTCCATATCCGATGCGCCGGCGACTTTCAGAATGTACTGACCCTCGAGGACGTAATTCAGGCGAAAGCTGCCGTCTGACTCAATGCTGGTACCGCGAACCTGGGCTTTTGTGTCGGACTCTTCCAGCGAGACCCAACCGGAATTGACCGCGTGGCTATCCGTTTTGGCCACCACCGATCCCGCGATGGTATGCAGGTTGTCAATTGGAAACACGATGTCGATCCCGCTCACATCGTCTCCGGAGCCCACTTCGACGGGCTTGATGTCCTTTTCGTGCAGAGCGCCTCCCGAGTATGCCATCAGCATGTCTCCCATGCTGGAGTGAACCGAGGGCATTGCGCCCAGTCCGACGGAGACCTGCGTTGTTGGCAAAGTGGCCTTGGCTGCATATTTTCCGGGAAGCAGCCCGTAGAGCCGATAGTGACCCTCATCGTCAGTGTTTACGGGGATTGCGACAACGGCCCCCAGGTCCTTCCATTTGCCGTCCTTGTCGAGCGTCATAAGCATCGGCGTGACGCCTGGCGCAGGGCTGCCGTCGTCATAGCGGACTGTGCCGCTTATCGAGGCGCCGCGCTCCAGCCGGATATCCACCCGGATTGACTGGTTTGGCTGGACCACAACCTTTTCAGCGGAGGATTGGACGGCTTTAAGGGTATCGGCCGTTGCTTTGGCCCGCTCCGCCGGCGAAAGTTGGCTGAGCGGAGAAAGGTAACCGGCGAACTGCGCGACCACCCAATAGGTTCCGGCAGGAACCTTGTCCATTGAGAAACCGCCATCCAGTGCGGTAACGGCGGAAAGGTTCGAATTGCCGCCCTTCATCACCGCCGTCATGGCTTTCGCAAATGTCTTTTCGAAGTCGGGATCCTTAGCCATGGCATCCGAATCGAAGACTGTTGTTGCAGCCGGATGCTCGCCGATGAGCTGCACGGTTGCGAACCGGGCAGGCTGGTTGGTATCTCCGCAAACCACGTGACCCGTAATCTGGCCGGTTTGTGGCACTTGGCTCGCGGGAGCGGCCTGGTGTGCAAAAGCGGCTGTGGAAAAGGCAAGCAGGATCCAAACATACGTGCGCATAAAGACTCCTGAACGGGTTGGGGCCAAGGGATTTTGAGGGCGCGGTGTATCAATGTGCGGTTGCACACAGTCTATTCCTTTTGAGAGCAGCGGAGGGAGTTTCCCTCCAGCATCCAATGGATGACAGAACCGTTTCGGGGAATCGCACAGAGCGTTCTCCATTGTTCGGGGCGACGGTCTGGCCAGGATAGGGTTGTGCTTGACCTGAGGGGCGTTTCTCCCCAAGAATAGCGATGTTATCCTGCAACGTAAGTTCATACTGCAATACGAATTGCCATAAGAAGTGAGGAGGCTGCCATGCCCAACTGCCCGGAATGCGAGAATGGATTAGACATTGAATTGGACGAAGTGGAAGAAGGCGATGTAGTTACCTGCGAAGAGTGCGGAAATGAATACGAAGTGGTCGGCGTTGAGCCCCTGGAACTGGCGCGGGTGGACGGCGTCCTGATTGATGACGAAGACGAGCCGTTTGCTGAAGACGAGGAGGAAGAGTGAACCTTAAAGCCGTTCCACAATTGACCTGTCCTCTGTGGAGGAGTGCAGGGTGGCTTTCATCGAATCAAAAAGCCACTTGGCGTAGTGCTTCCGGGATGCAGGGATTGTGGAACCGCTGGTACCGCGCAAGTACGGTAGCCGGAGTACTTTTTGCTGCCCTGGCTATTGGCGCGCTCCCGGCGGGCCGGCGGGGAGGGATAGGAATCCAGGAGGCGCGAGCGCAGAACCTGGGCATGCGGGTGGTCAGCGGGATCGTGGTGGATGAGAATTCTTCCCCGTTGGCAGGCGCCACAGTATTTCTCAAGGATCTGAAGAGCAAGAACATCCGCAGCTACACCTCCGATGCGGAAGGGAAGTACCGCTTCACCCAGGTGAATATGGCGCAGGACCATGAGCTGTGGGCGGAGAAGGACGGCAAAAAGAGTCCCGTAAAGACAGTCAGCTCCTGGGATACTCGCAAAGAGTTTGTGCAGGAGCTGAAATTGAAGTGATTGCTCCGCTATTCCTGCTTCAGGATTACGTCGCCGTTAACGGTTTTGATGACCACGTGATTCAATCCCGTGCCCACCTTACCCATAGCGCGAATGTACTTGCGCGGCGAGCCGTTCGACATGTCCCAGTCCGAGGTCTCGCGTTGTTCCAGACCGATGTGGTCGATGATTTCATACGTCCTGGGCGCGTTCTTCGTGTAGGCAACGGTAATCCTGACGTCCATCGGAAAGTCCTTCGGCACGGTCAGCGTTACAGTACCTCCATGCGAAGTCAACTCCACATCGCGCTCTTCGGCGGATGTGCCAACCATGCGGGCTGTTATATCTCCACCCATGGTTGAAGCTTTGAGCGCGCCCTCGGCGTGGCCAACATTGATTTCGCCGCCCATGGTCGCGGCGTCCACAGAACCCTTGGCGTGGTCGACCGTGATAACGCCGCCCATGGATTTGACCTTGGCGAAGCTAGCCACATCGCCAACGTGAATATTGCCGCCCATGGTCGATAAGTCGGCCCCATGCGGCGCTTTCTTCACATCGATATCGCCGCCCATCTTGGCAATCCTGATCACGCCGGACTTGTCTTGATCGTCCGAGTCAGAACTGAAGAAGTCATGTGCATGCTCAGAATTCCTGCAGCCCGATAAGCCGGAAGAGAGGGCGCCGGCAATCAGGGCCAGAAGGATTGTGCCCGCTTTATGGTTCGTCATCGTGCCATCTCCTGACGGAAGACCCGGGGATAAGCCTGATGCACTCTACGAAATGACCACGCCGGAAGTTCCTGCTATATCCAACCGGTTGCAAGATCCGGAAAGGGGTGGTTGAACAGGGGGGCGCATTAGCCGTTCAGCTTCCTGGTCACCAGGTCATTCAGTAATGCAGGGTTTGCTTGCCCCTTTGTCGCCTTCATCACCTGGCCCACGAAAAACCCCGCCAGCGTCGTCTTTCCCGCGCGATACTGCTCAACCTGCTTCGGATTCGCCGCGATGACTTCATCGATCATCGCCTCGAGCGCGGAAGAATCGGTGATCTGCTCCGGCTTCTCGCGCTCGTATACGGCGGGAAAGTCCTCGCCCTTTTCAAAGCACACGTCGAATAGTTGCTTCAGTTGCTTCGAGCTGATCTTTCCCTCGTCCAGCAAATCGGCGGCAAATACAATTCCGGCCATCGTTACGGGCGATTGCTCCTGTTCCAGCCCCAGCGCATTCAGCCTTCCGCCCACCTCGCTCAGCAGCAGGTTGGCCACTCGCCGAGGGTTCCGCGCCGTCCGTGCCGCCGCCTCAAACCGGTCCGCAAATTCGCGCGATGCAGTCAGCGTGGCCGCATCCTTCGGATTCAGCTCATACTCCGCAACCATGCGCGCTCGGCGTGCTTCCGGCAGCTCCGGCAGCTTCGCCTTGGCTGCGGCCAGAAACTCCGCGGAAGCGATCAGCGGCGGCAAATCCGGTTCGGGAAAATAGCGATAGTCGTGGGCCTGTTCCTTCGAGCGCATGGAGTAGGTCCGTCCCTCCGCCGCGTTCCACAGCCGGCTCTCCTGAATCACGTGTCCGCCGGATTCAAGCACTTCCACCTGCCGCTCAATCTCGTATTCAATGGCCGCGCGGACAAACCGGAAGCTATTCACATTCTTGACTTCAGCCTTGGTCCCAAACTGCGGCGCGCCTTTCAACCGCACGCTCACGTTCGCATCGCAGCGCAGCGAACCTTCCTCCATGTTGCAATCAGAAACTCCTGTATACAGCAGAATCTCCTTAAGCCGGGTGAGGTATTCGAACGCCTCGTCGGCGGTTCGGATGTCCGGCTCGGAAACAATCTCCACCAGCGGTGTCCCGCAGCGGTTCAGGTCAAGATACGTGCGCGTTGCGGAGTCCGCAAAGCCATCATGGATGCTCTTGCCCGCGTCTTCTTCCATATGCAGCCGCGTAATGCCAATGCGTTTCATCCCGCCATCGGCCGTCGGCACTTCAATCACGCCATTCTCCGCCAGCGGCTTGTCGTATTGCGAAATCTGGTAACCCTTCGGCAGGTCGGGATAGAAGTAGTTCTTGCGCGCGAAGATGGATCGCTCCCGCACCTCGCAGCCGATAGCCAGCGCGGCCAGCGTGGCGAATTCCAGTGCCTTCGCATTCAGCACCGGCAGCGAGCCAGGCAACCCCAGGCACACAGGGCAGATGTTGGTATTGGGGGCCGAACCGAAGCGATTCGCGCAGCCGCAAAAGGCCTTGGTTTCGGCGAGGAGCTGAACGTGTACCTCGAGTCCGATGACGGGCTCGTACTTACTCAGGACGGAAGGGGCCAAAGCTGCGGGCATATTGTGATTTTATCGCGGCGGAAGGCATAAGGCGGCGAGCGGAGAGCCACGCATGGCGCCGGAGAATCATTGCTCCGGCGCAAAATCAGGGTTATGTTCTCGCAGAATCGCTACGCCAGCTTCAGCTGTGCGTTTCTGGGGAGCACGAGGGTCGTACTTAATCTCCAGCTCCCAGGCACAGTGAAGCCCGTATATTTGCGCGGCAGAGAGGTCGGGTGTTGACTCGCCAAACAGGGCGAATGTAACTGAGCCGACCATCCCGTGGCCGATTGTCGGCTCTGCTTTGCCGTCGCGCGGCGGATACTCAAAGCGAAACACCCAAAGTTTCCGGCGATCGTTAGTAGGAGGCCAGAAAAGCTCACGCGTGTCGACTTGATGAATTTCGTGCGGAGGGCTCCCGAATTCGCTGGGATGCGCAAGCCACTGGCACATCTCAGAAATGGCCTTGAAATCGTCCGATCTCGCAAGCAATGGGATCCGGTCCTCGGCGCCGAGCTCGGTCAAGTAGTGCATAGCGGCGGATGCCTCCTGCGGGACAGCGGAGGCCTCTTGAAGCGCCTGGTATCCCCGGGCTTTCCCGCACGCGGCGGCAGCCCATGCCGCCTCTAACTGGACACCGCGATCGGGATGCTGGTCGGCGAGCGCTTGCACCTCCTCTCGCGCTTCCGCGGAGAGAAACGGGATACTCGCCGCAGCGCTGAGCCCGTGGCTGGTGCTCCCTTTGTCAAGTAGCCACCCTTGCAGCAAAGCCAGGCCAGCCTCAGTATCGAACGGATGACGCGCGAGTTCCCCTGACCGCGCAATGGTGTTGCTCATATCAAGGTATGCAATGCAGCTGAAACCGTCTGGAAGCGGGTCGCGGAGCTCTTCGACGATATCTGTTCGCCATGGATGCCGGTTGCTCGAGACAATCTGGAAGATTACCGACCACAGATAGCCATCCTTGAGCAACGGAGATCGCACGGCCGTCACGACTCGCTCCAAACCTCCTTTCGGAGCGTATATACAGATAATCTTCAAGAGAAAGAGCGGCTCGTTTTTCGCGCGCGACTTGGTATCGGGAGGCGTTACTCGCATCGTCTCATCGAAAATGCGAAGAAGCTCAGGTCCGCCAAACTCGCGCAATACCGCAGTCACTTCCTCGCCTTTGGCCCTCTGTATCCATGCGAGGACGTCCTTTAGCGGAGACCCGAAAGCACGGTCAGTAGCGGAGTCGGGAGACAGGGGGAACAGTTTAAGCAGCCGGACGATAAGCTCGGCTTCGTCTGCAGTCTTGACCTCTTCCTTGGAGGCATCGCGAATCCTGTCCACCGCTGACTTCGGATCTCCGAGCGCGGCAATCAGAGCGCTCGTCAGCTTGCTTTCGGCCATTGGCGTGGCTCTTTTGGTCAACCAGAGTCGAAACAACCGCCAGTATTCGCAGCGATGAAATCACTCATCCCCACGCCCCACGAGTTCATTGAACTTCTCAGAGATAGTGGCAGGCCCCCAATCCCGAACCCTAATTGCTAATCCATGATCTTTTTACTCCGCCGGATCATCCGCCGTAAACGGCGAGCAGCAAGGCTTCTCGCTCGCATGGAAATTCATCAGCTCCAGCCGAATCCCATCCGGATCATACAGATTGAACTGCCCCTTCCCGTCCTTCCCGATCTGTGTGTGCCCGTCATTCTTCACACCGGTCAGCCGGTTGCTGTCCGCGAGAGTTTTATACGCAGCCACAACCGAGTCCTCGCCGACAGACAGATGATCAAGCACGCCCAGATCATGCTGCGACATGCCCGCCGGAATCCCTGTGCTCGCTCCCACCGGAGTGTTTCCGTATGTCAGCATGTATTCCAGCCAGTCGTGGCTGTCCGGAGCCTGCTGGCTCACCCAGTCCGTCCGGGTGTCCACCATGCCGCCAAACCAATACGGCTTGAATCCAAGCAGGTCGCGATAGAACGTGTCCTCAACCGCGCGGCTATGCACCATGAACCCAACATGAATGATGTGGTGCCCGATCGCCAGTGGAGCATCCAGGGGCTTCAGTTCGGCAGGAGGCTGCACGAATTCAACCTTATTGCCCTCCGGGTCCTTCACCGTAAACCAACGGCTTCCGTCGGCGCCCCGTTCCACCTGGCCCGGCACCTTCCAGGCCTTCGATCCAAGGTAGCGGCGCAGCATCTCAGCGTTGTCGGTGTTCCACCCCGTATGGTCAAGCCGGTTGATGCCCGCATCGGCAGGCAATGGCAACACCTCAATAAATTGCGTTGCACTCAATGCATATTTCACGCCCTTCGGCGTCTCCGGGTCGGGCTGCTTTACAGCGCCTATGATGTCGCGGTAATAGTGATCGGTCGCCGCCGGATCAGAGGTATAAACGGCAATGTGCGAAATGCCGGTGATCCGCGGGCGAGTCAGAGGCTTGTCCGGCACCTGGGCAACGGCGGCGACGGCGAAGGCGGCAAAAAGGGCGGTAGAGAACCTGAAAGACATTTTGAACCTCAAGTGTGCTCGTGGATCACGATAAATCGGTTCACCCCGGTTCGCAAACTCGATCGCGCCGCCCACAGAGAATAGCTGGTCAGTGCATTTGCCAGGAGGAGCGGATTCGTGTCCCCGGACGAAGCATGTCGAGCACTGGGCAAAATTGATCCTCCGCCATGCGGAGCGCTCGTTCCACGACTTCGGAATTGAGCGACTCGCCGCGCAGACGATAGATGATTTCAATGTCAGTCAGTCCTGAAGGGTGCTCTCCACGGCGTTCGGCATTCACCTCGACCTCCAGCGATTTCACTCTGGTTCCCATTTTCCGGGTCAACACGGAATGAAATGTGCAACCGGCGCACGACGCCAGGCTGGCCATCAGCACCTCAAGCGGTGTCGGGTCCGCGCTGGAAGTCATGGGGTAGTCCATCGTCAGAATCTTGGCGCGTATGTGGACTTCCATGCGCATATCCTGAACGTGTACAGCGCGGACAGAAAGATCGGTACGCATACTGCTCCTGATTTTTGGGGAAGGTGAATCATAGCAGACAAAACGGATTCATGCTCCTCTCAAATACCTGCAAGTGTTTCATTTTCATGAAGAAAAGTGAGACGGGTTGGTCGCCGGTACTGGAGGCTGGAATTACAGCCCGTACAATTCCTTAATGCGCAGAAACCTCTTTCATCTCCGCCTTTTCCCCTTCGCCGCTTGTCTGTGCGTTTGCTCATTCGCACAGAGTCCATTGCCCACCGTGTCCCCCGAAGATCGTGCGCAGGCTCTGGCAGTCTTCAAGGAACTGATTGAGATCAACACTACCGACACGCCCCTCGGCAATGTGACCACAGCGACCGCGGCTATGCAGAAGCGCTTCCTTGACGCTGGTTTCGCGGCAGAAGACGTGCATCTCCTCGGTCCGGACCCGCGAAAGCAAAATCTCGTTGTCCGCTTCAAAGCATCCGGCACGCCGATTGAAAAGCCGGTGCTGTTCCTTTGCCACATGGATGTCGTCGAAGCTCTCCGCTCCGATTGGTCAACCGATCCCTTTAAGTTTGTCGAGAAGGACGGCTACTACTACGGTCGAGGCACGCAGGACATGAAGAACTCCGACGCCGCGCTGGTGGCCACATTCCTGCGTCTGCACAAGGAGGGGTACAAGCCAAAGCGGGACCTGATTCTGGCGCTGACCGCCGACGAAGAAGGCGGCAAATTTAATGGAGCTGACTGGCTGGTGCAAAATCATCGTGATCTGGTAGATGCTGCATACGTCATCAATCCTGACGCGGGCGGTGTGGAGCTTGACCACGGGCGGGCCGTCGTTGCGGATGTCGAGGCTACTGAAAAGGTCTATTCCGATTTCCAGGTAACGGCAGTCAATCGCGGCGGCCATAGCTCGCTGCCCCGCCCGGATAACGCAATTTACGAGCTGACCGCTGCGCTCACCAAGCTTTCTGTCTACCGGTTTCCGTTTGAGATGAACGACGTGACGCGCACGTACTTCACCAACCTGGCCGGTCAGGAAACCGGAAAAATGGGCGATGACATCAAGGCGGTTCTCGCAACTCCGCCGGACCTGGGTGCGGTTGAGCGGTTGAGTATGGAGCCCAGCTTCAACTCAAACTTCCGCACCACCTGCGTGGCAACGCGCCTCAGTGCCGGTCACGCGAATAACGCTCTGCCGCAGACGGCGCAAGCCAACGTCAATTGCCGCATCTTCCCCGGCCACTCGCCCGAAGAGATTCGCCAACAATTGATTGCGCTGTTCGCAGACGATAAGCTGACTGTGAAATACGTTTCAGATGCTGGCGAGGTCTCCGATACGGCGCCCGAGAGGAAGGCCATGGTACCCCCGGCGCCGATCAAGGAAGTTTTTGAACCTCTGACTCGACTGACGCAAGCCATTTGGCCAGGCATTCCGGTAACGCCGGTTATGGAGAATGGGGCCAGCGACTCCATCTATTTCGCGCAGGCCGGCATTCCCTGTTACGGCTACTCGGCAATTGCCCTGGAACGGGATGACGAGCGGGCGCACGGCAGAGATGAACGTCTGCCGACTGACTCATATTGGAAGTCGCTGGATTTCTTCTACTCGTTCGCCAAAAATCTGGGCGATGATTGACAGGAGCCGGAAACCTGCCGCTTCCATAGCAAGGGCAAGACCGGCATGGGTTTAAGGCGTCTAATGAGACGAGGGCTCTTGGCCGCGTATTTCCGCGCAGCATTAAACCATCGGCGTACCCTCGAAGGGAAAAACTCGAATGAAGAAAACTGGTTTCGCATCATGGATGGTTGCCGGCGCACTGATGCTGACAATGCAGGGGCTCGCTCAGGACGAAAAGGCTGGCGGACAGGGTCAGGCAGTTATTACGATTCTTGCCAAACACAACGAAGAGATTCCGACCGTCCCCCAAACTGATGTGAGCGTCAAAGTCAACGGGAGAGACTCCGCCATCACGGGCTGGCAGCCATTCAAAGGCGCAAACGACTCCCTGGAGCTTGTCGTCCTCATCGACAGTGGTGCACGCAACATCGGCCGTCAACTCGATGAAATTGCGCACTTTATTCAGAACCAGGGCCCGGATACCAAGGTGGCCCTCGGATTCATGCAGAATGGACGGGCAGTCCTGGCGGGGCCTTTGTCCGCTGACCATAAGCAGGTGTCGAGCGAACTCCATTTACCTGTCGGTCCAACCACCAATCCATACTTCAGCATCTCTGATCTGGCCCAGAACTGGCCTTCGCACGACCGGAAGGCTCGGCGCGAGGTGGTGCTGTTAAGCGATGGTGTGGACCCTGAAAACCGCCGCTTCGATCCGGAAGATCCGTATATGGAAGCGGCGATCAAGGACTCTGTGAAAGCGGGACTGGTGATCTTTGCCGTTTACTGGCGTAGTGGACCCGGCGGGGAAAACTCGGTCGTGGAGGATGGCGGTCAAAGCTTGCTATCTGAACTGTGCCAGGCGACCGGCGGCAACAGCTATTGGACGGGGGTTGGAAATCCGGTCTCATTCCAGCCTTTTTTCGACGATGTGATGAAGCGGTTGGACAATCAGTATGGGGTTGAGTTTAAAGCGCGCCTCGATCACAAGCCCACGGTGGAAACCCTGAAGCTGAGGGTAGAGGGAATCGGGCTTGAAGTTATCGCTCCCCAGCAGGTTTACGTCGACCATTCCGGCGGAGAATAAGCGCGAATCGCCGGCAACGCGATGGTCAGCTCTTGGCTGATTGCGCGATAGAGAACTCCCTGCTGTAACCCGACGGCTCCGCGGAGATGGTGACGCGCAGATTCCCCGCGCTATCGCAGGTGTACAGTTCCCGAATGCTCAGACCGTTTGGGTTCGCAAACGCGGCCACCGGTACCGTCGCAAGGTCGGGATTCTGCCTCAATGCGGGATCGAAGGGAAACTGAATCTGGTCCCAATTGGCGATTTCGCCCGTCGGCTGTCCCTGCTCGTTTAGCTGCGACGATTCAAGATAACGGAAATGGCCAATGTTGTGGGCTGGCTGGTATGCGCGCTCCACAGTCAGAGGTGGCTCACCCGGTGCGGGCAGACGGATTCCGCGAGGAAATACCAAATCGAAGAAGATCGTCCCGCCATGATCCGCTTCGCGCCATAGCCCGAAGTTGCGATTGAATTGGTCGGAGACCTGATCCGATGGCTCGCCAGACGATGCCGCGGCACGAATCGCCAGGCCAATGGCGCTTGCGGAACGCATGTACGCTGACCGTCGCACCTTCCGGCCGAACGTCTCGCGCAAAATGCGGGCCACGGGCGGCAACTCCGCTCCACCGCCGGTTACATAGAGAGTGTCCAGCGAGCTTACCGAGCGCGCGGCAAGCAGATTCTCCACCACCAGGCGTGTATTCTCAATCAGCGGACGGCAGCGCTCATAGTAGTCGTCGACTGAAATCGTAGCCTGCTCCCACCCGTTGCGGACGCGCTCCAGATCGAAGGTGATCTTGCGGGTGTTGGGGTTAAGCGACTCCTTCTTCTCCCGGCACTCCTCAATCAGGCGATACCGCTCCGCCGCAGTCAGCATTTTATGTTCGCCGACGGATTCAAGTGCAAGCTCCGCCAGAATCTCGTCGAAGTCGTCCCCGCCCAGTCCGGCGATTCCATCCGAGGCTTCAACCGTGTGCTCCGTCTCTCCCATGGTCACCAGCGAAACATCGAAAGTACCCCCGCCCAGGTCATAGACCACAAGGCTGCTTCCGGCGCGGCTTTTGCGCTCGGCGCTGTTGCGATGGGCAAACTCGATAGCCGCCGCGGATGGCTCGTTGAGCAAGCCAAGCACCGTAAAGCCTGCTGCCTGCGCTGCTTCTTCCGTCAAAAATCGTTGGTTGCTGTTGGCGCTCGCCGGAACCCCAAGCATAATTTCGAGCTTCTCGTCCCCGCCCGCTCCAAGGTTAGAGTGTTCCACGAGTTGCGTTCGCAGTACGGCCATCATCTCTGCCATCAGCAGGCGCAGCTCCAGGCGTTGGCCGGCCACGGCCACCTCGGTATGAGGATTGGCGGAGCGCAAAGCTCGCTTGAGGGAGCGAATAAACGCCCAACGTTCATCCTCCTGGGCGGCAATGGCTTCCCACCCATACAGGCGTTCCGCGCCATTGATTGCCACCACTGGAGGAAACCAGTCATGGACCTGGCCATCGCACGCTTCAAAGTTGACCAGGGGAAAGTTGCCCCGGTCTGCAAGTGCCACTACCACCCGGGTGGTACCGAAGTCGATTCCAAGTCTCATCACCGTCAAGTTTACCGTGTGGTCGCTTGGGTGCGCAGCGCCAGCCGCGCCTCCACTGGTAAACTGGGACTTCATGATTCTCCCGTTTGTCCGCGAGATCTTTGCGGAGCTGGAGCACTCTTCTGGCTTTGATCGCGTACGAAGGCATTTGAGCCTTAGTGCGGGGCGGAGGCGTGTCTCCGGGCTCACCGCCACGGCACGGGCGCTCTACGTGCCGCTCATGGCGCGGGCTGCCAAACAGCTTGTCATTGTGGTGGTTGCCGACAATCGAGCCGCTGAAGCGTTGGAGCCCGTGCTCAAGGCCGGATGCGAGTTAACCGGTGCCATCGACCCGTCAGCAGTCATTCGCCTTCCGGCCCATGATGTTCTCCCTTTTGAGAACCTTTCTCCCCATCCGGATGTTCAGGAACAGCGCGCGGCCGCACTGTGGAAGCTGGCCACCGGTGCAGTGTCCATCCTGATTGCCCCGGTGGAAAGTGCAGCTCTCAAGCTTTTTGACCGCAACTACTACGCCGGTCTCGCAGTCACGTTGAAGCGCGGGGAAGAGGTGGACGTGGAGATCCTCACCGCACACTTGGCATCGGTCGGCTACACGCAGATGGACCTGGTGGAGATGCCGGGCCAATTCACGCGCCGAGGCGGCATTCTCGACGTGTATTCTCCCGAGTCCGATCGGCCGGTGCGCATCGAGTTCTTCGGCGATGAGATTGAGACGATTCGCAAGTTCGATCCCGAGACCCAGCGTTCGCAGTCGGGATTGGATGAGACTCAGTTGCTGCCGTTGACCGAGACTCCGGTGACTGAGCGGCTTCTTGCAGCTGTGCATGGGCGTCTGAACCGCCAGCGTGTCGAAGGTTCAGCGCCTGACGACGCCGAAGAAATGGCCATCGAAATGGCGGCTGCCGGCGGAGTCAGCGTCTTCCCCGGATGGGAGTTTTTCTCCGCCGTAGCAGGAGCGGAAAGATCCCTCCTGACGCTGATGCCCAAGTGCGTGCTGTTTATGGAAGAGCCGGCCATGGTCCGCAACCAGATCGAGCGCTGGTGGAACAAGGTCGAACAGCGCCATGAGCGTTCGGCGATGGGCTCGCTCATCACTCCGGAAGACATCTACCTTCGCCCGGAGACACTCCAAGCTCAGCTTGAAGCGCATATGGGCCTCGATCTCGACCAGCTTGGCGTCGTGGACATTCTCGACGAGGACACCACGTTGGGCGAGATTGAGCTTAACACGCGTCCCACGGCCAGGTTCCACGGCTCCATCCCGGCGCTGACAGAGCAGTTGAAAAAGCTGATGGAGGCCGAGACGCGCATCGTCCTCGCCGCCGCGCATCAGGGCGATGTGGAGCGGCTTGCAACCATGCTCCGCGAATATCAAATCCCCTATCGTCTCGGCAGCCGGAACCCGCATCCTGGCGAAACCGTTCTCGATGAAGGCAGCTATCTTGCTGGCGATCTGCGCGTCCCCGTCATTGTGCGAACCGCGCTCGCAGCCGGCGTTAGCTTCGCGGATGCAAACCTCGTTGTCTTTGGCGCCAACGATCTTTCTGACGATGCGGATGTGACAGCTCGCCCCGAGCCAAAGCGTTCCAAGACCGCTGCGTTTGTTTCCGATTTTCGCGACCTCACCATCGGCGATTACGTGGTTCACGTCGAGCACGGCATCGCGCAATATCAAGGACTCAAGGAGATTGTCCAGGAAGGACTCTCCGTCGAATTCATGATCCTTGAGTTTGCCGAGCAGGCCAAGCTTTATGTGCCGCTCACGCGGCTCGATCTGATCCAGAAATACCGCTCCACCGACGCTGGGCCCGCGCCCGTCCTCAACCGGCTCGGCTCGCAGCAATGGTCCAAAACCAAGGCGCGCGTACGAAAGGCCATGCAGGACATGGCAGGCGAGTTATTGAAGTTATATGCCGAGCGAACCACCGCGCAGGGAACAGCCTTCTCGAAGGACAACGAGTTTCAAAAAGAATTTGAAGACTCGTTCGATTACAGTGAGACGGACGACCAGTTATCGGCGATTCGCGCCATCAAGTACGACATGGAATCCACTACCCCCATGGACCGCCTGCTATGCGGCGACGTCGGCTACGGAAAGACCGAAGTCGCCATGCGGGCCGCGTTCAAGGCCGTGCAGGACGGCAAGCAGGTTGCGGTCCTCACGCCCACCACCATTCTCAGCTTCCAGCATTTTGAGACATTCAAGAAGCGGTTTTCGCAATTCCCAATCAACATCGAAATGATCTCGCGATTCCGCACCGCAAAGGAACAGAAGGAGATCGTCGCCCGCGTTGAAACCGGCAAGATCGACATCCTCATCGGTACGCACCGCCTGCTCTCCAAAGACATCAAGTTCCAGGATCTCGGTTTGCTGGTCGTCGATGAGGAACAGCGGTTCGGCGTGCGCCACAAAGAGCGTCTGAAGCAGATGCGCAAGGAGATTGACGTGCTCGCCATGAGTGCTACTCCCATTCCCCGCACGCTGCACATGTCCCTCGTGGGCCTGCGCGACATGAGCGTCATCGAAACCCCACCCAAAGACCGCATGGCGATTCAGACTGTGGTTGCCAAGTTCGACGAGAAGATTGTTCGCTCCGCCGTGGAAGTGGAGTTGGAGCGCGGCGGCCAGGTGTACTTCGTTCACAATCGCGTCGAATCCATTTACGAAATTGCTTCGCGCATTCAGGAACTCGTTCCCGCCGCGCGCGTCGTTGTGGGCCATGGACAGATGGGCGAGACGGAACTCGAGCGAGTCATGCTGGCGTTTATGCGCCATGAATATGACGTCCTTGTCGCCACCACCATCATCGAAAACGGCCTCGATATTCCGCTGGCAAACACCATGCTCATCAATCGCGCCGACCGTCATGGACTGAGCGAGCTATACCAGTTGCGCGGACGCGTTGGCCGGTCGAACCGCCGCGCCTATGCGTACTTACTCATTCCGCCCGAGCAGGAACTCACTGAGATAGCGCGGAGAAGGCTCGCGGCTCTCAAGGAATTCTCAGACCTCGGCGCGGGATTCAAAATTGCCGCCCTCGACCTGGAGTTGCGCGGCGCGGGCAACATGCTCGGCGGTGAACAAAGCGGCCACATTGAGGCCGTTGGCTTCGAGTTATACACGTCGATGCTTGAAGCCGCGGTGAAGGAGATGAAGGGCGAGAGCAGCGAAGAGCGGCCAGTAACACAGCTCAACCTGGGCATCGCACTTCGTATCGACGAGAGTTATGTGCCGGAGGAGAACCAACGGCTGCGTCTTTATAAAAAAATCGCCGGAGCCAACAGCGAAGCAGCCATCGCCGAGGTGCGAGCGGAGATGGAAGACCGCTACGGTACGCCGCCCGATGCAACCGTCTATCTGCTTGAGGCGTCCCTGGTACGTCTGGAATGCGAGCGGATGGGCATTGCGCAAATCGATCGCAAACGCGGCGAGCTACAAATCCGATTCATGGAGAATGCCGCAGTCGACCCGCAGCACCTGATGCGGTTAGTCGCAAAGAACGCAAAGCGCGGCGCGCAATTCACCCCACAGGGGTTGTTGAAGTATCCTTTGGCAGCTACGCGGTCCGACGAAATCCTGCTCGAAATCCACGAACTGATTGCCAAGTTGGCCCAGACGACGGTAAGTGCGTAGACGCTTGAGGAATAAGATCGGCAAGCAGGGAGACCGTTGTGAGATTGACGAAGAAAGCAGCCAGGAAAGCGTTCATGGTAGGCTACCGATTTTTTGTTGGAGTGTTCGGTTCTTTCGCCGATCGTCTCTTTTTGGACCCCAATGTTCCCATGGCGCGAACTGCTTCTCACGCAAATTTCTTGCGGTACTTGATCGAAATAGGCAACCACAGAGGCGTCAGAATCCTCGAGGTTGGCAGCCGCGAGGTGACGGGCAAATCGAAGGCCCGCCAGGGATTTTCTAACGCGGAGTATGTTGGCTTCGACTTTTATCCCGGACCAAACGTCGATGTTGTTGGCGACGCTCACCAGTTATCGAAGTACTTTGGAGATCAAAAATTCGACATCATTTATTCAAGCGCTGTTTTTGAGCATTTAGCCATGCCGTGGTTGGTTGCAGTGGAGATCGCGAAGCTGTTAAAGGTGGGAGGGACTGTCCTTATCGACACTCGCTTTTGTTACAGAACCCATGAAAGGCCATGGCACTTTTTCCAGTGCAGCGATATGGCGCTCAAGGTGTTGTTCTCGCCCGCATTGGGGATCGAGTGTTTAGAGGCAGGCGCTTCCAATCCGATGGTTGGAAGGTATTCAACATTTGCGGACCCCAATCTACGGTTCAAACCAATCACCGCGCTCTATGCCCACAGTAATTTTCTCGGCCGAAAGACCCGGGAAGTCGAACACTTTGATTGGGCCACCGTGAATCTTGACGAAGTGGTTAATGGGACCAGGTATCCGCTCCCATTAGCTTAAGGTGCGGATCTTCGATGAAAAGTGAGGAATCATGAACAGAGTTATTGTGCAGCTTGTGATCGGAGTCTGTATGTCTATGGGGGTAACTGCGCAGGCTGAGAACGAAACCTGGAAGCAGCAATTCGAGAAAGTCTCGAATGACTATTTCGATCAGGTGTATTTCCCCTACGGGCCGACCAACGGAACGCAGGTGGGCTATCACCAGTACGACGGCCAACTCGAGAGCTTCTCGCGTAAGAATATCGATGCGGAAATCGCGGACCTCAAGAGATTTCAAGCACGGCTCGAGGCCATTCACCCCGACCAATCGCCCGCCAATTTTGTTCCCCGAAGCGATCGCGAAATTGTCCTCGGAAATATTCGCTCGACCCTTCTGACCCTCGAAACAATCCGCCCCTGGGAAAAGAACGCCGACAACTATTCAAGCACCTGCGCCAACGGCGCCTTCACGCTGATGGAACGCAAATTCGCAACCACGGATGATCGCCTTCGGTCCCTGATCGCCCGTGAGAAGCAGATGCCCACGCTGCTAACCGAGGCACGCGTAAACCTGAAGAACCCGCCCAAGGTCTACACGCAAATCGCCATCGAGCAGTTGCCGGACATCATCACCTTCTTTGAGCATGACGTCCCGCTCGCCTTCGCCGACGCCCAGGATCCCGCGGCCAAATCCGAATTCGCGCGGACAAATGCCGCGGTAATCGCCGCTCTCAACAGCTATCTCGATTGGCTGAAGACCGACCTGCTTCCCAGGTCAAACGGTGACTTCCGCATTGGCGCCGACGCGTTCTCAAAGAAGCTTCAGTATGACGAAATGGTAGACATTCCCCTCGACAAGCTGCTCGAGATAGGCTGGGCCGATCTGCGCAAGAACCAAGCCCACTTCAAGCAGGTCGCCAGTGAACTCGAACCGAACAAATCGCCCGCCGATGTTCTGCTGGAGCTGGGCCAGAACCACCCCGCCCCCGATCACCTCCTCGACGCGTTCCGGGCTACATTCGACGGCCTGGTCAGCTTCGTCCGTTCCCACCACATTGTTACGATCCCGTCGGACGTTCGCCCCATCGTGGAAGAAACTCCACCATTCATGCGCGCTACGACGTTCGCCAGCATGGACACTCCGGGTCCGTACGAGACGCATGCCACGGAAGCATACTTCAATGTGACTTTGCCCGACCCCAAGATGACGCCCGCTGAGGTTGAAGGCTACATGCATTCCTTCAATGTGGGCACAGTCATTTCCACCGCCGTGCATGAGGCCTATCCTGGCCACTATATTCAGTTCCTCTGGCTGCCCCAGGCGCCAAGCCGTGTGCGCAAGCTCCTCGGTGCAAACACCGACGTCGAAGGATGGGCGCATTACACCGAGCAAATGATGCTGGATGAGGGCTACGGGCAACCAGGCGCCGGCGCAAAAGACGAGCGCGAATCAAAATTCCTGCGCCTCGGCCAACTCCAGGACGCATTGCTGCGCAACGCGCGCTTCATCGTCGGCATCGAAATGCACACGGGGAAGATGACGATGGATCAGGCAGAGGAGTTCTTCCAGAAGGAAGGCTACCAGTCCAAGGAAACCGCGGTTGTCGAAACCAAGCGCGGCACAAGCGATCCAACGTATCTCTATTACACACTTGGCAAGCTCCAGATTATGAAGCTGCGCGAAGACATGAAGAAGAAACAGGGCGCATCTTTCTCGCTCCAACAATTCCACGACGACTTCCTCAAGCAGGGTTTTCCTCCCATCAAGATTGTGCGGGAAGCGTTATTGGGAGATAGTTCGCCGACGCTGTAAACGAGATGCCAGGCCTCAACGCTATCCCACTTAAGGGACACAGCCGGAACTTAATCAGACGAGTATTCTTATGACCGAATCGAAACAGCCACTTAGTCTGTGGGCTTCAGATGCAGAAAGGCAAGCGGAATGAGCAAACCAGTTCGGAAGGCAGTATTCCCCGCGGGTGGCCTTGGGACCCGTTTCCTGCCGGCCACCAAAGTAATTCCCAAAGAGATGCTTGCGTTGGTCGACAAGCCGATCATCCAATACGGCGTTGAAGAGGCCATCGCCTCGGGCATTGAGCACATCATCATTGTCACCGGCCGCGGCAAGAGCGCGATGGAAGATCATTTCGACCACAGCTTCGAATTGGACGCGACTCTGAAAAGCCGCGGCAAGCACGAGCTGCTTGCGGTATCGCGAGGCGTGGCGGAGCTGGCGCGCATAAGCTACGTGCGCCAGAAAGAGCCGCTCGGACTGGGCCACGCTGTGCTTTGCTCCAAGGACCTGGTGGGCGATGAACCCTTTGCTGTCATCCTGCCCGACGATGTAATTGAGGCCGACGTGCCGTGTCTGAAGCAGATGATCGACGTATTCAATGAAAAGCAAGGCTCCATATTGGCGACCATGACCATCGAGGGCCCCGGAATCAGCGCCTATGGAGTGCTGGCCGGCGAGCAGGACCCAGGGAATGAGCGCATCTACAACTGCACCGGCATGGTGGAGAAGCCCAAATTCGAAGAGGCCCCGTCGAAGCAGGCCATCATTGGTCGTTATGTGCTCACGCCGCGCATTTTTACGCTGTTGGAGGAGACTAAGCCTGGAGCTGGTGGCGAGATCCAGTTGACTGACGGAATCAAGGCGCTCTTGAAAGAAGAGAGGGTTTACGGATATACGTTTGAAGGTAAACGCTTCGACGCGGGAGATAAGTTCGGCATGCTGCAGGCAACGGTTGAGTTTGCGCTGAACCGAAGTGACCTTGGGCCGCAATTCCGTGAGTATTTGAAAGGGCTTGAACCGTAGGTTCGGACATCGGCCAAGCCTTGTTCAAATCGGATTCGATTCGGAAAGAGAGAGAAATGGCAAGTTTGCAGGGAAGAATTGCGCTCGTCTCGGGCGCCAGCCAGGGAATTGGACGCGCTTGTGCACTGGAGCTTGCGCGGGCTGGGGCAACCGTGGTGCTTGCGGCGCGCAACGAGTCGAAATTGTCCGAGGCCGTCGCGGAGATTGAAGCGGCAGGTGGCCAGGCGGCAGCATTTGCCCTCGATGTTGCCAGCGAGGACTCGATCAAGTCCGGTGCCAAGGCAATTCTCGAGCGCTTCAGCAAGGTTGAGATCGTGGTGAACAATGCCGGCATCACGCGCGACGGCCTCATGATGGCCATGAAGCGCGCCGATTGGGACGACGTGCTCGGCACCAACCTGACAGGCGCCTTTCTGCTGACGCAGGCTCTCCTGCGGCCGATGCTGAAGAACCGCTGGGGACGCATCATTAACATATCGAGCGTCGTCGGGCGGACAGGCCAGGCAGGCCAGGTGAACTACGCTGCGTCGAAGGCCGGCCTGCTCGGTCTCACGCGATCGCTTGCGCGAGAGGTGGCTTCGCGGGGTATCACAGTGAACGCCGTAGCGCCCGGATACATTGAGACGCCGATGACTGCCGTGTTGGACGAGAAGCAGCGATCCGCCATGATGGCAACAATCCCGCTGGGTCGTGTCGGAACAGACCTGGAGATTGCGCAGTCTGTGGCGTTCCTCGCATCGGAGGCAGCCGGATATATTACCGGCCATGTGCTGGATGTAAACGGCGGCATGTTCATGGGCGGCTGAAGCCCGCATTTCCGATTGATGCAGGACTGTCGCGTAGATCGACATAATCTGAAGAAATCTGTCATGCCATCCGATAAGTGAACCGGGAAGGTTCGCATGGCATTACAGGAGATGGCAGTCAACAACTCCGAGGCATCGCAACCCGACACGCCGGGTGGGCTCCGGTATTTGGCACGGCAGCCGATTCTCGATTTGCGCGGACGGGTCCACGGCTACGAACTACTGTTCCGCGCAGGGCCGGAGGCTGCCTTCCGCGGCGATGGCGAATTTGCTACACGGACCATGCTGGACAACTCGGTACTTTTCGGAATGGACAAGCTGACAGGCGGGTTGCCAGCGTTTGTCAATTGCACAGCCGAGGCGCTGACAGAGCGCCTGGTGGACGTTCTTCCGCCCAGCATGACCGTTCTTGAAATCCTTGAAACAGTTGATCCGACGCCGCAGGTGGTCGCAGCTTGCCGCAAGCTGAAGGAGACCGGTTTCCGTCTCGCACTGGACGATTTTTCCTGGAGCCCGAAGTGGGCGCCACTGGTGGAACTGGCAGACTATATCAAGGTCGACTTCATGCTGCTCAACGCGGCGGGGCGCGGGCAGTTGCGCCATAAGCTGAAAGACGTGGCCGTGGCCCTCATCGCGGAGAAGGTTGAGACGCAAGAAGAATACAAGCAGGCCTGCAAAGAGGGATTTACGTATTTTCAGGGGTATTACTTCTGCCGCCCCGTGCTCCTGAAGGGGAGAAGGATTCCCGCCAACCGGCTCTTTCATATACAGATCCTGGAGTTGCTGCAACACAACCCGATGGACCTGAAACAAATTGGCGACCTCGTGAAACGGGACGCTTCGCTGGCCTACCGCCTGCTGCGCCTGGTCAACTCTCCGGTTTGCGCAATTCGGCAGGAAGTTCGCTCCATTGAGGCGGCACTGGTGGCCGTGGGCGAGGATGCGTTCCGCCGCATCGCGACGGTGGCTATCGGCAGCGAATTGAACGCCAATCGACCTCCGGAAATCCTGCGCATGGCCTTCGTTCGCGGGCGCTTTTGTGAACTGGCGGCGGGCCTTTGCGCGCTGGACACAACCGAACAGTATCTGCTGGGTATGTTCAGTTTGCTTCCTGCAATGCTTGAGGTATCCATGGAGGAACTGGCGCCGGCTTTGCCGCTGCGGCAGAAGATTCGCGAAGCACTGGTGGGCGTTTTGAGCCGGGATGGCAGCTTGCTGATGTGGGCGGAACGCCATGAGCACGGAGACTGGTTGCGATGCGATGCTATCGCACAGTCCTATGGCCTGAACCAGAAGGAATTAGTGCAATGTTTTGAGGAGGCCGTGATCTGGGCAGAGGCGGCATTGCAACTGGCATTTTAACCGCTTGGCAAAACGGTACAACACGCCAACCACTCTACTTCAGATTCCCGGCTTCCTCCAGCAACTGCTCATAACTCACAAACGCCAGCTTCAAGCTGTCAGGCGACCACGAAGGCACGTTGATCGTTCCTTGGCCGCCGAAAAGCTTTGCCAGCAGTTTGATGCTCTTATCCTTCATCGACATGAGGCGTAGCTCAACATCCTTCCCTCCCGGATGCCCTGTCACACCCTTTTCGTAAACCAAGTAGACCATCCACTGCCCGTCAGGCGAGATGTGCGGAAACCAATCGTTGCTCTCTTCTGTGATGACCTGCTCCTGCTCAGAGCCATCAGCCTTCATCCGCCATATCTGCATGTGTCCCGTGCGCTCAGAGTTGAAGTATATCCACGCCCCGTCAGGAGAGTATTCCGGGCCGTCGTCGAGTCCTTCAGCCGTCGTGAGCCGTGTCTCCTCACCCCCAGCCGCAGGAATGGAGTAAATGTCGAAGTTGCCATTGCGCTCTCCCGTGAAGGCCAGCGTCTTGCCGTCGGGTGACCAGCCGTGCCAGTACGACGGCGCATTGGGAGTGATCTGGCGAGGCGTGCCGCCGGTGATCGGCACGATATACACGCGAGATTTTCTATCCTCGGTGGTCTGGTCGCTGATGGCCAGAAACTGACCGTCCGGCGAAATGCCGTGATCGTTATTGCAATGAATCTGCGGAGCGGTGGGAATGAGCGTCGGCGCGCTGCCGTCAAGCGTCAGGCGATGCAGCGTTCCATCCTGGTTGAAGATCAGGAATTTCCCGTCGCGCGACCAGTTGGGTGCTTCAAAATGCGCGGCGGCCACGTACTCCACGTGACGATCGGCGGACGCGATGGTCACAGTTTCAAGGGAGCTGATCAGGATCTGCTTGCCGGTCACCGGGGGAAGTTGCTCCAACTGGATATTGGAGAACACGGCTTTCTCAACCACGTCCTTGTCGTGCGCGCACACGCCAATGCCGATATAGAAATCGCCCGCGAGCGCGAGTTTCGTTGAGGCACCGGCGGGTTGCAGCTTGCCGTCTTTCCCCGTCACAAATCCGTAAATGAAGTCACCGTGTTTCTCAATGCGCACGGTTTTTGGAGCAGACACGTTGGACTCAACTTCGTGCGTATTGGCACCCGTAGCGTCGCGGAATTGTAGCGAGGTAAGTCCGCTGCCGTGAACTGCGACGTCAACGGACACCGACGGCCCGTCGAGGCTCTGCCGAATCATAAGGACGGCTTTGCGATGCGGGTTGCCCCCGGTGCCGACAAACGCGATATCCGCCGTCAGTGCAACGTCTCCTGAAACCTTCTTCCACGCGTAATGAAAATCGTCAATGCCGAACCACATGTTCTCGCCGCTGCCGGTGATTGTGTATGCGCCCTTGGCCGCGTCGAATTGAGCGGAACCGGGATGCAGCACAGTCCCCACATCCTGATGATTCTCAAAGATTCCGATCTGCTGAGCTGCGGCACTGGGTAAACCTGCCCCAATAGTGAACATGGCAAGAGCTCCGGATAAAATGAATCGGCGAAAACGAAGTACGGTCATGAACAACCTCAGGAATGCGCGATTCTAGGGCGCAATCTCGGCGCCAACTTCGCGTCGGTTACGAGGATACTGCATCGAAGGCTGGATGGGCGGAGGAATCCTGGCCGGGCAATGCCGGCATTAAATCCCGAGGCTTGATTTCAGTGAGCGAACTCGATCCCGCGCCACAGGAATCTGCGTGTGCTGGGCATCCTTGAGGGACAGGATGACCTTGCCCGCAAACCACGAGTTAATCTCCAGGATCCAATCCACGTTCACCAAGGCCGATCGGTGGATGCGCAGGAAGCGCGCCGGATCCAGCCGTCGCTCAAGCTCAGCGATGGTCTGATCCACGCTGTGACGGTGCCCGTTCACCACGGCATAAGTAAGCTTGTCGTGGGCTATGAAATGAGTTACCTCATCCAGGTCAAGGAACGAAATCCGCTCGCCCACACGCGATGCAATGCGGCGCGGATAATCCGGCTGCGGAACCTGTAGGGATGCGGCGAGCTGTTTAAGAACTGCGGCTGAGTCGAGTTGCCAATCGGGCTTGGGAACCGGCCTCAGTCGGCCAAGCTTTTTGAGTGCGCGGGCCAACTGATCCGTCTCGATCGGCTTCACCAGATAATCAATGGAATTCACTTCGAAGGCACGAAGCGCGAATTCATCGTACGCTGTGGTGAAGATGACGAACGGCTGCACGTTCAAGCGCGCCAGCAGGTCGAATCCGGTAATGCCGGGCATTTGAATGTCGAGAAAAAGCACATCGACAGGTTCGCTCGATTCATCATTGAGATATGCGATCGCCTGGGCAGGATCGGTGGCGCCCCCAACAATCCGAATCGAGTCGAAACGGGCGAGAAGACGTGTCAGACGTTCGATTGCGAGGGATTCGTCATCCACGAGATAAGCTGAAATCGGGGCGGCTTCCATGCGTACTTCCAATTATGCGGGGAAAGACAAACGAACGGCTGTCTTTTCATCTCTGCGGCTGACTTCAAGCCGCCCTGCAGGTCCAAAAAGCAGCTCAAGCCGCGCGATCAGGTTGCCCAGTCCATGGTCGGAAGAGATAGCGTCGAGCGTGAAGCCCGGGCCGTCATCGACAACTTCAAGGTGGAGGCGGTCGGATTCGATCGTGCCGGTAACTTGAATCCTCGCGCCCTCGGTGCGCTTGGAGACGACGTGCTTTACACAATTCTCAACCAGCGACTGGAGCGCCAGCGGCGGTACCTTAACGGACGCAAGTGAATCCGGTACCCCCATGTCATAGCGCAGACGCGCGCCGAATCGCGTCTTTTCAATCTCCAGATAGTCGCGGACGATTTTGAGTTCCTGGCTCAGCGGAACCAGCCCACTCTGGTTGGCGTTCAAAGAAAATCGCAGCAAGCTGGCGAGCTTGCCGACCGTATCTTCTGCACGAACCGGGTCAGAGGGAATGAGAGCAGCGATCGAGTTGAGCGTGTTGAACAGGAAGTGTGGATGAATCCGGGATTCAAGCGATGATAGCTGAGCTTCGGCCATAAGCTTGTAAGCGCGTTCCTGCTCCACCTGCCGGGTGCTCAACTCGAGTTTTGCCGCTTGCAGCTTGTAACGCAGCGTCTCGTAAGTCGACATGGTCAACCCGATCATGAGCGAGATCAGGATTGCGAAAGGAAATGAACTATTGAATTCCGTCCAATACGCACTCCGTGGAATGATCCTCGCAAGTTCAAGCATGAATCCAGCCACCAGGCAGCCCGCGGTTGCCGTCGCGGCCTGGGCCACCGCAAGAAATACAAACACCAGGCGAGGGTATTTGTCTGTGTAACGATGGGCTACCCAAGTCAGTACCAAGGCCGACGGTGGAGCAATCATGGCGGCGTAGATCGACGTTGCCAGGAATTCCTTGCCTGTTTGCGATAGCCGGATCTTATGCGTAGTTAGAAACAACACTGTAATCAGCAGCGCACAACCCACAACCAGAATCACCAGGCCCGCGGTTCCCCAGATTGCTTTGGTCACAAATTGAGAGTAGGGAGACGACGGTTCCTGCCTCGCGGAATCACGGGCTCCGGGCAGACATACCTTGTTGTTCATAGCTGAAACCGGACCCCCACCGATGTGGCCGCCGAATAAGGTGTTGAGCCATACTCCGATTTCGCGCTTCCCGCGGGTATCTCCATGTGCAGATAAGAAGAAAAATGGTTGCCGAAGCGCCGATTCGCGTCCAACACGGCCGTGTAACTGCGGTCATTCAGGTTGGAAACCGCAGCCGCGGACAAATCCCACTGCTTCCAGCCAGGTAACTCGCGCAGGCGGTTCTTATACGCGGTAAAGAACGCATAGTGTTGGCGCCCGGTCAGGGGATAAATGGTCACGTCCTGATAGTACGGGATGTTAGGCGGAGTAAAAAACTCACCGACGAACGTGACGCCGGAAGTCGTTGTGAACTTCCCTCCAAGAAGAATTGCCTCGTGCTCGCGCCATGCTGCTTCGCCATGTATCTCCCATGCTTCACCCAGGACGCGCGTGAAGGTGAGACCGCCGAACGCATCTCCGCCGCGATCGTCCCCGGCGATGAGCGAAGTGTCGAAGCCATGCACCAGAACGTTATACCGGAAAGCTGTTGTGTCATGCAGGTTGGCCGAAGCAGGCGCCAGCGCGGCGGTGGACCACGCGAGTGTGAAAGCATTCGGTCCGCTCACAAGGTCAGCCTTTACCATGTCGCGGCCCTCATACAGGTTCAGCCGATCCGTTGGATCGGTCGGATCACGAGGCGGATCGAGCACGCCAATCGCCGTGAAGGCGTATCCAGCGCCCCACCGCACAATACGCCGCCCGGCCATGAAATCAAAATCGCCGGCCGATAATCCCGCATAAGTCTCCTTCACGCGCAGTTGCGTATATGTGCCGGTGTAAGGCACAAGGGATGCATCGAGTGCGGACACTATTGGGCTGGACGCAGGCGCATCGAAGTCTGCTGCAGAGAGGCCGCCATGGCTATCGGCGAGGGCAACCACGCTCGACGCCAGTGTCCAGCGAGATTTGTATCGCAGAGTGAAGGATGGCTCCAGCAGTAGCTGATTCTGAAGCAGAGTAACCTTGGGATCTGTCAGCACTTGGCTTGCCCCCGCAGGCAGCGGCGGAATCAGATCGCTGTAAAACGTGGCATCGTCAATGACGCCCAGTGTGTAGCGAAAGTCGCGATTCGGCTCGGCGGGTGGCGCATCTTGGGCCGGCGGGTCCTGAGCGATGGCGAGTGTTGAAAGCGCCAGAACCAGGAGCGTCGTCGATGTGAGTAAAAGTCTCATGGGATGAGTTCGCAGTTCTTATTCGGTTAGCAAGATGCCGCTCGGATTTTCGATTTTCCAAAACTTCGTTACCAATAGATCATTTTGATTTCGATCAAGCATTGAGGTTCGTTCACGTCGAAGTTCGTCTCGTCGAATCCCGGCTTACCCCTCCTCTTCCGTGGATTATTGGACATGCCGTATCCGTCCATCGGCATCCTGAAGAAATTCGTGTCCATTTCCCCATTCATGTTTTCATCGTGGAATAAGTACACAGCGTAGACACCTCGCGGGACGCTCGTAAAGAGAGTCTTGGCGCTCAACGTCCTTGCATCGATCTCAAGGATCCTTGTCTCAACAAACTTTGAATCACGGTAGAGGGAAAGACTTACGTTTCCCTTGGCATTTCGAAGTCCCATAACTCTAACGGTGAGGGCGGAAGAACTTTGTGCTGGCGTGGCTGAAGATTGAGCTGCCAGACGTTCGGAGGCGATTGCGAGCATGAGGCACGAACAGAGAAAAACAAGAGCAAGATGAAGGAATCTGAGACTCGTTCGCAGCATTACAGCTTCCTTTCTTGTATCGATTTCCCCCATTAAGGTGCACTTATCCTGCCAAATCACTCTGATTGTTAGCCATTGATTCGATACAGCTTAACTCGAGGATTCCCCCATTGGGCTCATGCAGAAAGCCCAGAAACGAAACTGATCGTCCGTAGGCGGACAGTTGTCAATTTCAGGAGCATGTTCGTTGAGCCGACCGCGAACGCGCCATCCGGTGACGTGTGAGGGCTGTTCATTGCCAATACACAAGCTTGATGTCGACCCTCGTTTCCGGCTGGTTCACACTGACCATCGCCGATTCCGGAGTGGGAGGACCTTGCGTCGTATCGGGGTTATTGGAAATTCCGTAGCCTTTCTGCGGAATTCCCGCGGAATCGAAATCCATCTTCCCCGTCAGATTCTCATCGTGCAGCACTGACACGGCGTACGAGCCCTGGGGAATGTCCGCGAACACAACCGTAACACTTAATGTCTTCGCATCGATTTCCAGTCTCTGGGTGTCGACAGCACTGCCTGGATCCATCGGGAAGCCCTTCCCGTCGCGGTAGAGGGCGATGTTGACCTTCCCTTTTGCATTCCGAAATCCCGTAAGGTGGATGGTCAGCGTGGACTTGACGACCGAGGGTCCAGGTGCAGAAGCAGGCGCAGTTGCGGGCGCAGGTGCGGGTGAAACGGGTGCCTGCGCCCCCAGAGTTCCAATGGAGAGAGCCAGCCCGGCGCAGCAAACAACCGCATAGCCGGCAGTTTTCTTAGAGTTCAGAACGGTGCTTGTCATGTCAATGTTCCTCTTTCCTTCAACGCTGGTTTTTGAGTTGCTGTTCAGAATCTATCAGTGCGGCCCTGGTAGAAAAGCTTGTCCGCCAATTCGCGCGGGGCTATTCCGGAATACTCCAGCACACTGTGCGAGTTATGGCGAATCTCGTCGTAAAGCGTCATGCGGCTAAGCTGCATCTTCCCTCCGACAGAAGCATACTCGTCAAAGGTGGCAGACTTGATGTGCTTGCCTGAGGTGAGATAGAACTCGGCCTTCACGGGTCGAGCGTCCTCTACGCGCACCCAGAAGAGTATGCGCTGGTAGGTTGCACCCTTCCGCTTGGCAGTCAACTCCAGAACGTGACAGGTTTCAGCACCCACCATCTCCGTGCGCACAAACACTGGCGTATAGTCTGCCGCGTAATTAGTCCGGGCTATGTCGCCGTTCGATGCATCCCCGGAAAGGCGTTCGAGTGGCGTAATGCGGACTGGACGGCTCGTGTCAGGCAGATAGACCCACATGTCGTCGCCCAACATCAGCAAGTGCTGGCCCTTTTCACGCGGACTCATGAACTCGACATAGGTCTTTTCGGTCCCCTTCTGCGAAACCTCGTAGAGCTTCACTTCATCCGACTTATCACCCTCGAAGTTCGTAATCTTTACGTGCAGCACGTAGGATGGCCAGCCATTGCGAAACGCGTCCGCATGTTTCAGGATTGCATTGGCGTCGGGGGCCGCTGATGGCGTTGCCGCGTGGCATACCACCGCACAGGTAATGAGAAACGCCGCGAGCAGGATTAGAAGGAACGTCCGAAGAATGGTGTTGATGTTAGACATGAGCGAGTGCCTCTGCAATCTGTAGCCGCGATGCGCGGATCGCCGGAAGAATCGAAGCGAGCGCGAGTGAAACAATAACCAGGATCGAAGATCCGACCATCAAACTGGGCACATGCATCACACGGAATGTCATGGGCACTGTCGTTCCCGGCGGAGGTGGCAGATGAAGGCCCGCATAATTCAAAATGACCCCAAGAAGGTTCCCGCCTACTACGCCCGCCGTCGCGCCAAGAATGCCCAGAAGCGTAGCTTCAAGAACGAAGAGTGCCATGATCCACGACCGCGGGGTGCCCATTGCCAGCATGGTTCCTATCTCGCGTGTCCGCTCAAACATCGCCATCAGCAGCGTATTCACGCTCGACATGAGGACCATGAAGAACACAATGATTCCGAGAAAGACAAAGATGGTGCTGAACAAGGATCGAACCTGCTTGTAATAGGCTGCCAAGTCGATCCATTTCTTCAGCACTAACTGCTGCGGAAGCCCCTGCAGGCGCGGAGCTAGCTGCGCGGCCACCAGGTCCGTGTTATCCGTGTTATCCAGCCCGACAACGAGGTTGGTCACGCGGTCGCTCTGCAGCAAGCGCTGCGCGGAAGGCAGCGTAATGCGAAGATATCGGTCGTCCATTTCCTTGAAGCCGGTGTTGACCACGCCCACAACCTGCACATCGATTCCATTCAGCGCGCCGTCCGAGGTGACTGCAAGGATTGTGAGTCCGTCGCCCGGCTTCACGTTCATCGATCGGGCAACCCCCGCTCCAATCAGAGCTTCAATCTCGCCGCCGGGGTTCGAGTCGAGATCTCTTCCGGAGGCAAGACGGGCCGTAAAACCAAGGGTCTGCTCTGCAGCAGGGGCGACGGCGCTGCCCATGAAGACGCCAGATTTAACGCCGTTGGAAAGCATGCCGTTGAACTCGATGCGTGGTGCAACACCGCGCACGTGGCCGCCTGTCGAGATGCTGGCGGCAACCTGTCGCCAGTTGTCGATCCCGGTATCAAGCACATGCTTTTCTTCGCGATTGAAGTGTTCGGCGGTGAAGATCTGCAGATGGCCGAGGCCGTCATTGATGGTGCTTTCGCGCAATCCCCAGAACATGCGGGCAAAGAAACCACCCACAAGCAGCAGGCCGGCAACCCCTCCGCCGACCATCATGAGCGTCATAATCGTACGGCGGCGATTACGGAACACGTTCCTAAAGGCTAAGAGCAGAAACTTGCCCATGACTAACTCCTTGCACTACGGGTTGGATAAAAGGAACTTCGGTAGTTAGCGTTTCAGAAGTGAGCGTGTCGGACACCACCTGACCGTCAGTCAGGCGGACAATGCGGTCTGTGTGTTCCAGCAGCCGCTGGTCGTGGGTCGAGAAGATAAACGTCAGACCCAATCTGCGGTTGAGGTCGTGCATCAAGTCAATCAACTGCGTGGCATTGCGCGTATCCAGGTTGGCGGTGGGCTCATCGGCGAGCACCAGGGCGGGGCGATGGACAATCGCGCGCGCTACGGCCACCCGCTGGCGTTCGCCTCCTGAAAGCAGATCTGGCCGATGATTCGCGCGAGCCGAAAGATCAACACTGTCAAGCGCAGCGGCTACGCGCAAGTGGCGTTCCTTCGCAGCCACACCTTGAACCAGCAACGGAAACTCCACGTTCTCAGCAGCGGTAAACACCGGGATCAGATTGAAGGTCTGAAAGACGAAGCCGATCTTCTCGCGTCGGAGCGCGGTCAAGCGGCTTGAATTCAGCTTCGAAGTATCGACGCCATCGATGAGGATGCACCCGCTGGTGGGTTTGTCGATGCAACCAATCAAGTTCAGAAGCGTGGATTTGCCGCTGCCGCTCGGACCGGCAATTGCCAGGAACTCGCCCTGGGATACGCGAAGGCTCACATCATCCAGCGCGCTCACAAAGTTATGGTCGAGTGGAAACCTTCGCGTGACTGCTTCAACGCTGACAAGTTCAGGCATGGGCCGTTCCCTTTCCAGAGAGCTTTGCACTTCCTGGAAGATAGAACGGCCTCGACACACCGTCGCGGGTATTCTGACGAAAGGTCCTGATAGCGGATGAAGGGCGGAAACCAGCAGATGAACCGGAACAACTGATTCCAGAAACCCACGTTCGCGATCAGAGCTTTGGCCGGGATCTCAGACTCTGCGCCAACCAATACACGGCGTAGGCAGCGGCCACGCAAGTAAGCACGAGCCCAAGCAATCCGGAGTGACGGCTTCCCCTCGCGTCTTTCGGATTTGATTTAAGCGGATTCCGCTAATTCTTTCCACTTGATGTTGCAGCCCATGGAAGGACGCTGTTCTGTCGGAACCGGCTCGCCGGCAAGCACCAGGTCGATAGCCGTGCGCAGGTCCTCGCCGGTCACAGGAATCCCATTACCCGGACGGCTCGCATCAAACTGGCCACGATAAACCAGTCGGAACTCCTCGTCGAACAGGAAGAAATCCGGCGTGCAGGCAGCCTTGTATGCGCGCGCCACCTCTTGCGTTTCATCGTAGAGATAAGGGAAGTTGAAGCCGAACGTCTCCGCCTGCTCCTTCAGTCCCTCGGGGCTGTCGAGGTGATGGGAAGTGGCATCGTTGCTGCCGATCGCGACCATCGCCACCGGTTTGCCTGTATAGTCCCGGCCCAGCGCAGCTAGGCCTCTATTGATGTGCTTCACATAAGGGCAATGAGCGCAGATGAACATGACCAGCAGCGCCTTCTCTCCCTGCGAATGGTCGAGAGAGACTTCGTTGCCGGTAACTACGTCAGTCAGAACGAATTCGGGAGCCAGCGTGCCGAGTTCCAGCATGGTGGATTCAGTGAGTGACATGGGGTATCTCCTAGGATTTATGATGACGGCTTTTAGAACAGCGGTGCCTGACGTCCAGGCATTGAAAGGCCAAAGTGCTCGTAAGCAAGTCGCGTGGCCACGCGGCCTCGTGGTGTGCGATCGAGAAAGCCGATCTGGATGAGAAAAGGCTCGTAGACCTCCTCAAGAGCGTCTTCTTCTTCTGCAAGAGTGGCTGCCAGCGTGCCCAGGCCCACCGGGCCTCCGTCGTATTTCTGAATGATGGTGAGCAGAAGCTTGCGATCGATTTCATCGAAGCCGTGTGCATCCACTTCCAGCATGGTCAAGGCCGCATTGGCTGTGGGCCGGTCGATCACACCCGAACCGCGAACCTGTGCATAGTCGCGCACCCTGCGCAGCAGCCGGTTGGCAATGCGAGGCGTGCCGCGGGAGCGAAGGGCGATCTCAGCGGCGCCGTCCTGATCGATTGGAACCTGCATCACTTCAGCTGAGCGGGTGACGATGAAACGGAGATCCTCTTCCGAATAAAACTCCAGCCGCAGCAGAATCCCGAATCGCGACCGCAAAGGCGACGACAGCAGCCCCGGTCGCGTCGTAGCGCCAATGAATGTGAAGGGCCGAATCTCCATCACATGGGTACGCGCGGCCGGCCCCTGGCCAATAATGATGTCTAGCTTGTAATCCTCAAGCGCGGTATAAAGCTTCTCTTCAAGCACCGGCTGCATGCGGTGGATTTCGTCCAGGAACAGCACCTGCCGTTCACGCAGGTTTGTCAGAATCGCCGTCAGGTCCCCCTGGATCTGCAGTGCCGGGCCAGATGTCTGCTGGAAACCTACGTCGAGTTCATTGGCGATAATCGTGGCGAGCGTGGTTTTACCCAGGCCCGGAGGACCGAAAAGAAGCACATGGTCCAGTGCTTCGCCGCGCGATTTCGCCGCTTCAAGAGCGATTGCCAGTTGCTCTTTGGCTTTGGATTGGCCAATGAATTCGCCCAGCCACCGGGGCCGGAGCTTCAGTTCAAAGCCCTGTTCTTCGTCAGCGCGGGAAGCGCTCACCAATCTTTCAGGAGAGTTGTCGCGGACGATGGCCATGCTGAGGAAAGTCTAACGGGCTGGGGTTGCCGGTGCAACCGGAAGAAGCCTGGGATGAAGCGTTGCTAGGCCGGCAAGCAAACCACGCCGGCCACTAGTTTGTAGTGGAAGCCCTCAAATGGTTCGCTGAGACTCATAGTGAGCAGCGTCCGAGGCAGCTTTCCGTTGAAGAAGAAAGCATGAGGGTAGATTCCGGCAGGCAAAAGATTGAGCCGATCGAGCCAGCCAGGGTCGGTGACGGCAAGGTCGTAGCGAACGCGGCTGGCTTGGCCGGCGCGGAAGAGGGCGCGATTCTTGCGTTTGCCCGAGTCCTCGCGAATCCACCACCAGAGGTCCTCAGGATGAATAAGTTCAAGGGATTTCTCCACTGGGGTTCCTTCAATCTTGCGCCTGTAGACTCTGTCGCTGCAGCCCTGCAAGATCGACGGTCCCTTGCTTACGAATGCATCCAGAAAACGGGTATCGCGAGGCTCATCAAACCGGCGGATCGACTGCCATGGATTGCCCGTCACATATGCATCTTCCGGGTGGCAGTTGGAGCTGCATTTCTCGTCGAACTCCGCCTCGAATACATCCAGCAGTGCAACCTCCTTTCCGCCCGAAAGGATTGTCTCCCTGACTGTGAGACACCCGGGTACTTGCCTCCCAATCAGCCGAACCCATTTCTTTGTGACAAGGCTTATTCCAGCCACACAGCGATTCTCATGCTTGTAGGAGTTAGCGAGACAAAGGATCCTATCGACCCAGGCAGAGTTTGCGCCGCCTCGGGGATGTGAGTTAGAGATGATGGATTTCCATCCCTTCCCATCGTTCTACTAAATATTCGAGCACTAGTCGCCGGTGGCAGTGTTCCGCCGTTGGCTCACTGCATAGCAGCACAGTCTTCCGCGCAAAACTCTCCTTATCGATTCTGCTTTCGATCTTTCTTGAGCGCATAAGTGTAAGAAACTCTCTTTCATATAACTCCCAGCTTCCTTTTTGTTTCTTATAGGCGTCTAGAATCTCCTGTGTCGGTGTCAGCAGGGGTTCATGCTCATATGCGGCGCCACATATTTCGCGGAGAAAGTAGGCCAGATCGGCTTGCTTGGCAAATCCAGCAAGCTGAGAGGTGTTATTCAGCCGCACATCCAGAAGGCGCTCGATGCCGTGAGCCTTCAGTGTGCCGAAGAACTCGCTCGCACTTTTTTGGGTAAAACCGATGCTGTAGATCTCCATTTGTCCTCGTCGAGCTCAGCGAAGAGAGCGGGCTGGCCGTCGATCAGCGGTTTGCCTGATTCAGCGGCAACCTCGGCATCGGATTCAATGCGTCCGTCGCTTCGAATGTGGAGCATATTGTGGCCGTGTTCGGTGAGCACCCGCCCAATGAGCAGGCGGCGGTGGCAGTGTGCGGGGTCTTCCTCTCCACAAACCAGCGCCACACGAAAACGGGCCAGGCCGGACTCAAGTCGGTCAATAGCAGATTGGAATCTCGTATCCTCGCGGAGACGACTGTAAAGCACACGTCCAGACGCATCGTAATAGTCCGGATTGGAGGGACGGCCACCTAACTCCGCGCCGAGAAAGAGGTATCGAACTCCTGCTTCCTCCAGGGACCGCTGCATAAGTTCCTTGTCGAACTGTGGGACATATTTCGAGTAAGGGGAACTCCGAGTATCCACTACCGCCTCAACATGATGCTGGAGGACCAGCGCAATCCATGTTTCTGCGGCATGGTTGGAGTGGCCGAGAGTGTAGAAGCTGCTCATCTGCAAGGCCTTGGCAAAAGAATAGCACTTATGGGGGATAGCACTTAAGTAATCATGGAGACGATGATGACCTGAGGGCCAATGTAAAACAAACTGATGGCTGGCGATTCGCCCGCAATGGCACGCGTGCGAACCGGTCGGGTTAGTTGACACTGGATTGACATGCGCACTGCGCAGCGATATGCTTTTGAGGCATCCTACATACCAAAAAGCGAAGCAATTGCTGGAACGCTGGATCATGGGAACGGTCTGAGCCAGCTGGCTGGGAACGCGAGGAGACCAACGATGTTCGATCGTATTCGCCTGGGCACACTGTTGTTAATCTGCATGGTCGTGCCATTCATCGGTTGCGGCAGTTCTAGTGAGTTAGATTCGCTTAGCGTTTCGCCAACAACCGTGAATTTCGGAGGCGCTGGTCTCACTGCGCAACTGACGGCTACGGGAACAGTCGGCCACGGAAGTCATCCCTCGACCACCGAAGATGTGACAGACCTGGTGAATTGGAGCACGGCATCCGCAGACGTGGCGACAGTCAGTTCTACAGGACTTGTCACTTCAGTCGGGGCTGGCACCGTACAGATCACGGCATCGATCAATGGGTTTACTGGGGTTATCAGCAGTTCTTCAAACGTCACGGTGACCATAACCACAACCAGCCCCACCGCGCCTAACAGCACAGACATTACGTCCGTTGCCATCATTCCTGCTTCGCAAACAGTTGCGGGCCCGGGAGTAACCGATCAGTTTGTTGCAATTGGCACTACCGCGTCCGGGGCTACACAGAACGTGACCTCTTCCGTTCTCTGGGGTTCAACCGTCGCGCAGGTCGGAACAATCAATCAATCGGGATTGGTAACCGCGGTTGGCTCGGGCGTCACCACCATCACGGCCATTGCCACCAATCCTGATAAGACAGTAGCAACCGGCACGGCAACCTTCACGGTTTCCGGTACTAGCGGTTCGTCCACTGAGCCCTTCACTGCTGTGACAATCATCCCCGGCACTCAGTCGGTCCCGGCGCCCGGAGCAACCGCGCAGTTCATTGCGCTTGGAAAATCGGGAAGCACGGGCAATCTGGAAGACATCACCAGCCAGGTCGCCTGGAAATCCGCCAGCACCAGTATCGCAACGATTAACGCCGGCACAGGGCTTGCCACGGCTGTGGGCCAGGGTGCCACGGCGATCACGGCCGTCTATACCAATCCAGCAGATCAAAGCGTGGTTACCGGAAGCGCTACCCTCACGGTGACAGGGACGACTGGAGCGTCACCCGAGCCGGTCTCATCAATCACCATCGTCCCGGCTACATTATCTGTTCCGGGACCGGGTCAGACCGCTCAGTTTATAGCCCTTGGCACTGCTGGGGCGACGGGTCTTCAAACGAACATCACAAACAAAGTCACGTGGGCCTCAAGCACAGTCGGAGTCGCTACAATCGGCGCCGGCACTGGGCTCGCCACGGCTGCCGGTCAGGGCGCCACCGCAATCACGGCCCTCTATACGAATCCTGACAGCAGCGTCGTTACAGGCACTGCAACTTTCACTGTGACAGGATCTGGCGTGACCCAGGGAATCACTTCGCTGGCCATCCTTCCCGGCACGCAGACGGTCACTATTCCTCCGGTACCTCCCACCACTTCGACTGTTAAATTTGTCGCAATCGGCACAAATGGGGGCACCGGGCTTCAGCAGGATCTGACACAGGCATCCGCTTGGTCCTCCAGTAATACGGCGGTCGCTACCATTGTTCCTTCCGGCAACTCTTCCGGGCAAGTGACGCTCGTTGGTCCAGGCACAACCACCATCACGGCGGAGTACACCACCACCTCCTCGCCAACCTCGCAGGCTAACCTGGTAACGGCGACCGCTGTGTTAACGGTGAGCGGCGAAGCTGAAGAGCCTCTGCAATCCATTGCGGTCTTGCCCAACTCGGGCACGATTGCATATCCAGGTCAAACCAGCCAGCTAATTGCGATTGGAACGTTCTCTACAGGCCCCGTCACACAAAATCTGACGAGCCTCTCCACTACCACCTGGACTTCCAGCAATACATCGGTCGCCACGGTCTGTTCCGCAGCTACCCAGTCAGCCACGTGCACTCCGGCAACTTACGGGCTTGTCACAGCAGTGGGCCAGGGTGCGGCCGCCATCACCGTCACCGCGCCGAATCAGGACACCAGCGTGGTGACCGGTGTCGCGACCGTCACGGTAACCAATAGCGGATCGCAGCAAGTTTCATCGCTTACCATCATTCCGAACGCGATATCTCTTTCCGAGACGGGCCAGCCGGGCCAGTTTATCGCGCTGGCCACTTTAACCTCCGGTCTCCAACAGGATGTGACCAACTCGCCGCAGCTTGCGTGGACGACCAGTCTTCCAACAATTGCTACCGTTTGCACCCAGGCCTCGGGGAATATACCCGCTAACTGCCCCACGACGCCGGGTCAGGCGGTCGGTGTGAGTGCGGGCAGCACCAACCTTACGGCCGAGTTCACAAATCCGGCTGCCGGCTCGATCGCGTCCAATGCGGTCACGGCTACGGGGACCATTACCGTAACCGATTCGCCCGCGGCGGAGCCTCTGCTCTCAATTAATGTGTTGCCGGGCGCCGTTACAAACTTCAATCTGGAATCGACCGCGCAGTTCATTGCATTTGGATTTTTCTCGACCGCGCCGACCGAGATGGACATCACCAACGGCTTTTACCACTCCGGTTTCCCCAATGCAGCTTGCACCGCTGCCTTGGCTGCTCAGAACAGCGCGGCCATTCAGGCCGACCTTCCCGCACCCAACGCT
>Ga0187847_10000394_pt1 | contig 49930 bp, 41 predicted proteins | sample June2016WEW_4_10_FD_132458 | JGI IMG/M metagenome (GOLD analysis project Ga0187847, IMG submission 132458) | Peatland microbial communities from SPRUCE experiment site at the Marcell Experimental Forest, Minnesota, USA - June2016WEW_4_10 | ecosystem: Environmental > Terrestrial > Soil >...
CCTCATCTTCTACAACCTCCGTATCGAGGGTCAGGCCTGGCTTCTTGCAGTCGTTCTCCCTCTCGGTACATGGGCCTTGGTCGGCAACGGCATCTTCTTTGCAGCGCTCTCCATCCGCACCCGCAACCGCGAACTGCTGCTCTCGCTCATCCTCTTTCCCATCTTCATTCCAGCTCTGCTGGCGATGGTCCGCGCCACCACCTCCATCCTCACCGGCGACGGCGACCCCAGCCTCTGGATTAAGCTCCTCTTGGGCTACGACATCATCTTTACCACGACCAGCCTGCTACTCTTCGACGTCGTCTTCCACGCGGAATGAGCCAATTCATAACGATTGACGTTCATAACGGAATCCGTTACTATTCATCTTGATCAGAAGCTTCAATGACGCCGACACCGAGCTGCTCTGGGACATAGGAAAGAGCCGTCGTATCCCCGCAAGCATTAGAAATGCGGCTCTACGAAAGCTCGCCATCCTGCATTGGGCAACAAGTCTCTCGGATCTGGTAGTTCCGGGTGGAAATCATCTTGAAGCATTGAAACGCGACCGAAAAGGTCAGCACAGTATCCGTATTAACGACCAATTCCGGATTTGCTTCGTCTGGCGCGACACCGATGCATTCAACGTTGAAATTGTCGACTACCACTAGGAGGACCCATGGACAAGATTCCCGTTGCCTTTTCCATTCATCCCGGGGAAATCCTTCAGACGGAATTCATGGAACCCCTAGGACTGTCCGCATATCGACTCGCCAAGGAACTCCACATCTCCGGCCCAAGGGTCAATGATCTGGTTCGCGGAAAACGGGGCATCACCGCTGACACCGCACTTCGCCTCAGCCGCTACTTCGGCAATTCCGCTCAGTTCTGGATCGGCCTGCAGAGCGGACACGACCTCTGGGTCGCCTCCAGGAACAAGTCGGTCAACAAAGTAAAACCACGTCAAGAGGCCGCTTGAATCCCCCTCAAGAGACTGACTTGAAAGGTTCGAAATCGTACCATCGCGGACGACCGTGGCACGAAGTTGCGAGTGACAAGCCCTTCGCTAACGAGCCTTTCGGATTAGCTGGCACCGTGTATACCATTCAGGAGATCAAGAGTTGGCGCGAACGGGAACACAGCGCCGGTCGGCCCTCAGAATTAGAGGATTTCTATCGCGCACAGAACCTTTCCTACACATTCTGCGAAGCCTGCCAATCGAGAGGAATCAACGTCCACCCCGTAGATTGGGATGGCGACACTCCGCTTTTCGAACAATGCGAAATCTGCGGCGGCACCGGAAAGCTCGTCAACCCTTCGATCTAGTCCTCCCCCCACACCTCGTGATTTGATTCACATCTCCCCACCCTCCCCGTCGTAAACTGAGAGTGCGCCATCAGGACCCACCATGAAAAAAGCAGCGTTCGGCTTCTACATCGTCCTCACCATCGCCCTCTTAATCTGGGGCTATTACCAGGCCATTTACGTTGCGCCGACGGACGCCATGCAGGGCGAGCTTTTCCGCATCATCTTCTATCACGTGCCCTCTGCCAGCGTCGCGTTCGTGTTCTTCGCCATCTCGCTCGCCGGCTCCATCGGCTATCTCTCCTTCCGTCGCGGTAACCCCGCTTTCGCGCAAATGTCTGACGCATGGGCTCTCGCCGGCGCCGAGGTAGGCGTAGTTTTCTGTACCGTGGTCCTGCTCACCGGCCCGCTCTGGGGTCGACGCGCCTGGGGCATCTGGTGGACTTGGGACGCTCGCCTGACCACGACCCTGGTTCTGTGGCTCATCTACGTCAGCTACCTGCTTCTCCGCCGCTTTGCCGCCGGACCGCAGATGCAGACTCTTGCCGCTGTACTCGGCATCTTCGGGGCCCTGGACGTTCCCATCGTTTACATGTCCAATCGCTGGTGGCGCACCCAGCACCCCGCCCCGGTCTTCGGTGGATCGGAAGGTTCCGGCATGGACCCGTCCATGGTGCCCGCCTTCCTCTGGAACATGGGAGCCTGGTTCGCCTGGGGCATCCTCATCCTCGCCCTGCGCTACCGTGTCGAGCGCCAGCAGCAGAAGATCGCCGCCAGCGAGGCTCAGCAGGCCCTGAACGCAACCATCTAACGCCATCGAAAGATCCCAGAAACGGGGAGAAAAAATGGACGAAAAAGCGATTCTCGATCACCAATTCGTTGTTGCCGCCTACACCATCACATGGGTTGTCCAGCTCGGTTATCTCGCGTGGCTCGCCTTCAAGTGGAGAGCCCAAAAGCGCGCCGCAAACCGCTCAGCCCGCAAAGCGCGCTGAGCCACGTCAAACTTTAGTAACTTATATATTTCAACAACTTAGAGACTTGACGCCATCTGCGTCAAAGCATTGTGTTTCGCATCACCGTCCGTAGTGTCATCCTGCATACAACCTTAGTAGTGAACCTATAGCACCAGCTATCCGCCACACTGGGTCAAAGTGCTATTTCAATGCTCTGAAGCAGCGCAGATGATCCATACATACGGTACCCAATAGACAGGTGAGGGGCCGTCAACGGAGATGAGTCTTATGGCCGACCTTTTAATCGCATTGGTCTTTATTGGTATCGTGGTTGCCCCGGCAGCTTTCGCCACCCGTGCGTACAACAAGCCCACCCGCGAAGAAGCACCCGCGTCCTCATTACTTCACGACCGCTCATAGTTTTGGCTCCGCGGTTAGCCCGGTGCCTACATTGGATCGGCTTCGACCTCGGAGAATTGCCCTTCGCCGCAAGACCCTTTAGACTGATGGTTTGAGGGTCAGTCAATGTTGGTTGTCATGAAGGCGCAGGCTACGCCGGAAGAAATCCAGGCCGTCTGTGACCATATCGAACAGTTAGGATTCCGCGCTCATCCGCTTCCCGGTGCCCAGCGCACCGCCATCGGCATCACCGGTAACAAGGATGCCGTCGATCGAGGCAACATTGAAGCGCTTTCCGGCGTCGCCGAAGTGATCCGCGTTTCCAAGGCTTACAAACTTGCCAGCCGCGACGTCAAGGAAGAAGACACCGTCATCAGCTTTCCAGCCTCCGGAGCCTGCGCTGAGGCCTCCGTCGGCGGCGGCGACCTGGCCATCGTCGGCGGTCCCTGCTCCATTGAAAGCCGTGAACAGGCTTTCGCCATCGCCCAGCATGTAGCTGCGGCCGGCGCGCAGTTTTTCCGCGGTGGCGCATACAAGCCCCGCACATCTCCCTACGCGTTTCAAGGCATGGGCGTCGAAGGGCTCCGCATCATGGCCGAGATCCGCGATCGCTTCGGCCTGCGTATCGTCACTGAAGCCATCGACAACGAATCCCTCGAATTAGTCGCCGAATACGCTGACGTTATCCAAATTGGCGCACGCAATATGCAGAACTTCTCTCTGCTGAAGCATGTCGGCCGCCTGCGTAAGCCTGTCGTGCTCAAGCGCGGGCTCTCGGCAACTCTCGAAGAGTTCCTCATGTCCGCTGAGTACATCATGAGCGAGGGCAATTACCAGGTCATCCTCTGCGAGCGCGGCGTCCGCACCTTTGCCGATCACACCCGCAACACCCTCGACCTCAGCATCATTCCGGCGGTTCAGCGCCTAAGCCATCTGCCTATCCTTGTCGATCCAAGCCATGGCACGGGCCGTCGCGACAGCGTGCTGCCCATGGCCCGCGCCGCCATTGCCACCGGTGCCGACGGCATCCTGGTTGAAGTTCATCACCAGCCAGAGAAGGCGCTCTCTGACGGCCCGCAGTCCATCTATCCCGACCAGTTTGTCCGCATGATGGACGAGCTCGAGCAGATTGCCCCCGTGGTTGGCCGTTCTCTGCCTCGCGCCATCCGCGTGGAATCTTCTGCGATCTGAGCCCGTGAACCTCGCACAAGAACCCGGCACCCCATCCTTACGGCATCTTTTTGTCACAAGGGTGGGAGGTCATAACGCCAAATCCACAGTCAGCGGAATCTTGGCACTTCTCGCGCTCAGCTTCACAGCCTGCAGCACACACGACTTCCCGCAATACCCACCCAACTATCGCGAATACGCCTACGTCACCAACGGCCAGAGCGGCACCGTTACTGTCCTCGATGTGGTGAATGTGCGAGTCGATCGCGAACTTGCAGTGGGCCAGAATCCCGTCGCCGTCGCAGCCAGTCCAAACCGCAATGAAGTCTACGTAGTCAACTCCAATGCAGAAGGTACTGAAGGTTCAGTCTCGGTCGTCGACGCGGAAAAGAACGCTGTTGTCGCAACCATCCCCGTCCATCGCCGCCCCGTTGCCATCGACCTTGACCGCACAGGAACGCTGGCTTACGTTGCCAACTCCGGCTCGAACACCATCTCCGTAATCGACCTTACAACCCGGCGCGAAGTAGCCCAGATCGGAACTGGCGAAGAGCCTGTCGCCCTGCGCGTATCTCCCGACGGTAAGACGCTGGTCGTCGCCAACCGGCGCGCAGGCAGCGTCAGTATTGCCGACCTGGCGAACCTGGCGAGCTTGTCGAGCCCCGTCGATCTCACACGACGCCCGTCTACTCGCTCGGTACGGGCTGTCTTCGATGGCTGCCCTGGCGCCAACGACGTCGTGATCTTGCCCGACTCCTCGAAGGCCTTTGTTGCCTGCTCTGCCGGCCACCAGGTCATGGCTATCGCCTTGGCCCGCCGGAAGACCGGTTCTTCCCAGCCTGACAGGCCCAGCACGGATCAGCTAGAAACCTTCATGGACGTAGGACGCGCTCCCGTCCAACTGGCTCTCAAGCCGGACGGCGGCGAACTCTTCGTCTCAAACTCACTCTCGGACTCCATCTCTGAAGTTGTCACTTCCACCAACGATGTGGGCGGTGCCTATGCCATGGGCGATGATCCCGTTCGCGGCCTGGTATCCAGCGACAACTCGATGCTCTACATCGCCAACTTCCGCTCGCAATGGGTGACCGTCTACGCTCCCGAAGATGGCCGCCGTATCGCCTCTATTCATGTTGGCGACGGACCTTCCGCCCTCGCATTCTCCAGCAACGGCTACTTGCTGTTCGTTGTCGATACCCGCTCCGGCGATGTTGCTGTAGTTCGCACACGTGCGCCCAAGCCATCGCTCTTCGCGCTGCTCCCGGCGGGCCGCGCCCCCAACTCAATCGCGGTCAAATCGTTCAAGATACCCTGATTCTCGCTTTTTAAGGAGACAGATAATGGCGCACTGGCCCTCGCATTTGGAACCGGGATAGCACGAGCACGTGTGTCTCCGCGTGCGTTCGCTAACTCGCTGCCCCGCTGGCGCTCTTGTCTCCCCATCGCGCCACGCTGAACTGCGCTCCCGCAAACAGAATCAGCCCTGAAGCATAAGCCCAGAACAGCAACCCCACCGAAACGTAGAACGGCCCATAGATCGCACCCAGGTCCAGGTGCGGCAGCACAGCCACGAAGATGAGTTTGGCAACAAGCCATACGATCCCTGTATAAATCGAGGTGCGCAATACAGGCCGCCACGGCACCTTGCGGTTGGGCAGTATCCAATAAATGCAAAAGAAGAACAAAATCGACGCAACACCGGTTGTCACGGCCATCCAGACATAACTCAGGCTATTGAACGCGATGTTGTCAGTGTGATGAAAGAAGGCGACTTCGAGCATATCCTGCAAGCCGGCGTTCAGGAACATGCAGACGACCGCGAGTGCCACCATTAAGAGAGCCAGTCCAAAAGCAAGGGTCTGGTTCAGCAGATAATTGCGGCTCTTTGCCACACCCCAGGCCTGGTTCAACGCGACCTCAAGCGGTAAAAAAATGCCAGTGCAGGAAATGAGGATCATGATCAGCGACATCGCCTGCACGCCATGCCGGGAGGAATGCGCCGCTGCAGACTCAATGGCACTCGTCACCCAGTTCGTCGTATAGGTATGCGTGGGAAGAAAGTAGTTGACCATATCGGTCACCACCTTCACCATGGTCTGCCATTTGAAGACCCTGAGCGCCAGCTCATACAGAAGCACAACAAACGGGATGAATGAGAGGATCGCGTTCGCCGCCACACTGAAGGCAAACGTATGCACCTCGCTATCCAGCAGATACGTCACCAGCGCCTTGCCGTCCCTACGCCACCGGTACCACTTGGACTTGGTAGCCGGTTCCACTGCACCTGTTACACCGGCGGCTTCAATCGCCGCCTCACTGTGAGTACCAGAATCTGAAACTTGAACCACGAGTTACTCCCCATTCTGAAGTTAGAAATTTATAGGGTCCTATGCGTTCGAGACGCGACCTGAAAATGGATATGTCTAAAGCATAGCCTCTTCTCGCTCTTCGCGCGGTGACAAGAAGAAATGGTTGAAGTGCTTGAACAGAGCCTGTTTTTGCGACGAGCCGCACCTCGTAACTTTTTGGTTTCGATTGCATGAGCTCCGCTCGATACTTTGTGTTCCAAGCGAAATCCCGCCATTCGACCGCACCCGAACCGGCCGTCGAAGCGTCTTGCCGTCTTTACACGGCATTCACTTTCTGCTTGCATCCTCATTGATTTCCTGCCATAACTGGAGCACGGCGCGCCGGAGGCGAGCCGTCAGCCAGAACTGGAAGGCCGCCAGCATTGCGATATTTGGTTTTGTCTCGCGACCCGTTAATTCGCAGCCACCACAACGAGCTGCCGCAGCGCGCCAACAGAGCGCGCCCTGGTGGCTCGCGCCGTTCCTGAGCTACTTTTCGCCATCCTGCCTGCTCGTATCGAGATGGCGGAAAACGAAAATGATTCGGGTGTGGCGATAAATCAAATTAAGGAGAGGTCGAGTGAGGGAACAAGGAGTGGTGAAGTGGTTCAACGGAACCAAGGGGTATGGATTCATTCAACGGTCAAGTGGCGAAGATGTTTTCGTTCATTTTTCCGCTATACAAGAGAGCGGCTATAAGACGCTCAACGAAGGCGAGGCCGTAGAGTTTGAGTGCCAGCAGGGCCCCAAAGGCCTGAACGCTGCCGACGTGACCCGAGCCGTATAACTCGGTCGCCACCTCTTGGACTGCACGAGGCGCGGACATACTCGCTATTGCTCGTCCAAATTGGGGGGATTCTTTCTTGCGGCGTTTTCCCGTCGCGAGAGCACCGGGGTCGCGCGAGACTTCTGGATGTAACTCCGTCGCGCGCTCATTTATGCGATTTCACTGCGAATCTTTCGTGGCGTTCAGCTTCTGCAGCGCCCATATTGCTGCTTTGCGCAGCCCGTCGTCTGCCGCCTGAGCCCACTCTTCGAGCCAGTTCGCAAATCGCCCCTGCCTGCTGTTCCCCATCGCAATTGCTACATTACGCTGCAGCCCCAGGAATCCTGCTCTTCGCACCGGCGAGCCGTTGAAGACTCTCTCGAACTCCGCCACGTCCATCGAGGCAAGCCACTCCAATGCAGGGTTCACCAACTCCGCGCGCGCTTCGAGCTCGGGATCCACACTCGCCGGCGCTTTTCGATTCCATGGACAGACGTCTTGGCAAATGTCGCAACCGAAGACCTGCCGTCCCATTCCTTCCATCAGTCCCGCGCCAATTGGTCCGTGGTGCTCGATCGTCAGATATGAGATGCATTTCGTCGCATCCATCTGGTAAGGCGCAATCAAGGCTCCCGTCGGACAGGCCTGCAGACATCGCGTGCAACTTCCGCAGCGATCCGGAACCGTCAGCGGCGCGGCATGCGCTTCATCTTCTTCAATCTCCAGCGAGGTCAACAGCACCGCCAGAAATCCGTAGGACCCCAGTTTGGGATGAATCAGGCAAGTGTTCTTCCCTGTCCAGCCCAGCCCTGCCGCCGTGGCCAGCGCCCGCTCCACCACCGGACCGGTATCTACATAGCCGCGTGCCTCAAACTCGCCAAACTCCGTGTGCAACCGCGCCTCAAGCGCTTTGATCCGTTTCAGCAACACCTTGTGATAATCGGAGGGCCGCCGAACTCCCTGCGCATCCACGCGGCTGCTCCACGCATACCTCGCAATCCATCCAGCGCCCTCTACGGCGGGTTCCGTCGACCGCAGGTGTGCGGTCTCGTAGCCGGAGAAACAGACAATTGCCGTTCGTGCCCACGGGAACGGAGCTCCCACACGCGCCCGGACCAGCGGTGCAGGTTCACCGTCGTTAGCAACCCCGCGCCGCTCCAGATAGCCCATGGTGCCGGCGCGGCCCGCTTTTACCCACTCCTCAAATCGATCCGCATCCCGATCCTCTGCCGCATGGGGCAATGCCACCAATCCTGCCTCTGTAAAGCCGGCCTCGAGCGCCCGGGTGCGGGCGTGCACCCTGCTCAGCCGGCCATCAGCGTTGTTTTTTATGTTTCTCACGGAACCGGCGCCACTCCTCTTTGCGTATCGGTAGATGTGTCCGCTAGTGGACGCCCGGATCGAAAACTGAACACCCAGGGCTACCACGGGGAAGACTGGACTGCTCGTATCTCCCATGTTTGCAGCATATTCCCTTTGCAGTGCTTTGGTCGCCGGTGTGCAGTTACCCTGGGCAATAGGCCAGGTTGCACCACCAGACGCCCCAGTCCGGAGCCAGGTTTATCGAAGGAGGTTTTTATGGTCGCAAATATTTCCAATTCGGCGGTAGCAGAGCTAACCCGGGAAGTTGAATCGACCGAGATTGCCGAGCTCACGGAGCTGGTGCGCGGATGCGATAGCCGCCTGGTTGATCGGCTGGCTGCGCACGTGCGCCGGCAGAGTATTGCGCTCGATTTCCACTGCATAGAACGCATTGACGCGGCTGGCATTGCCGCTCTCGCCACGCTCTACTGCGACGCTCGCAAGGCCGGGCACCACTTCAGCATCTTCAACGCGTCGCCCCGGGTGAAGGAAGTTCTCTCGCTCGTCGGCCTGGATCGCATCCTGTTGTCCAAAAACGCGGTTCATGGGAGCTATGCCGAGGCGTGTCTCGACCGTCCCGCCGCCTGAGAGCTGGCCTGAACCGGCCGGAGATTCACGTCTCTGCAGGTTTGGGCCACCTCATCTCATCGACTGTTTGATCCCCATTCGTTGCAGGTTCAAAGTCATAAGCTAATCTGAAAGGACCCCGGTCAGAGACTGGCATCCCCAGGGGACTCTTGTGACCCGCACGCTTTTCCTTTCAACCGGTCCGGAATTGGTCCCCATAGAGACACTTACAGAACTGGTTCGCGGACAGGACCAACTGCTGCTGGAGCGCTATCTGCCGCTCGCTCGCAAGGGATCTGTCTCACTTGACTTTGTCTCTGTCCGCCGCGTCGATGCGGCCGGTATTTCAGCTCCGCTTTAGCTCTACACCACGGCTCGCAAGGCCGGCCATGCTTTCACAATTCTGAACGCCTCGCCGCACGTGGCACAGACCTTGGCGCTCGTGGGGTTGGATCAAATCCTTCTGTCTCAGAATGCGGTGCAGAGTTCACAAATTGGACCCTGCAATTCATAGGCGTGCTGCTGAATTCGCCGAAACGGTCTCAGAACCACACGCCAGCGACGCTTTTCGTCTCAAATTGCGAAAATTCCCACCCAAGAATAGTACTGGACTCCATTTGCAAGCGAATCGTATGTGATAGACAGCACAGGCAACCCTATGTGTGCGGGACTATTTCTTGGATCGACTTATGAATGCCGCGAGGCGCAGTCGAATGTCTGGATGACTCGCACGCGCTCAGCCCCTTGAGCAGATCCTGCCCGTTAAGCCGCTGAGCCCATGTTCCGCCACCCTCTCAATGATCCGCCCCGTGGAACTTTACATACGGAGGATTCATCCCATGACGCAGGGCGCTATGGATAAGCAGCTTGCGACTCCCGCAAGTTCAACCTCAACAACCCCAACCAGGTATGTCTACTTCTTCGGTGGTGGCGCGGCTGACGGCAATGGCCGCATGAAGGATGTGCTGGGCGGCAAGGGCGCCGGTCTCGCTGAAATGACCAACGCCGGATTGCCTGTCCCTCCGGGATTCACAATTCAGACCGAGGCTTGTCGCGAATACATGCGTGGCGCGCTCAGCCCGCAGATCGACATCGAAATGCACGAGGCACTCGAACACCTCGAGCGGCTTCAGGGTCAAAAGTTGGGCACGGGCGATAATCCCCTGCTCGTCTCCGTCCGTTCCGGCGCCAAGTTCTCCATGCCCGGCATGATGGACACCATTCTCAACCTCGGCCTCAACGATCATGCTGTTGAAGCGCTGGCAAAGCGCAGCAGCAATCCCCGTTTCGCATACGACTCCTATCGCCGCCTGATCCAGATGTTCGGCGATGTCGTCCTCGACGTTCACAAGCACAAGTTTGAAGTCATCTTCGACGGTATCAAGGAGCGGGAAGGCGTCAAGTTCGACTACGAACTCACACCTGAAGCCCTGAAAGATGTCATCGTCGAATATAAGAAGCTGGTTAAGAAAGAAACCCACAAGGAATTCCCGCAGAACCCTCTCGATCAACTGGTTCAGGCCCGCAACGCCGTATTCAGGAGCTGGCAGAATGATCGCGCCAAGACCTATCGCCGCATCAACCACATCGATGACTGGCTGGGCACAGCGGTCAACGTGCAGGCCATGGTCTTCGGCAATCTCGGCGAGACTTCAGGCACCGGCGTCGGCTTCACTCGCAATCCCGCAACCGGCGAGCGCGTCTTCTTCGGCGAGTATCTGATGAATGCACAGGGCGAAGACGTCGTCTCCGGCGTCCGCACCCCGCAGCCCATCAGCGAACTCGAACGCACCATGCCCAAGGTTTACGACCACCTGCGCGGCATCACCTGGAAGATGGAAAAGCATTATCGCGACATGCAGGACTTCGAGTTCACCATCCAGGATGGCAAGCTCTACATGCTGCAGACCCGCAACGGCAAACGCACCGGCATGGCCGCAGTGCGCGTGGCCATCGACATGGTTCGCGAGGGACTCATCACCCAAGAAGAAGCCATCTTCCGCGTTGAGCCCAATCAGCTATACGACTTCCTCGTGCCCCGTCTCGATGAGAAGGGGTCCGAAGTTGTCGTCCTCGCTACCGGCCTGCCGGCGTCGCCCGGCGCGGCCGTTGGCCAGATCGTCTTCACTGCTGAAGACGCCGTCAAGTATCACGACAACGGCCAGTATCCCAACATCATCCTCGTTCGAGGGGAAACCACGCCTGAGGATATCGCGGGAATGGAAGTTGCCTCCGGCATTCTCACTTCACGCGGCGGCATGACCTCTCACGCCGCTGTCGTCACACGTGGCATGGGAAAGTGCTGCGTGGCTGGCGCCGGCGATCTGCAAGTCAACGAGAAAGCCAAGGAACTTCGCGTCAAGGGTAAAGTTTTTGGCCAGGGTGATTGGATCTCGCTGGACGGCACCACCGGCCGCGTGATCGAAGGCAAGCTCAAGACCCTCCCTGCCCAACCCGACGATCCGGATCTGGTCAAGTTCATGAGCTGGGTCGATCCGGTCCGCCGGCTCAAGGTTCATGCCAACGCCGACATCCCACGCGACGCCAAACAGGCACGCCTGTTTGGAGCTGAGGGAATCGGCCTCTGCCGCACCGAGCACATGTTCTTTGCAGAAGACCGCATCGACCTTATGCGCGCGATGATTCTGGCAGACAACGAGAAGGACCGCCGCGAAGCCCTCAAGAAGCTCCTGCCTTTGCAGCGCGCTGACTTTGTGGGCCTCTTTGAATCCATGGATTCTCTACCGGTAACCATCCGCCTGCTCGATCCTCCGCTGCACGAGTTCCTGCCCAAGCGCGAAGATCTGCTGGTTCAGATTGCGCGGCTTGAAGAAACCAAGCCGCGTTCACCCAAACTGAAGGAACTCCGCACGCTGCTGGCGCGGGTGGAAGACCTGCACGAGATGAATCCGATGCTCGGACTGCGTGGATGCCGCCTCGGCATCGCGTATCCCGAGATCACTGAGATGCAGTCTCGAGCCATCTTCGAGGCCGCGGTCTACATCAAGAGCCACGGCGGCGATCCGCACCTCGAGATCATGGTCCCTCTCATCTCCTCAATTGAAGAGATGCGCAACCAGACCGCCATCATCCGTTCCGTCGCCGACCAGGTCTTCAAAGAGAAAGGCTCTACGGTCAACTACATCGTGGGCACCATGATCGAGTTGCCGCGCGCCGCCCTCACCGCAGACCAGATCGCCGAAGAAGCTGAGTTCTTCAGCTTCGGCACTAACGATCTGACGCAGACCACATTCGGCATCTCACGCGACGACATCAACCAGTTCCTCCCGGCCTACATGAAGCACGGCATCTTCAAGCAAGACCCGTTCGCCACCCTCGACCAGTCGGGCGTTGGCGTACTGGTGAAGATGGCCACAGCCAAGGGACGCAACACCCGGCCCAACCTGAAGGTTGGCATCTGCGGCGAACATGGCGGCGATCCTGAAACCGTCAAATTCTGCCACAAGATTGGCCTCAACTACGTTTCCTGCTCGCCCTTCCGTCTGCTCACCGCAAGGTTGGCTGCCGCACAGGCCGCGCTCCAGGAAATCCAGTCGCCGGACATCCATAGCGGCACCTGCTAATCAAGTCAGCACGTAAAAACACCATGGGCGCGGTCTTTAGACCGCGCCCATGGTGTTTTTAGCGGAAGGAAGATCCCCCAATGCTGCCTGAGATTTGCGGCAAAAAACTGAGCCCAGCGCGGGGACTTCAGTTGTTCCAATCGCCGCGCATCTGTGGTGCGAGCGTTTGGCGAAGCAACAGCAAGCCCATGATTCTCATCCCAACACAGGAATGAACGGCCTTGGCCGACGGAGCTCTTTTTTGTTTAAGTAATGCCGGTAGCGGGCATTTCTCAAACCCCCACGGTCCCTGGATGCTCAAACGGAGGAGATAATCATGACATTTGACTGGTCCACCCTATCAAACCCCACGGTGATCATTGCCGGCGCAGTTGCATTGATCCTGATCATCGCTGCAATCGCCATTGCTGTGCACCAGAGGAGGAAGAGAACCGAGCAGCTACGGAGCCGTTTTGGACCGGAGTACGATGTGGTGCTTCGCAATGAACGGCGTCAGCGCGAGGCCGAGGCAGCCCTAGTGGCTCGTCTCAAGCGTCATCACCTGCTCAAGATTCGAGAGCTCACACCCTCAGAGCGCGCTCGTTACATTGCCCAGTGGGAAACCGTGCAGTCCCGCTTCGTCGATCAACCCCGCGCCGCCGTTGCTGAAGCAGATGAGTTGGTCGATTCGCTTCTGCAGACTCGCGGCTATCCCGTGGCGGGGTTTGACCAGCGTGCCGCCGATATTTCAGTCGATCATTCCCACCTCGTCGGTCCGTACCGCTCCGCGTACGAGGTCACACGGCGGGCGGCGAAAAATGAAGCTACGACGGAAGAGTTGCGCACTGCAATCATTCACTACCGAGCGCTTTTCGATGAACTGCTGCAGATCACCACGCCCGCTGAACAGAGAAGAATTGTAGCCTGAGATGTCTCAATCCGACGCGGGAACCTCGCTGGAGTGCGCAGAGGCTCTGCGCACTCTGGAGATATGGTCGAGTCGCCCGCCCACTGATGTTTGCGGCGGCGCGGGATTGATTGTCCCGTATGCTCAAGTGTAGAGGCCACGAACAACGAATGCTGATCCGCCTGGCATACGACATTCAATTCGAGATTCCGGCCCCCGTCGCCATGGTCGCGCTGCTCAACGTCCATCCGTCCCGCGTCCCGGATCTTATCGAGCCCGATGAGTTGCAGACAGAGCCCAGGCTCGATGTAGCCCACTATGTCGACAGCTTCGGCAATCGTTGCGCCCGCTTCGTCGCTCAACCGGGGCCGCTCCGGCTGAGCAGCACCACACTTATTCGCGACTCCGGAGACCCTGATCTGTTCAACTGGATGGCCCGCGAACATGCGGTAGGCGATCTGCCCAACGAGATTCTCAGTTTTCTACTCAATAGCCGCTATTGCGAGGTTGATCGCTTCTCAAATATCGCGGTGGAGCTGTTTGGAGAAGTCGCGCCCGGATGGGGGCGCGTACAGGCAATCTGCAACTGGGTCCACAACCATGTGGTCTTCAACTATCAAATGGCCCGACCGACCAAGACTGCGCTTGATGTATATACCGAGCGCGTCGGCGTATGCCGCGACTTCCAGCATCTGGCAATTACATTCTGTCGCGCCCTCAACATTCCCGCGCGCTATGCGACGGGATACCTGGGCGACATCGGCGTTCCGGTGCGCCTTCCCATGGACTTCAGCGCATGGTTCGAGGTGTACCTCGACAATCGCTGGTGGACATTCGATGCCCGCAACAACGTACCGCGTATTGGCCGCGTGCTCATGGCTACAGGTCGAGACGCTTCCGATGTCGCCATGACGACTTCATTCGGTCAGGCGGATCTCCGACATTTTTTCGTAGTCACCGAAGAAGAGACCGTGAACACGGAGGCCTTGGAGCCGCAACTCAGTTCCTACTTGGAATCCCCGCCAGGCGCGTAATACCCTTCACGCGTCGCCACCGTCAGATCTTCCTTGTTAGCCTTCAGTGCGATCTTGTGGAACCCACCGTCCTTGTCGACCATGTCCGGTGTGTAGGTGAGCAGATATTGCCCGCGCAATTCCTCGGCGATCAGCCCGTAGATCTCGTCCAGGTTGTCCTTCTTCCTGGCCTCGAAGTACCGGCCGCCGGTGCGCGTGGCAATCTTCTCCATAATCTTCCTGCCATCCACGGCCGGTTCGTTGGAGCCGCCACGGGGGCGCCCGCCACCACCGCCAGGATACCCTCCCCCACCACCTGGATAACCGCCGCCGCCCATGCCACCATGCCGGCCACCAGGATAGCCGTTTCCCAGCCCGCTACTCTCCTGCTCTCCCTTGAAGTAGACGGTGTATATCGTCACGTTGGCCTTGTCCGCCGCATCCACCGCGTCGTTCAGTGTTTCCTTGCTGCCGCGGTCGACACCATCTGAGAAGACGATCAGCGCCTTGCGCCCATCCTTGGGCAACATCAAATCAGCTCCCGAAGACAGGTAAATGGCGTCATAAAGCTGCGTGCCACCGCCTCGGCGCATTTGTCCACCACCGCCGCGATTCCCGCCGTCCCCATCGCTGTCGCTCGTCTCCGGCCCATTCGAGTTCTGCGCGGCCCGCGTTGGTCCCATGTCATCCAGTTCGTGGTGCAGTTTCTCGCGCGAGTTGGTAAAGTCCTCCAGCAGCTCAACCTCGTGGTCGAAGTGAATCAGGAACGCTTCATCTTTCTGAGTTGCCAATTTGGGATCCGCCGGCAGCATCGCGTCCACAAACTTTCCCGCGGCCTTGCGCTCACTGTCCATCGCGCCCGAAACACTGCGGCTCGTGTCCACCAGTAAGCCCAGCCGGAATGGCAGGTTGCTTTCCCGTGTAAAGCTCTTGATGGTTTGCGGGCGTCCGTCCTCGGTCAGCGTAAAATCGCTGATCTTCAGGCTGGTTACGAGCGCGCCCTTCTTGTCGCGCACTGTTACCGGCAACACCACCTCCCGCGCCTGAATCTTCAAGGTCGCGGCCGGCGTGTCGCTGGCGGGCTTCGGTGCGGCGCTGGCAGTCTGCTGCGCCCTCATGGCCACAGGCAGGCAAGCTATCGCCAGCATCATCAAGGCAAAGCTGAAAACAAATCGATTTCGCATCATCGTGGGTTCGATCACACTTCCATTCCTTTAGACGGGGCAAACCCCAGACCGTTGACCGCCCAGCTCAACCCGTTGTAATCGGTCTACGCAGAACGAGCCGCCATCCAACCCGCATTCGCATAATCTTCCACAACAATCCTAGACAGGTGGCTCGAATTTCGGAGCGGGACATGCGGCGCATGGATAGAATTTTAGCCCCCTCAATCGGCTACTACAGATTTTCCTGTGAAGGGCGGGCGAAACGAAAACTCGGTTGAATCCCAGTCCGTCCGAGCCAAAATATTGAGTGGATCTGAAGATTGGTGCCGGAATGGAAACTGGCCTCGGACAAAGCCCCCTGAGCGAGAACTTCGTCTTCTTCCTTCCACAGACCGAACAACGTGAGGCATCAGTCTCATCGAGGCAAAGATCGATTTCGCTTGAGACCCGGAGCTGCACCACGGAACTTATCTCGCTCCCGGTTCGGTGCTTCAAAACCGGCCAAAATCCGATCCCGAAAGGCTCGAATACCTCGGTCCACACTTCGGGCGCCACGAAGTATTCGTCAAAAACCCAATTCAGAAGCATGATCGATCGCTTCAATTCAGGCACGAATTTGATCCGAAAAGGGCTAATCTGACGATTACCAGTACCACAACGCCGGCAGTAGTTCGAAAGATCGTAAGTCTCTTCCAAAAATCCTAACCGCTCCGACGGTTCCGGGTAGCCTCGCTGTGTCGCCCCTAGCATAGATAAGACATCCGCCTCTTCGATTTCTGATTCAGAGAAACTGGTGCGAACAAAGTCGGTTAACTTAGAGGCAGCGACAAGCCGCTGAACCTGCTGCCATCGTTTATCATTTTCTCCAATCTCAAAATAGAAGATAGAAGGAACCGTGGGGTGCTTCGAACCACCTTTCAGCGCAATTGCGAGTTCGGAAAGCTCTTGCAGGCTGCTGTTACTGGGATTCGTGATGGCAATTCGGTGAATGATCTTCATGGTCTACCTCGGCGGTTAGTCCAGACCTGCGATCCGTTCATTTGTCGATTCCCGAATGCCTTCCAATCGCCTCCACCTCGCAAGGCTTTCCTTCACACAGCGCCCCGGTAACACCCTGCCCCTCGGTCACGGTATAAATCCGATCCACCGCCGGCAGCTTCACAAACTCCTTCGTCCCATCCGGCCAGTGAATTTCTGCGGTCCCCGCATCCGTCGCATCGCCCAGCCCGAAATGCGGCCGACGATCGTTTGAAGAGATATAACTTCCGCTGGCCAGCACATCCTGGCGCATCCGCATTCCGTTGGCTTTCAGGAAAACAGTCGCGCACGTGGCATCCCGCGGACTCTTCCCTGTGCCCACCAGTTTCATCTCCACCCAGTGGTGCTTGTCGGGATTCACATTCCTCAGCAGGACCGGCGGCCCGTCAACGGGATTGATCACCACGTCGATCTTGCCGTCGTTGAACAGATCGCCGAAGGCCGCACCCCGTCCAGGAATCACGACTGCCAGCCCCGACCCCTTCACCGCTGGCACGTATTCGAAGCGCCGTCCCGCTCCCTTCGCGTCCGGAACGCTGTGGAACAGCAGAGGCCGTTCGGCAAATGTGGTCCCCCAGTCATGCTGATCCACTTCCGGATAAACGTGCCCGTTCGTCATGAAGAGGTCGAGCCAGCCGTCGTTATCGTAGTCGAGGAATCCATCGCCCCAGCCCACGAACGGAATTGTGGTCTGCGCCACGCCGGCTTTGTAGCTCACATCGGTAAAGCTCGCGTCCCCGTCATTGTGGTAGAGCACCTTGTAATCGTCGCCGAAGTCGGTCACAAAAAAATCGACGAGACCGTTGTTCTCGTAGTCGCCCACGGCAATGCCCATCGACGCAATTTCGCGCCCGTCCTTGTTCAGCGCAAATCCTGACTCGTAGCTCTGGTCTTCAAATGTGCCATTGCCCTTGTTGATGTAGAGATAATTTGGCTCTGAGTCGTTGCCCACCACCAGGTCAGGCTTGCCGTCGCCTTTGAGACTCACAAAGATTGCCGTGAACCCGTAGTAGTGCTCCTTGTCTTCCACGCCGGCTTTAGCCGTCGTTTCAGTAAACGTTCCGTCGCCATTGTTGTGGAACAAGTGATCTTCTTCGCCCTTCAGCCCTCTGGGACCGCAGTTCACCGAGACGCCGCGATACTGGCAGTTCGCGTAGCCTACTGCCTTGCTTCCGGCAATCGGGAGGTTGTCTCGATCGAAGTGCACATAGCCGGTCACGTAAAGGTCGAGCAGTCCGTCGCCGTCGTAGTCGCCCCAGGTTGACCCTGGCGACCAGTTGCCAAGCGCGACGCCGGCCTTCTCAGCCACATCGGTGAATGTTCCGTCGTGGTTGTTATGGTAGAGCCGGTTCTTGCCGTAGTTGCCCACATAGATATCGGGCCAGCCGTCGTTGTCGTAGTCGGCAATGCTTACGCCGTAGCCCCAGCGGTCATTGGTCACGCCGGCCTGCGCGGCCACATCTGTAAACGTTCCGTCATGATTGTTATGAAAGAGCGCGGCGTGAGGCGGCGTTTCCTTGCCGTCCAGCGCATCGAAGGTCGAGCCGTTCACCAGGTAGATATCCAGCCAACCGTCGTTATCGTAGTCAATCAGGCCCACGCCCGACCCGTTGGTCTCGATAATGAATTTCTTTTCCGGCACGCCCATCTTGTGCGTCCAGCCGGTAAGGCCCGCTTTTGCGGCGATGTCCTCAAACACCACCGTGCCTTTGTCCACAAAGCCGCCCGCGGTGATGGGCCGCTTTTCCGCGTCGTAGACCGGCGCAGCGCCTATGCCTCCGGCAATGCCGCCCATACCCTGCTGACCCTGCGCCGGTGGCGTCGGTGCGGGCTGCTGAGCCCGGCTCTCGGAGGGGATCAAAGCGGCGATGACGAGAAGACTGAATAGCAGACCACGAATACCTTGCAACGCGACTCCCCCACGCTATGAAGTCTATCGTAGACAGCCCTTCGAACAGCTATGCGCTTGTCAGCTCTGGAGCGTCTCCGGTCAATTCACCCGAAGCGTCATCTTCAAGGTGTCGCCGGGCGCGGTGGTCATCTTGTCGAATGCCTTCTGGCCATCGGAAAGCGGCATCTCCACGGTCCATGGTGTCAGGTCGATGTGCCCAGCCGTGAGCAGCTTCAGCGAGCGCTCAAAGTCGACCGGCGTGTAGGCAAATGACATTGCCACCCGGTGCTCCTTGCGGATGCTGGTCACAAAGTCGATCTCGCTCCGTTCCTTTGCCATCCCCAGCATCACCACGAGCCCGCCGGGCCGGCAAAGGTCGAACGCGGCCTGCCGAGCCTCGCTTGTACCGCTCGCATCCAGCACCAGGTCCAGACCATGCCTGGCAAACTCGCGAGCGGCACCTCGGCCTACCTCGCTGGCTGCATTCGCCGCCAGTGTCGCGCCAAGTTGCCGCGCAACCGCGAGCCGCACCTCGCTCACATCCTGAACCAGAATCTCGCGCACCCCGAGCCACAACGCTGTCTGTAACGCCAAGGTGCCCATCGTTCCCCCGCCCACAATTCCCAAGCGGAAAAAGGGCGCCGGGGCCGCAATCCGGAAGAGGTGAACGATATTGGCCAGTGGTTCCACGACTACTGCACGCGCGTCGGTCAGTTCGTCGGAGATCTCGTACACCTGCTGCTCCGGCACGGTGACAAATTCCTGATAGCATCCGGCTGTCTGGTCCATCCCCAGCAATCGCCAGCTTGAGCAAAGGTTCTGCGTCCCACCCAGACATGCTGTGCAGCGGCCACAACTGATCAGCGGATTCGCCACTACGCGGCTTCCGTCCGCACGTCGCCCAACCAACTCGTGGCCCAGCACCATGGGCGGAATGCGACGCCTGCTGTGCCCCAGGAATCCAGAGATGTCCGATCCGCAGATGCCCGCGGCCGCGACAGCGATCTCAATCTCTCCATCTGCGGCCTGCGGACGTGGACGATCCTCCACCACAACTTGCCGTGGAGCTGTATACACCAAAGCGCGCATGCAATCCTCTTCTTTCTGATCAACTGGTCCCGACTACGCTTCGTTTCGGCCTGTTGGTGCCGGGCCGTCACGGGCCTGCCAGACCAACCCAGCCATTTTATGGGAGAGCACCCATAGCACCGAAGTCCTCGGTGGTCCGAAGTTGTAGTGGCGCGGCAACCCAGAACCATGCGGCAATTTGCCTGCAGGTCACATCCAACCGAGCCCAATCTGAGAGGATTAAGGAAGCGGTAATGCGCAGTTGCGCATCTTGTAAGAAGGACCGAATGAATCCCATCGATCAAGCCCGGGAGAAGAGCTTCCAACAGACGCTGCTTAGTGCACGCCGCACCATGGTGCTCAGCGAGATACTCAAGCTCGCTCTCGAGAGTTTCCAAAGCGCCAAGATGCGCTTCGCCCTCACTGCACTGGGCATGGTCATCGGCACTGCGTCAGTCATCCTGGTGGTCACCATCGGACTCACTGGCAAGCAGTACATTCTCGAGGAACTCCAAAAGATCGAGACCAATTCTGTCGAGTTGGAATATGCCGGCGGCGGCTCAACGGATGCTGAGCGCATACTCTACAACGACCCGCTCACCGTGGACGACGAGAAAGCCGTAAAGGCACAGCTACCGGGAGTGATGTATGCTTCCCCAATTCTTGAAATGCACGACCGCATCAACTTTGGCGGGGGCGTCGTCAAGGATACGCTGGTTCTGGGAGTGAGCCCTGAATACCAGCAAATCCGCAATCTGCTGGTCCCCGTGGGCCGATTCCTTGACGACCAGGACGACACGGCCCACATCGAATGCGCCGTCGTCACCGAACCCTTCGCCAGGGCCCGCTTCGGCAGCGCCGACGCAGCGGTCGGCCAGACGTTTGAGATCAGCCGAATTCCTTTCACCATCATTGGTGTCTTCAAGGAAGCTGTGCCCGACTTCGGTAACTCTGAGATCGCTGACCAGACCATCCTGATTCCATATTCCGTGGGCCGCCTGATTGCCGGAACCGAAAACGTCAAGCAAATCTACTTTTCCATGCGCACCATGGAAGAGGTGCCCGATGCTGCTAAGGAAATTAAGCGCATCGTGCAATCGCGCCATCGAACTGATTCGATTTACAACACGCAGACCCTTACCGAATACCTTGATGTCGCCGCCAAGATTGCCAACGCTGTCACTTGGCTGTTGATTGCCGTTGCCTGCGTCACCCTGGCAGTCGGCGGTGTAGGCATCATGAACATCATGCTGGCCAACGTCCGCGCGCGTGTTCGCGAGATCGGCATTCGCAAGGCGCTCGGCGCAACGCGACGCGAGATCAAACTCCAGTTTCTTGCCGAAGCAGTCATCATCTCGCTCACTGGAGGCGTTGCCGGCGTGATTGTGGGGTTGGGTCCACCGCTGGCAATCCGACTCTTCACCGACTACGACTTTCCTGTCTCAGGATTGTCTGTCTTCATTGCGCTGGTCGCGGCTACAGTGGTGGGCGTCATTTTCGGCACTGTTCCCGCCACACGCGCAGCACAGTTGGACCCCGTCGAATCGCTCAAGTATGAATGATCCCGTCCGCCTGCCCGTTCGACCTGGAGCCGCCTCGCATGCCGAAGAGAGTTCCTCCGCGGGACCGAACCTGACGCTTCTCTATTCCCTCATCGCGTTAGCACTTATCGTCGCTATAGGGCTGGCCGTCATGATCGTGCTCCCGTTCTATCATCGGCATTAAAATATTCAGTCACCCCGAACAGAGGATTCCCCATGCCGACTCAAGTTGAAAAGGCTGCCCAGTTCCAGGCTCTCCATCAACGTCCCGAGCCATTTGTCATCGCCAATCCATGGGACGCGGGGACAGCGCGCATTCTCACCGGCCTCGGATTTTCTGCGCTCTCGACGACCAGCGCCGGGCTGGCTTTTACTCTTGGCCGCCGCGACGCCACCGCCAGCGTAAGCCGCGAGGAAGCCTTGGCCAATGCCCGATCCATCGTCGATGCTACTCCGCTTCCCGTAGCTGCCGACTTGGAGAATGGCTATGGCCACACGCCGGAAGCGGCCGCTGAAACCATTCGATTGGCAGCCGAAACGGCCGGTCTGGTCGGCGGATCCATTGAAGACGCCTCCGGCGACTCCAGCCATCCAATCTACGACTTTCATCACGCCGTGGAACGGATTGCCGCGGCCTCTGCTGCAGCTCGCGCATTGCCTTTCCCTTTCATGCTGGTTGCTCGCGCAGAGAATTATCTGCACGGCCGCCCCGACCTGGACGACACCATTCGTCGCCTGCAAGCCTATGAAGCCGCCGGCGCCGAAGTTCTCTACGCTCCGGGAATCAAGCGCGCGGAGGATATTCGCACAGTGTGCGCCTCAGTGAGCAAACCCGTGAATGTGCTGATGGGAATCAAGGGCGTGCCTCCGCTCACCGTAAAAGAGCTTGGAGCTCTTGGGGTTCGCCGCATCAGCATCGGTTCAGGCTTTAGTCGCGCGGCTCTCACGGCCTTCCTGCACGCCGCCCGCGAAGTGATCGATCAGGGAACCTTCACCTTCAATGAGAACACTCTCTACATGTCCGAATTGGTCGATCTCTTCGGCGGGCCGAAGAAGTGAGCTGTTGCAGATTTCTGCAAATTAACCCAGAGGAATTTCCGCCCGCTCTGCGATCAACACGGGTATCCCCTCCACAATCGGATAGCCACGTCCGCAGGTCCAGCACATGAGTCGCTCTTCTCGAACGGAGAGTCCGCCCAGGCAGACCGGGCAGGCCAATTGATCCAGTACAGTTGCGTCAAATCGAAAAGGCTGTTTAGGTTCGACGGCCATCACTACTGCACGGTGGCATCGGGGTTTGCGCTTGAGTCGGCGACAAGATCCGAACTGGGAGGCCGTCCCGCACGCGCGCGCTTCGCTACTCCGGCGAACTCCTGCTCAATGCGCGCATTCGTTCCGGCCATGGCAAATTCGTAGGCGACGCGAATCCCGTTGAAGATGGCCCGGTCATTCGACGAGCCGTGGCCAATGATGCAGATTCCTCGCACTCCCAGCAGCGGCGCGCCTCCATACTCCCTGTAATCCAGCCGATGGCGAAATTCGTTGAACGCCTTCCGCGACAGCAACGCTCCAACTTGCGCCGTCACCGTCCGGGTAAGCGACTCGCGCAGCACATCGCGTACAAACCTTCCCACGCCCTCGCTGGTTTTCAGCGCCACATTGCCTACAAAACCGTCGCAAACAATCACGTCCGCCAGGCCGCTGAAAATGTCGCGCCCCTCAACGTTGCCAATGAACTTGATAGGCAGCGCCTTCAGCAGCGGGAACGCCTCATGTGTAAGCCCGTTGCCCTTGGTTTCTTCCTCACCAATCGAAAGCAGGCCCACGCGCGGCGTGCTGATCTTGAGCACGGTCCGGGCATAAATCTCGCCCATTACGGCGAACTGCTCCAGGTTAGACGGCTTGCAGTCCACGTTGGCGCCCACATCGAGGAGCACACAAGGATTTCCTGAAGAACTCGGCATCGGAGTTGCCAGCGCCGGACGGTCTACGCCGGGCATCGTTCCCAGTACCATCTTCGCTGTAGCCATGGCCGCGCCGGTGTTGCCGGCAGTCACAAATCCAGCCGCCTTGCCCGCGTGCACCAGCTTCAGTCCGACGCGCATAGAACTGTCATGCTTCTTGCGCACTGCCTGCGCCGCTTTCTCCTCCATGCCGATCCGTTCCGAGGCATGGTGAATCACGATGGGCAGGTCTTCGTTTTCCAGTTGTTCGTCCAGAAGATCGCGCAGCTCCGCCTCCGGTCCAATCAGGTGGACCCGCACAGGCAATGTCCGGCAGGCAAGAATCGCCCCCCGAATCTCCGGCTCAGGAGCCTTGTCGGAACCTACGGCGTCAAGTGCAATGTCGATGAGCATGCGTGCTCAGTCTACCGCAACCCTCAAGAGCTTTGTTACTTGGCTGCTTCCTTGATGTCCAGGACCAGCCGCTTCTTGTAGATCCCGCACTTGGGGCAAGCGCGGTGGGGCAGTTTCTTCTCGTGACAGTTGGGGCACTCAGACAGGCCCTCGGCCGTCAGGAAGTCATGGGCGCGACGATTCGCGGTACGGCGCGTCGAGTGGCGCCTTTTCGGATTAGGCATGATGCAATTCCTTTCGTGTCTCCGCCCACTGTTCAGACCAACCGGCCTGACCGCTTTCTCACAAAGGCGGAACACCCTCAATCTCTTGGGGTTATGTTCGGGACTTGATCCGGCCACGGAGTCCAGCCAGCGCTTCCCAGCGGGGGTCGCTCGGACCCTCATCGCAGTGGCACGGTTGGCTGTTGCGGTTCTGGCCGCAGCGCGGGCAAAGTCCCTTGCAATCCGGCTTGCACAGCGTCCTGACCGGCAGAGACAAAAGCACTTGCTCCCGCAGCACATCTTCAAGCAACAGACTGTCTCCTTGATAATACCCGATTTCTGTTTCCGGCGCAGTAATTGACCGTTCTGGCGCTTCGGAATCCGCCTCCGCCGGTCTGAAGACCAGATCAAACTCCGCACCCAGCGGGACCTCCACCAGCTCCACGCAACGTGCGCACGGAATCTCAAATTTGCCTTGGAAATTACCCCGTAGCCGGATATCCGCCACAATATCTTTCGGTCCGCGATGCTCGTGCAGCACCTCGGCTCGTCCCGCCGTAGCAAGTAGCCCAACCTGCTCGGCTTCTTCGCCAAGATCGACCGCTCCCGGACCCAGTTCCAGGTCAAAATCGATCGGTTCCCGCTCCAGTTCGCTTACCTTGAATTCCATACTTTGAGCCTACGGCGCGGCCACACGCACGTCAATGCCGCCAGCGAGGCGGGCTCTGATCTCTGCGATCTGCATGGAGTGGCGCACAGGGTGCAGAGCCATTAAGAGCAGCATCTCATAACAATTCAACGGGCGCGTGATGAGAGGATGCATCACGAGCCAGCTTCGCAAATCGCCGCTGAATTCTTCTACAAACCGCACCGTCTCGCGTCGCACCGAATCGAACTCTTCCATTGCCTTCCCCAGGCTCTCGAAATCCCCTTTTGGCAACACAATCTCGGGTGCCTCAATCCGGCGCAGGCGGTTCAAGGCAAGATCCTGAAACTTCGCCTCCCTTGCCCGATCCTCGTGCGATTCATTCTGTGGTGTTGCCTCCCTGAGCCTGGAGAGAAGTGCAGCTTCCGACGCAATCATATGCTCAACGCACTCCACGACCGACCAACTCTCCGCTGTCGGCCTGCGTCTCGTCAGCGATTCATCCATGCCCTTCAACGCATCCTTCAGCGCATCGACGCCTGACTGTAGCCGGCACAGTATCTCTTGCCGATCTGAATCAACCATGGCGCTGCCTCCTCCATCAGCCCCATCGTACGCTTTGATCGTCTGGTTTCTGGCATACTGGATCACACCGATGTCAGGCCAGCTTCTGCAGTTTCGAGCCGCCAGCGCAGTCGATATCGAGCGCCTGATCCCGCTCATCAACTCCGCTTTCTCCATCGAAACTTTCCTCGAAGGCACGCGAACCGACGAAATTCGCCTCGCGAACATGATGTGCAAAGGCACCATTCTGGTCGCTGAGAATGAGTCGGGACAACTCCTAGGCTGCGTCTACGTTGAAGTGCGCGGTCAGCGCGGCTACCTGGGCCAGCTCGCTGTCGATCCCACCCATCAGGGCTCAGGCCTCGCCCGCCGCGTCGTCGAAGCCGCCGAAGACCATCTCCGCGGTCAAGGCTGCGAAGGAATTGACATCACCGTCCTCAGCCTGCGTCCCGAGCTACCTCGCATCTATCGCCGCTACGGTTATGTCGAAACCGGCACAGAGGAGTTCCACCCCACACAGCCTCTGAAGCCCGGCGAAAAATGCCATAGCATCGTTATGTCAAAGGAGCTTTAGGGAGCTTTGGAGGCATCCGGCCCGTGCAGATACTTGCTCGCAAAGGTCAGAAATGTCGGCCAATTTGGAGCGGGTGTGTGTCCGCCGCTATGCTGCCGGAACCCGAGATCTCCGTCGATTACAGCCGTTTCCATCACCGGAAATTCTGTTGTCCCCAAGTCCTTCTTGCCCAATAGGCGATAGACAGGCCCTGCTGCGACTTCCGCCAGAAACATGCCACGCGCATCCGCCCATCCGTCGCCTGGTTTGCCCGGTTCATTCCGCACGCTGGTGCCTGCGCCTATAAACACAGGCCTGGGTGCGCACAAGGCAATCAGTTCATGGTTATCCACCGGGAGATCGCCGGGTGTCAGGGGGCCGGCGTATTTCAAGAGATTCGCGCCCATCCAGTAGAAGTAGGGCGTCTCGATATGACTGAGCGGTTCGCCGTAGACGTGCCGGTAGAGTTTGGCTCCGCCTTCGCCGGACGAACTCGAGTACAGCACTGCAAAACGCGGGTCATAGGCCATGGCTACTAACGCCGCCTTGCCCATGCGCGAATGCCCCTCGATGCCCACTTGTTTTGCGTTGACGGTCTTATCGGTTTCGAGGTAATCCAGCAAGCGGCTTGCGCCCCACGCCCAGGCCTTCAATCCGCCCCAGTCCTCCAGCCCGCGCGGCTGGCCTTTGTTCATCAGCCCGATAATGCCCTCGGTCATCCCTGCTGCATCGTCGGCCTGGTAACTGGTAGGAGAGAGCACGGCGAATCCCCACCCCTTCGCCAACACCTGACTTTCCCATGTCTGTCCGTAATCGCCCAGCGCGCCCGTAGTCGTGTCGGAGATCGGCCTCACCAACGAAGCCTTGAACTCACCTGCGAATGCCAACTCCATAATCACTGGAACTGGACCTTTTGCATCCGCCGGCGTCGTCAGCGTCGCATCGATGGTGACCGCAATTTGCGGGCAACTGGAGTTGTCCACGTGCCCCGCCAGCCGCTTCGTCACCACTGCGATACCGCCCATCTTTTCCGGCGTCGTGCTGACGACCTCCCAGGTCACCCGGGGCAGGTTCGCAGGCGTCCGTCCCAGTACCTCGCGGTCGTAATCCTCAACGATCTCCGGTCGACGAACCCTCCACCACTCTTTGGCAGTCGTCACGGGCTTCCCGCTCTTTTCTACCAGCGGATCGGGCAGCTTTGCATAGACGTTGGCCTTCGACTCGTCCCAGTTAGCATCCTTCTCGGTGCCTGGCCGCAACTCCTTGATCCCCAGCAGATCCATCTCCCGCTGGTGCTCCCGTTCAGAAGCAGCTCGAGCTGCCGACTGCACCGGCATTTCTTTGAGCAGCGGAACTGGTTGGGTTGCCGCCGGAGCAGTGGGCGCGGTCTGCGCGTGCAGACGGCACGTAGGTGCATAGGCAATCACCACAAGGCAAACGGCCCCAAGCCATTGACGGAAAAGCTGGCGGAATTCATGCATGTGAAACCTCATTCCAGAGAGATCTATTCAGATATTAGAAATGCGGCCCAAGAATATCGATTCAAGCGAAGTGATTCAAGTTGAGCCCCGCACTGCCGATGAGGATTGAAGAATCACTTTAGAAGGGGCCTCACGCATGTCAATGATCCGCAACCTCCCAATCTCGCGCAAGTTCACCTTTGCCTTTGGCATCGTTTGCTTACTCTGCATCGCGCTGGGTATTTACACCTCCCTTACCTTCCGCCAGATGGCTGCGAAGAATACGGAAGTCAGTGAGAACTCTTTTCCGTCGATCAACCACCTCGCCGAGTCTCGCGCCGCTCTGAATGTTGTGCGCCGTTCCGACCTTGCCCGACTTCTTTGCACCACGCCGGCGTGCGTAGCGACGTATCGAGACTCGCGCCAGCTGGCCCTCGCTGACTATCAGACGGCAATTCGCGCCTACGAGCCATACGTCAGTTATTCCGGAGAACGCGAAGTTTATCAGAAGTTCTCCGCAGACTTTGCGCAGTACCTGGAATTGAGCAATCGCGCCGATCGATTGCTGGAGGAGGGCAAGACCGGAGACGCATTGGACATTCTCATGTCCGATTCCGCGATTCAGAGTTTCGGTTCCTCGCTGAAGGGTTCAAACGACGACGTCAATCTGAACGTGAACTTCGGCACGCAGGCCGCCCGCGAAGCCACTATCGGCAGCGGCCACGCGATTTGGATCAGCATCGCGGTCACGGTCGTCATCGTTGTGCTCTGCGTGGTCGTTGGACTGATTCTCACTCGCGAAATCGCGCCGCGGCTCAACAGATTAAAGATCGCAATGGAAGCGATGGCAGCCAAGGACCTTACGGCAAACGTCAGGATCACCGGCACCGATGAGATCGGCCGTCTTGGTGAAGCGATCAATGCCTGCGCAGAGTCAATGCGTTCCGTCCTTCAATCCGTCGCACAGGGTGCCGAAACGCTCTCAGCGGCGACCACAGAAATCAGCGCACGTTCCGTGCAAAGCGCGGGCAATGCTCGCACGCAATCCAGCAAAACCAACCAGATTGCCGCCGCGGCGCAGGAGATGACGGCGACGATTGGTGAAATAAGCCACAACTCCGAGAGCGCCGCGAGCGCAAGCCGCGAGTCGGCCGAGGCCGCCGATCAGGGTGGCTCGGTGATGCGTGCCGCGACAGCGACCATGGAAAAAATCGCCTCTGCCACCACCTCGGTCGCGGAAAAGATGACATCGCTTGCACAACGCTCCGAAGAAATTGGCAAGGTGGTCAGCGTAATTCAGGAGATCAGCGAGCAAACCAACCTGTTGGCCCTGAACGCCGCCATTGAGGCCGCGCGCGCGGGCGAACACGGCCGCGGATTTGCGGTGGTCGCCGGCGAGGTTCGCCGACTCGCCGAACGCACCAAGGGAGCCACAGAAGAAATTGCAGGAACCATCCGGAGTATCCAGGAAGAAACCCGGACGACTCTCGAGGTGATGCATGCGAGCCGCTCCGCTGTTGAAACCGGCATGGAAGAGACTGCACATGCGCGCCAAAGCCTCGAAGTGATCATTACGTCTTCAAAGCAGGTGGAACATCAGATTCAAATGATCGCCACTGCCGCCACCGAGCAGACTGCGGCCTCCGGCGAAATTTCTGAATCCGCCGGTCACATTTCACAGCTCTCGATTGAAACTGCGCAGGGCGCCGAAGAGGCCGTTGAGGCTCTCAAGAATCTCGCCTCGCTGGCCAGCGATTTGGATGGCATGATTCGTCAATTCCGCCTCGACGACGACAAGCAGTCCGGCGGTACCCTGAGCGGCAAGAGGCAGTCGGCCTATCAGCCGGCGCTGCGCCCCGCGCACTTTTAGGGCCTGCGCGAATGTGGTTATGTGTGCAGGTTACGACATTGGAAATGGACTCGTGAAGGTTGCGGAACACGTGCATTTGGGCGCAGGGAAAAGTGAGATGAAAGATGCGAATAAGGCACAAATTGCGCATTATTTGACGCTAAATGTGCCTTAATTCACGTTAGTAACGGGGTTCAATGGGCTTCGCGTGTGTATGAATGCACATGCATGGACCCGCGAGAGGCTTCCGAAGACGGTCCAGACCCAGAGCTAGTATCGCAAGTGCATTGATTTGTAGCCCTACGGATCTCAAAAACGAGAGTTCTCCCCCTCGAACAAATACCCTTCCCAAGGGCCCCGGACCTGGCCCAGACGAATGCAATCCTTGCTCAAATCTTCAAGGTCTATCTTCAGAATTCGTATAACTTGTTTATCCGTAGCTACGCCGCGCTATGGTAGCCTCCGGTTGTAGACCCTCCCGGCTAGCGTGGGAGCCCACGACCACCATATCTGCATCCAATACAGGTAGCATCCAATCCTGGAGTGATATTCGCATGAGCGCCGTCAAGTATGACCTGACCGTTATCGGTTCCGGGCCCTCCGGGCAGCGGGCCGCAGTGGCCGCCTCGAAGATGAAGAAGCGTGTGGCTGTCGTCGAGGCTCGCTCGGTTGTGGGTGGCGTATGCGTTAACACCGGAACCATCCCTTCAAAGACGATGCGCGAAGCCGTGATGCACCTCTCCGGATACAACTACCGCACGGTCTACGGCATGAACTACAGGGTTAAGGAAAAGATCACGATGGCCGACCTGGCCTTCCGCGTACAGGGAGTGGTGAAGACCGAGGTGGACGTGACCGAGGCACAGCTCTCGCGCAACGGAATCGACGTGGTGCACGGCATCGCCCACTTCGTCGATCCCCACGTGATTCGCGTTGAGGGCCCGCTGGGAGATGCGACGCTGGAATCGGACCGCGTGATCATTGCGGTGGGCACAAAGCCCGCTGTTTCGCCCAAGGTACCCATTAACGGGCGCACTATTGTCAACAGCGATCAGATTCTCGATTTGCCGGTCCTGCCACGCACCTTGATCGTGGTTGGCGGCGGCGTTATCGGCGTGGAATATGCGTGCATGTTTGCTGTTTTGGGCGTGCGGGTGACGCTGATTGAGAAACGCGATCGGCTGCTGGAGTTTGCCGACCGCGAGATTATTGAAGCGCTGAGCTACCACCTGCGCGACAGCCGCGTGACCATGCGCCTGGGTGAAGAGGTGGAAAGCGTCGAGGAGCTGCCCGACGCAACCGTGGTGGCTAATTTGCAAAGCAAGAAGAAGGTCTCCGGCGACGCTTTGCTCTACGCAATTGGCCGCCAAGGTGCGGTGGAAGACCTTAACCTGGCCGCAGCGGGATTGGAAGCAGACAACCGCGGCCGCATCCCCGTCGACGAGCAATACCAGACCAAGGTGGAGCACATTTTTGCTGTCGGCGACGTGGTCGGCTTTCCGTCGCTGGCCTCGGTGTCAATGGAACAGGGCCGCGTTGCCGCAGCGCGCGCCTTCGGCGACCAAAGCACTTCTTCCAACCCGAGCTTTTATCCCTATGGGATCTACACCATTCCCGAGATCAGCTTTATTGGCAAGACTGAAGAACAGTTGACGGACGAGGATGTTCCGTACGAAGTGGGCATGGCGTATTACCGCGAAGTCGCGCGGGGACAGATTCGCGGCGACACTACGGGACGGTTGAAGCTGATCTTCCACCGCGATACGCGCAAGGTTCTGGGTGTGCACATTATCGGCGAGGGCGCGGCGGAACTGGTTCACATTGGGCAGGCTGTGATGGTGCTTGGCGGGACGGTGGACTACTTCATTGACACGGTCTTTAACTATCCCACGCTGGCTGAATGTTACAAGGTGGCCGCATTTAATGGGATTGGCCGCTTGAATCGCTACCAGGCTGGTTAATTGCTGTTCACGCTACACGTAAGGGATGCTTGACTGACGAGATGAAATGAGACGAATCGACGGGGCTTGAGCCGCTGCGATATGCTTTCCGGGGAATTGAGATGCGGTGAGCCAAGCGCACAACAAGAAAGCGTCGAGGGGAGCATCCATGAAAGTATTCAGGCTGTGTTGATTTGCCTGCCAGCCGCAATTAGAGATTTGAATGCCAGAGGCTAAAGAACCAGCCCGGGAGGGCTTCAATGACCACCGCCATCGGCGTTGTAATTACCGAACACATCGTAGCTGGAAGGCTTGAGGATCAGCGGCTGAGCGGCAGCCCGCTTCGTTATCCCGAAGATACAACCGAGCTGGACGCGCTGATCGCCCTGCCCGGCGGCGAACTGGTTGAGCTTCTGGCGACGCAGATTGCCACACTGGCTGCGAATGGCCAAGGGCCTGTGGACGCCGTCGGGATCGCCGTTCCGGGCATCGTCCGCTACAACATTGTGGAGGATGCGCCGAATCTTACACAGATCAAGGGAATGCGCCTTGGCGATGAGCTGGGAAAAGCTCTTGCCGCAAAAGGCATCTACGCACCTGTGCACATCGCCAATGACGCCGACGCCATTGCTGCCGGAGTGGCGGCTACGCGCGGCCAACTGAACAAGCTTACCCGCGTGTGGACGATCGGCAATGGCATTGGCTACGGGCGCTGGCCTTATGTCGAAGGTGTGTGGGAGGGCGGCCATGTCACAGTCACGCTTGATCCCAAGGAGCGGTTCTGCGGCTGCGGTGGTGTCGGCCACCTGGAAGGGATCATGGGCTATCGCGCGATGCGCATGCGCTTCCTGGATCTTGAGCCTGAAGAGGTTTTTGCCCACGCCAAAGAGGGAGATCATCGCTGCCGCGAGTTTGTCGATCTGTGGCATCGCGCTCTGGCTGCGGCTACCGCTTCTTTCATCCATCTGGCCGGGCCGGGGCGATTTTACTTCACCGGACACAACGCGCATTTCCTTGAGATTCCGGTGCTCCGCGCCCATTTGGAATCCATGGTGAAGATGAGCTCGCTGCAGAGCTTCTCACTGGAGATATTGGAACCGGACGATGCAACCGCACTGCTGGGTGCGGGAGTTTCTGCGGTCCGTGCGTTGGCTTCCTGAAGGTTGAGTCGCCGGATCAGGAGATGGCGAGTCAGGGGATTTCCAGACGAGAAGTCCGCGCGACCATTCTCGCCCGATTGGGATGTAGTCAAAGCACTCATGAATCAGCACTTACTGGCCAGTTACCCGCGCCAGGCGGACAAGACTCCCACTGGGCGTCGCGGAGCTTCCGACCAGGCCCCCTCCCGTGGTGCCAACCTGAACGGCTCTCCTGAATCAATCTCCCCAAACGTGCTGACAAAGTCGTAGAATTGGCGGCAAGAAAATTCAGTACTTTTTTGTCACAGGAAAGACTTATGAAACGACTCTTTGTTTTTGCGGCATGGGTCATGGCTCTCTGTCTGGGCCTAGCAAATTTGACCGGCTGCAGTAGTACTTCAGGCCAAACGCAAACTACTCCGCCCGCCTCCATTTCCAGCTTTACCGCGAGCCCGACCACGATTACGGCCGGACAAAGCGCGACGCTGACCGGAACTTTCGCGGGCGGAACAGGTGTCATCACTCCCGGCAGTATTGCCGCCACCAGTGGCGTGGCAGTGACCGTGACTCCCACAGCTACCACCACCTACACACTCACGGTGACTCCGTCGAGTGGGGCAGCCGTTACTGCGACTGTCACCGTCACCGTGAACCCAGCGCCCACCATCACCAGCTTCGTAGCTAGTCCAACGACCATCACGGCGGGACAGAGCGCGACGCTAACCGGGGTTTTTGCCAACGGCACGGGTGTCATCACTCCGGGGAGTATTGCCGCTACCAGCGGCACGGCAGTGACCGTCAGCCCGACGGCGACCACGACCTATACGCTGACCGTCACTCCTGCAAGCGGGACAGCGATCACGGCGACGGCGACCATCACCGTGAATCCTGCCGGTCCGCCGGCGACGATTACCAGTTTTGTGGCGAGTCCGACAACTATTATGGCAGGACAAAGTGCGACGCTTACTGGAGTCTTTACGAATGGCACGGGCGTGATCACTCCGGGCAATCTCGCTGCTACCAGCGGAACGGCATTGACCGTCAGTCCCACGGCGACCACCACTTATACCCTGACCGTCACACCGGCCAGTGGCACAGCGGTTACGGCGACGGCTACGGTTGCTGTTGCAAGCACAGTGACAGTGAATCCTGCGAATCCAGGCATACCGGTTACCGATCAGCTCCTGGGGATGAACATGGCCGCCTGGTATGACGTGACCGACAGCGCCGATGAACCTGGGATACAGTCGGCGTTTCAAGCGGCGGGCATCAAGGCGATGCGGTGGCCGGGCGGATCGTGGTCCGACGCTTACAACTGGGAGACTAATACCGAGTGCGGCAGTTATGCGAACACGGATGACGATTTCAAGGATGTCGTCAACAAGCTCATTATTCCTGCTGGACTCGATCTGGCGCTCACTGCAGACTACGGCACAGGTAAGAACTGCACCGGGTATGGCGACCCCACCGAGGCTTCGGCGTGGGTGGCCGACGCGTTGACCCTGGGCGTCACGGTAAGCCATATGACAGTCGGCAACGAGGAGTACGGGAGCTGGGAGGTGGACAACCATTCCAGTCAACACAATGGGGCAACTTACGCCGCCACAGTGACCGGAACGAGCGGCTACTACTCGCTGGTCAAGGCCGCTTCTCCAAGCACTCTTGTCGGCGTGGACGTGGAGCCCAACTATGCTCCGTGGGATCAGGATGTGATGTCCGGCGCCAAGGGCTCTTACGACTTTGTGGAATATCACTACTACCCGGAGACTCCCGGCGAGGAAAGCGATACCTTCATCACGCAGCAGGCGGCGCAGGAGTTGACCACGAACATCAACACCATCAAGTCGGAACTGACCAAGTGGGGAACTCCGAATACGCCGATTTATGTTGGCGAAATTGGAGGAGCCTACAGTAACCCCGGCAAACAAAGTTGGTCAATCACGCAAGGCTTGTATGCCGGCCAGGTGCTGGGCGAGATGATGAATGACGGAGTCTCGCGACTGACATGGTGGATTGGATTCGGGAACTGCAATGGTCAAGCTGGAAACGATAGCTCATCCCTCTATGGCTGGCAGACTTTCGGAGCTTACAACGTTTTCTCCGATGGACCTTCCGATACCACCTGTCCAAATGCCGGTCCCATCGGTACTATGTCTCCCACGGCACGCGCATTTCAGCTGTTCAGCAACGTGGCGGTCAACGGCGAATCGGTGCTGACGCCGACTGTTGCCGGAGACACGACAGACGTTCGCGCGTATGCGGCAACCAACTCCGGTGGTACGGCGCTGGTGCTGTTCAATCTGAATGAAACCACGCCGCAGTCAGTTTTGGTTACGCTTACGGGCAAGACTTCGTCGACAAGCGTGAACGTCACCACCTACGACAAGTCCATCTACGACCAGTCGCAGAACGACGCGTGGGACCCGCCAACAACTACCAGTTTGGGCGCGCAGAACCTGCCGCTGACGCTTACTCTCACCCCCTGGAGCATGAACGTAGTCATCATCAAATAGGCGCTGCGAGAGGCTTACGACGTATCGTGCTATAACCAACGGGCTGCCCCGATCTCACCAGATCGGGGCAGCCCTTTTGGGGGATATTGGTGGTCGGATTCTTTCTCCTTGACAGCTTAGGGGAGTGGGTGTAGCTTCCTAATCAGCTTAGGGGTGTTTCGTGACCGACCAGGCTCAGCTTCTTCCCGGCACTCTCGACTTGCTCATTCTCAGGGCTGTCTCGCTCGGCCCGCTGCATGGCTACGGCATTCTGCTGCGCATCGGGCAAATCTCGGCCAACGCATTGCTGATTGAACAGGGTGCGCTCTATCCCGGGCTCTTTCGCCTTCTCCGCCAGGGACTGCTCAAGGCGAGTTCGGGCACATCGGAGAACAATCGCCGTGCCAAGTTTTACGAACTGACCGCCGCGGGCCGCAAGCGCCTGCAGCAAGAAACCGCAAGCTGGAATCGGCTGGCGGGCGCCATTGCCGCCGCGCTGGGTCCGCAACCGGAGGAAGTATGAGAGTTCTCGATTCGATTCGCTTCCGCATCGTCACGCTCTTCCAGCGCTCAAAGGTAAACGCGGAGATGGAGGAGGAGCTCCGCTCGCACATCGCGCATCGCGCCGACGATCTGGAGCGCTCGGGGCTTATCCGCACGGAGGCCGAACGCCGCGCTCGGGTTGAGTTTGGCGGACGCGAGAAGTACAAAGAGGAGATTCGTCAGACGGCCGGCGGCAATTCCATCAACACATTCAAGCAGGATTTGCGGTTCAGTCTGCGCGTGCTGCGCAAGTCCCCCGGCTTCACCATCACTGCCGTTTTGACACTAACGCTGGCCATCGGCGCGAACGCAGTCGTCTTCGGCGTATTGAACGCGCTTATCCTGCGTCCGCTGAATGTGCCTCAGGCAGAGAGGCTTTTCGTCATCCAACATGGAAGCGACGTCGCGTCCCACTCCTATCCCGATTATCTCGATCTTCGCCAGCGCAATCAAAGCTTCGACGATGTGGCTGTTTTTGCTATCGGTCAGTCAGGGCTGGATGCGGGCAAAGATCCATCCAATGTCTGGCAGTACGAAACCAGCGGAAACTACTTCGACGTATTGCGCATTCGGCCTTATATTGGCCGCTTCTTCCATGCTTCCGATGAGCACGGCCCAAACAGCGCTCCCTATGTGGTGCTCTCCTACGCATATTGGCACAGCCATTTTCAAGACGACCGAACTGTGGTGGGCCGCGTTGTTCGGCTCAACAAGCACCCATTCACCATCCTTGGAGTGGCGCCTCCAGGGTTCCAGGGAACCATCTTGTTTTTCGCTTCGGATATCTTCGTGCCCATCGTGAATCATGAGCAGTTATACGGTGACAAGAATTTGAAGGCGCGCGGGATTCATTGGATGTTTGAGATGGTGGGACGTCTGAAGCCGGGAGTCACTGCGGCGCAGGCCACTGCCGATTTGAACTCCGTGGATTCGTACCTGAAAAAGAGCTATCCCAAAGAAGAAAGTAATGACCCGTATACGCTGGCGCGGCCTGGTCTTCATGGCGACTATTTGAATGGGCCTACGCGGGCTTTTCTCACCGGATTGATGCTTCTTGCAGGTTTGATACTGCTGGCGGCCTGTGCCAACCTCGGCAGCCTATTTGCGGCGCGAGCCGCCGACCGTTCTCGCGAAGTGGCCTTGCGCCTGGCTCTTGGTTCGAGCCGCAATCGCATTTTGCGCCAGCTGCTCACCGAATCCGCGCTGCTTTCGCTGGCTGGAGGCGTAACGGGACTCGTGGCGAGCATTCTGCTTTTACGTCGGTTGAGCGTGTGGCAGCCATTTCCGCGATTCCCCCTCCATGTGCCGGTAAGTCCGGACGCCGGAGTTTATTTGGTAGCTTTGGTCTTGGCTTTGATGAGCGGAGTTCTATTCGGGATTGTTCCGGCACACCAGATTCTCCGGGCCAATCCGTATGAGATTGTCAAAGCGGGATCGACAGGAGTGTTCGGACGCCGAATCACCGTGCGAGACGTATTGCTTGTCGTCCAAATTGCGATCTGCGCAGTGCTGGTCACTTCATCGATAGTTGCTGTGCGTGGACTCATGCGCTCCATGCACAGCAACTTCGGTTTTGAGCCGCGGAACGCGATGTTGGTAGATACCGATCTGACGACAGCAGGCTACAGCGGCGAAAGAGTACCCGCAATGCAACGGCGCATGATCGATGCCCTACAAGCGATTCCTGGCGTAGATTCCGTAGGATCGGTGAATTATCCGCCGTTAGAACCTCCCGGTACCTGGCAAGGGCTTGTCTATACCGACACAACCGAGGATCTGAGCCCATCGAATGCCGCGGCCGACCCTAATATGTTCAACATATCTCCAGACTACTTCCGCGCATCCGGGACAGCTTTATTGGCGGGCAGAGCCTTCACATGGCATGACGACACAAACGCCCCGCGCGTAGCAGTGGTGAACCGGGAGTTCGCAAGCGAGATACTGGGCTCCGTACCGGACGCTGTCGGCCGGTATTTCAAGCTGCGAGATGGCGCGCGCGTGCGGGTGGTGGGTCTGGTCGAAGACGGAAAATACGCGAACCTCACCGAAGGCCAGAAGCCCGCGATGTTCTTCCCCCTCCTGCAATCGCCAGCCAGTTGGATATGGCTGGTGGTGCGGTCGAGCCGCGACCCGCAGGAGCTTGCCGCAGCCATGAGAAGTGCGCTCCGGGATATCGACCCTGGGATGGCTCTGGCGATTCGCCCGTGGAGCACGGAACTGGGTGGAACGTTGTTCCCTTCGCGCATGGCGACAGTGTCGCTTGGCGTGCTGGGCATGATGGGCGCCATGCTGTCATTCACCGGTATCTTCGGAATGGCGGCATACTCGGTGAGCAAGCGGCTGCGGGAATTGGGAATTCGCATTGCTCTCGGCGCCAAGCGTAAAGAAGTCCTGCAGGCGGCGCTGGGACGGCCATTAAGGTTGCTGGTCTTTGGCTCGGCAGCAGGATTGGTCCTGGGATTACTGGCGACCCGCGTGTTGGCTTACATCGTGTATCAGGCAACACCGCGCGATCCGCTGGTATTGGCTGGCGTTGTTCTCGCGATGTCGCTGCTGGGACTGGTCGCCACGTGGGTTCCTGCGCAACGTGCACTGTCTGTGAATCCATTAGTGCTGCTGCGGGAAGAGTAAATCGGTTTCATTGAAAGCGTATTGGCGCATTCTCAACAAACGGAGGGAATATGAAACTCCCCGATTTGCCTGGAATAGCTTCACTTCGTTTCCGCATCGCCGCTCTCTTCCAGCGTTCGCAGATCCGTGCGGAGATGAACGATGAGCTGCTCTCTCATATTCAGCATCGCGCCGATGACTTAGAACGATCAGGTATGGACCGTGCTGCTGCGGAGCGGCGCGCGCGTATCGAGTTCGGCGGACGGGAGAAGTACAAGGAAGTGATCCACGAGTCGCTTGGCGCCAACCTCATTTCTACTGGCTTGGAAGATATTCGTTATGCACTGCGTGTCCTGCGCAAGTCCCCCGGCTTTACCATCGCGGCCGTCTTGACGCTTGCCCTGGCCATCGGCGCGAATGCGGTAGTATTCGGCGTATTGAATGCGCTGATTCTGCGCCCGCTGAATGTGCCTCATCCGCAGAACCTCTACACAATTGAGCGCGGAGGCTACAAAGACCAGAGTACTTCGTATCCAGACTATCTCGATCTGCGCGCTCGCAACCGCAGCTTTGAAGATCTGACGGCGTATATCCTCCTCCCGGTAGGTCTCGATACCGGCGGAAATCCTTCGCAGGCCTGGGGCTACGAAGTGGCGGGAAACTACTTTGACGCAATGGGCATTCGGCCGTATCTCGGACGATTCTTCCACGACGCCGATGAGCACGGGCCCAGCAGCGCCCCCTATCTCGTCATTAGTTATGCCTATTGGCACAGCAATTTTCAGGACGATCGCGGTGTAGTGGGCCGCGTTGTCCAGGTGAACAAACATCCTTTCACCATCCTTGGCGTAGCGCCGCCCGAATTCAACGGGACCCTGGTTTTCTTCTTTCCCGACTTCTGGGCGCCCATGGTTGAACAGGAAGAGTTGCAGGGATTGAAAGTCCTGAACGATCGCGGAGAGCGCGATATTTACATGGTGCTGGGACATTTGAAGGCGGGAGTAAGTCCGGCGCAGGCTATCGGCGATCTGAATTCGATTGGCTCGTACCTCGAAAAGGCCTACCCCAAAACGGAAGCCTATATGACGTATTCCCTGGCGCGCCCGAGTCTTGCCGGAGACCTGCTCGGGCCCGGAGTGACAGGTTTCATGACGGGAATGATGTTGCTGTCGGGGCTGATTCTGCTGGCCGCCTGCGCCAACCTGGGCAGCCTGTTCGCAGCGCGTGCCGCTGATCGTTCAAGGGAAGTGGCTCTGCGTCTCGCGCTGGGATCGAGCCGCAAGCGCATTCTGCGCGGAGTTTTGACCGAAGCGGTGCTGATCTCACTAGCCGGAGGCGCCGTGGGAATGTTGGGCAGCGTGGCGTTGTTGCGCGAATTGAGTGCGTGGCATCCCATTCCCCAATTTCCCATGCATGTGCCGGTGAATCCAGATGCAACGGTCTACCTGGTCGCATTGCTGCTGGCTTTGGTCAGCGGATTCCTGTTTGGCGCAGTACCAGTGGGACAGATCCTCCGCACCAACCCATACGAAGTGGTCAAAGCTGGCTCAACCGGCATCATTGCGAGCAATGGTGGGCGGCGGATTACACTCCGGGACATTTTGCTTGTGGCGCAAATTTCCATCTGTGCTGTGCTGGTTACTTCTTCGCTCGTTGCCGTGCGGGGGCTGGTGCGTTCTATGCACAGTAACTTTGGTTTTGACCCGCAGAACGCAATGCTGGCGGATACAACTCTCAGGATGGCCGGTTACAGCGGCGACAGAGCGCTCGCGATGCAAAAACAGATGATCAATGCACTGCAGACGATTCCCGGTGTGAAGTCTGTGGGTTTCATCAATCAAATTCCTCTCGGAGGCGGCGCTTCCACCTCAGATGTTTTCACTGATCAAACGACCGAGTTGAAGACGTCGAATGCCGCGGCGAACGTCCAGGAGTTCAAAGTCTCTCCCGAATACTTTCGTGCGGCGGGCACTGACTTGTTGAGCGGCAGAAGTTTTTCATGGAGTGACGACAAGAATGCACCGCGTGTGGCAGTGGTGAACCGGCTATTCGCCATCAAAGTCTTCGGTTCGGTAGCCCGCGCGATCGGCAGGTACTACAAGATGGAGGATGGAACGCGCGTCCAAGTGGTGGGCATCACAGAAGACGGAAAGTATTATCAACTGACAGAAGATCCGCGACCGGCAATGTTTCTGTCGTTCCTGCAATCATCCAGCGGCCTGATATGCCTGGTGGTGCGCTCGGAGCGCGATCCGCAGCAGTTGGCGCCAGAGATCCGGAGAAAGCTGCTGGACCTTGATTCCAGCTTGCCGTGGACCATCCAAAGCTGGACCCAGGGACTGGACATCGCGCTGTTTCCCTCGCACGTGGCCACGGTGGCACTGGGCGTGCTTGGCCTGATGGGGGCAATGCTGTCGATCACCGGGATCTTTGGAATGGCTGCGTTCTCAGTGAGCAAGAGGTTGCGCGAACTGGGAATCCGCATGGCACTGGGCGCGCAATGGAGAGAGGTGCTGCGCGCAGCGTTGGGACGACCGCTTAAACTGCTGGCCATCGGTTCTGGTGCGGGGTTGGTACTCGGAATTCTTGCCGCGCGCGTGCTGGCTCACATTGTGTATACAGCTACTCCGCGCGATCCGCTGGTGCTGGGCGGTGTTGTTCTAGCCATGTCATTGCTCGGGCTGATTGCCACTTGGATCCCAGCGCAGCGGGCGCTTTCAGTCAATCCATTGATCCTTCTGCGCGAGGAGTAAATCACAGTCCGCAGACATCTAGCATCTGCGCTGATAGGTCCGCGACAGGCGGTCGTGCCAGCTCATGTGATCCTCGTCGAAGATGGCCCACGCCAGGCCTAGGCCAACAGGCAACACCGAAACCAGCAGCGCGACCAGCCGTTTCCGTAATTGCGCGCGCGTCGGTATTTCGTCGTCGAAGGTGCAGAGCGAGATGTGCGCGTATTTCATGCCCGGCGTCGCCTGCCCGAGCGTAAAAAACAGTGTCTGATACAACATGCCGATTGTAGCCAGAAAGAATGCCAAACCTATCTCCAACGTCTTGACCGAGGGCAATGCCTTTACATGCGATCCCACCATGGCGGAAACCGCCAGGGACGCTCCCAGGATCAGCGCTCCATCGACGACCGCTGCCATAGCGCGAAGTCCGATAGGTGCAAGGTGAAATTGCGATGCCGACGGAGGCGCGGCAGCTTCTGCCATACGCTCCATCCGCTCCAGGGAAGGCTCAGCGTCCAGTTCAATTCCAGACCACTCAGGCCCATGCCATGCGGGCGAAACCGCTTCGCTTACGACGGCCGGCAGCTCTGGTTCCGTGGAGATGGTCGCTGGGTCTACCTCGAAAATGCTCAACTGCCCCTCAGACGGGCCCAGCGCTTGTCTGCCTTCAGCCCGACGCGGGCGCATCTTCCGCGTCGCCACGATCTCGCGCGGAAACTCAATCAGGTTGGCGTGAGCAGAGGGCGCAGGTTCTACCACTTGAACGCTTGCGGTGTCTGCTGCCTCGTTGGCCAGAGAGGATGCACCTGGCTCCAACCAATCCTCTGCGGGGCTCTCAAGTTTGCTGGGCCCTCGCGAAGCACGCGTCTCTGCCAACTCCGATGAACGCATCGGCAGATCTTCATCCCAGCGGATTCCATACGGTTGATTGTCCAGCGAGTCGATCTCCCGATGCTGCTGGGATTGATCCAGACCCTGGCTTGCCATCTGCGCGGGCGATTCGGTCTTTGCCTCCCACGCCAGTTCGGGTCCCTGATACGACGCCCCACGATGGAGAGGCTCGGGCTCCCACAATTGCTCGTCGTCAGACGCTGCCTCAAGGCTGGCCAACACCGACTCAGCAACCGCCTGCGCCTCTAACGCTGCCCTGGAGGCAGCCTCGGCCGCACGCACGGCACTGCGTGCCTCCTCGGCCAACATCTCGCTGTAGCTGGGAGCTTTTGCATAGCGTGCTGCTACGCGTGCCGCCGCCTGTGCGGCCCGGCTTGGTGTGCCGGACGCCGCGGTCTGGCGGGTCGAAAGGGCTTGCGGTCCTTGCGGCGATAGATGTTTTTGATTTTTGTGCGCGGCGATGCGCCGGTTTACTTCCTGCTTCCACGAGGGTGCGAGGTTTGCTTGGCCCGGGGATGTGCTCAAAGGTTCAAAGTTCCCTTCTGATGCGGCTCTTGCGGCGCGTGTGCAGACTTCGCTGCCTTTGCGCCCGCATATGAACACATCGTAAACGGATCACAGCGGAGATCGCGCTCAAAAAGGGTGCAGGGGTATCGCGTGAATACACAGCAACGGCCCAAATCTGCAGCCCATTTCGTGCGGTTTTCCAGCCTGGATTCTGTCCTGCTGCCCACGGCGCTGGTTGCGCGTCCCATCGAAAGGCGCCCACTTTTGCTATGCTGACCCTTGGTCCCTGGATGCGTTTTCGTCACCTGATGTTGATCGCGCTACTGGCACTCCTGAACCTGCACCTTTGCGGGCAGACGGCGACCGATGCGCAACCCGAGCCCCAGGCTCTGCCTGACGATCCCAGCCAGGAGATTCTGCCGGTGGCTCAGCCTGAGCCCGAAGCTGCAACCGGTGTCCCAGTGCGTTGGAGTGCGGATCGTCAGACCTGGGTGGGTGAGACCGCGACACTTTACGGAGTAGAAGAGTTCCACTATCGCGATTATGTTTTGAGCGCCGACAAGGTTACATACAATCGCTCCACCACCGAGCTTCAGGCCGATGGGCATGTGCGGGTTGCGGGTGGTCCCGACGACATTTTGATGAACGCCGACCGCGCCGATATGGTGCTCAACATCCATATTGCCCGTTTCTACAACGTGAACGGCACCATGGGAGTGCGTACCGGTGGGCATACCGTGGTTTACAGCACCGCGAATCCACTTTACTTCTCGGGAAGGGTTCTGATCCAGAACGGCGAAGGTAACTACAGGGTCATCGACGGAAAGATGACCAACTGCCGGTTGCCCAAACCCGACTGGGAGATCATCTCGCGCGCCATGACCCTCGAGAACGGCAAGGCATCGACAGCCAACTCCATATTCAAGTTTCTGGGCGTGCCGCTCTTCTGGCTTCCGTATTTGCGCCATCCGGTGGACGAAACGGGGCGCGAGAGCGGATTCCTGATTCCGGTCTTCCCCAGCAACTACTCTTCCGTTAGAGGCTACACACTCGGCGAGCAGATTTATCTGGTTATCAATCGCAGCATGGACATGGTTGTCGGCTCGGAGTACTACAGCAAGCGCGGCTTTGCGCCGAACGGCGATTTCCGCTATAAGGGGCCGGGGATCGATCACCTGCTGGTGCGCTGGAATGCACTGTTCGACCGCGGCTTTGAACAGCAAGTGGGCACCACAATCGGCATCGCGTCGGGCGAAAAAGCAAGCACCCAAACCGCTCAGCCCGCCGTTGTTCATCTGCCTGGCCAGGTGGGCATGGAGTACGTCAATCAAGGCGGCGTGGACATTGGCGCGCTGGGACGAAAGGACTTCTCACCAGAGACCTACATGGTTGGCAATGTCGAGTTTCTGTCCAGCTACGTCTACCGCCTGGTATTCGACGACAACTACACGCAAGCGGTCAGTTCGCAGGTGTCCAGCGTGGTGGGATTGACCCACCAGCACAACGGCTTCATACCCTCCGTCTCGCTGGAACGCTTTCAGACTTTTGCCAGCGCAACCGAGGGCGAAGAGGCGAGGATTATCCATTTGCCGAATCTGCACTACGACGTGCTGGATCGCCCGCTGAGTGCGTCGCCGCTCTATTGGGGGCTGACTTCATCACTCAGTTACCTATCCCGCTCTGAGCCCGAATTCCACGCTCGCAATATCGGCCGGATCGACTTCTATCCGCATCTCTCTTTGCCAATTTCTTTTGCCGGTTGGAGTGTGGTTCCTGAGGCTGCCCTGCGCGACACCTTCTACTCCGGGAGTCAGAGCCCTGTTTTGAGCGGCAACGGAGACACTACCCCGACCATCAGCCACGCGGCGCTGAATCGTTCGGATCTCGAAGCTGCTATCGACGTGAGGCCTCCGGCGATCGAGCGAGATTATGCGCTCTCTGCATGGCACAGGGAACTGCGCCACGTGATAGAGCCTGAGTTTGCGTATCGATTCGTGGGTGGAATCGGCGAGCAGGCTCGCAATGTGTTGCTGATCGACACCACGGACATTGCCACAAACACCAACGAGGTGGGCTACTCGCTGACCCAGCGCTTTTATCTACGCCCCACAACGGTGGAGAACTGCAAAGCAGAAGAGAAGCTGGCTTCAGGGAATTGTCCCGACAAGCCTCGCGAGTGGGCAAGTTGGGAGATTGCCCAAAAGCTCTACCTGGACCCCTACTTTGGGGGCGCGCTGTTGCCCAACCGCCGCAACGTCTTCGATTCCAGTCTGGACCTGACGGCCGTTGCCTTTCTTACCGGCCCACGCAATCTCTCGCCCATTACGTCGCGCCTGCGCTTGGAAACAATCGACAATCTGCGCCTCGAGTGGGACTTGGACTTTGACCCCAAGACCGGACGGATGGATGGGGACAACCTGTTTGCGGGATATACCTGGGGACGCACCACTGTCGGACTGGGACACGCGATGCTCAATGCGGTGGACGAGGTAACGGGCTCCTCCGCCTCCGCCACGCTGCAGAGCCAGCAGATTCAGCCGTTCTTTTCCATTGGCAAGCAGAGCGGCCTCGGCTTCAACATGGCCGCAAACGGCGGATACGACTTCATTCAGCACTCGATTCAATATGCCGGAGCGCAGGCGGTCTACAACTGGAATTGCTGCGGCCTCACGGTTGGCTATCGACGCTTCCAACTGGGTACCGTGGGCACCACGAGCCGAAACGAGACTCAGTACCTCTACAGTTTCACACTGGCTAACTTCGGCAACGTGGGTGACATTCGGCGCTCAAACTCCGTCTTCCGCGACCCAACTTTGCCGCCCGCGTACTGACGGGGAAAATTTGCTCTTCGCGGACTTTACTTTGCACGCCGGATCCTCGCAGCGTATGACGATCGTACCGCGCGCTTGCCTTTCCTACTTTGCCGCGTCAACCCAATGTGGCCAAACCGGCCGAGGGATACGCCTGTCCCCGTTACCCCCGGCTGGGGTATCCTTTGATGAGAGGAATTCAACTTGCTGCGTACCTTCTTACTCGCTGGCCTGCTTGCTCTGTGCGTGGGCGCAGGCTGCAAAGCTCAATCAACCGCACCGCAGGCCGCCTCGCAGGGCACCATGGACGCCGCCACGCTGAACCGGCACATCGAGGTGCTGGTCCGCTCACAGTTCAACGTGCCGCAGGATTACACGGTGACTCCCGGCCAACGCAAGCCGAGCGCGATCACCGGGTATGACTCGCTTCCCATCACGCTTTCGCGCGGCGCAAGAAGTACGGTGGTGAACTTTCTCATTTCGACCGATAACAAAACTTTGGCCCGCCTGGAAACCTTTGACCTGGCCAGCGATCCGATCTTCTCCATCGATGTTTCCGGCCGGCCTATCCGCGGCAATCCTGGAGCCAAGGTCACCGTCGTCAACTTCGACGACCTCGAGTGCCCCTATTGCGCTCAAATGCACCACACGCTGTTTCCGTCGACCATTGAGCGCTACAAGGACAAGGTGCGCTTCATTTACAAGGACAACCCACTTCCCCCGGAGATGCACCCGTGGGCCGTGCATGCGGCTGTGGATGCCAACTGCCTGGCCGCGCAGAGTGGCGATGTCTACTGGACCTACGTGGACTACCTTCACTCCCATTCCGACGAGGTCACCGGACCTGATCGCCAACTGCCCAAGAGTTTTGCCGCGCTCGACCGCATTGCCCGTCAGGAAGGCACGCTGGCGAAGCTGGACTCAGGCAAGCTGGACGCCTGCATCACAAAACAGGATGACAGTGCAGTGCAAGCCTCGTCTAAGCAGGCAGAGGCCATGAAAATCGAATCGGCGCCTGCAGTCTTTGTCGATGGAGAGCGGGTAGATGGTGCCATTCCTGAAGACCAGCTGTGGTTGGTGATCGATCGTGCCCTGCGTGCGGCCGGTGTTGAGCCTCCCGCCCCCACACCGGCAAAGTCCGCCAGCACCGGACAGCCGGGCGGAACAGGCAAATAGGCCCTCGTACTGCTATCGTCGCACTGGCATGTGGATTTATCCTTGAAAGCTGGGACCGACGCGGCCCCATAGGAGACATCAGGTTGCAAGTCGAATCCGTTTTCCCGGTGCGTGCCCGTTCTGCCGCCTTTATTGTTCTCAGCGGGGTCCTATTTATCGCAGTCGTCGGCTGCCCCCACTCGCCATCCCCCGATGTTGTGGCAACGGTGAATGGCAAAGAAATCCAGCGCGCCGATCTGGAACGGAAGTATCAGATTTGGAAGATGAGCCAGGGAGAAAGCCCACAGGATCCCTCGTCAGAACAGGTCGACGTTGCCCATCTTGCTATTCTGCGCCAGATGATTGATGAGGAGATCCTGCAGCAAAGGGCAGCCAAGCTGAATGTGGCCGCTTCCGATGAAGACGTGAATGCGGCTCTTACAGAGAAGAAGCTGCCTTACACGCAGGAGGAGTTCGACAAACAGCTCAAACAGCACAACGAGTCACTGGATGACTTCAAGACCGACCTGCGGCACAGCTTGACGGAAAACAAGCTGCTGAATAAAGAGATCGACTCCAAGATCAACATCACCGATGCCGAGATCACGAACTTCTATGCGGCCCATAAGGCGGACTTCAACCTGATTGAGCCGCGCTACAACCTCGCGAGAATCGTGGTAAGCAACGCGCCCTCTGCGCAGACAACAAACCTGCAGAACAACAAGGCATCCGGTGCGGTCGACGCGAAGAACAAGATTCAGGCTCTGCATCAGAAGCTTGAAAGTGGGGAAGACTTCGGTGCTGTGGCCGTGAACTTCTCAGAGGACAAGGACACAGCTCCGAGTGGCGGCGATATGGGTTTTGTGTTGGAATCGCAATTACGTGACAACGCTGCCCCGGAAGTGTACGCCGCCATCATCAAGCTCAAGCCCGGCCAGTTTACCGAAGTTCTGCCTCTCAATGGCGGCCCGGCTCCAAACCAAAAGCCGATCGGCTATGCCATCTACAAGCTGCTCTCGAAGGAAGCCGCGGGACAACGGATGGAAAATGACGTGCGCGTGCAGGCAGCGATTCGCCAGAGCCTTCGCGAGGGCCACGCGCAGTTGCTCAAGGACGCCTACTTTGAGGTCCTTCGCGACGATGCCAAAGTGCACAACTACCTGGCTGACCAGATTCTGAGGGCGGGCGCCAAGTAGGCCCCGGTTTGATTGAGGATGATTTGAGCAGGAATGGTTTGGCTCGGTCTTTCGGGCTAGCCTGCGGCCTTCGCGTGTACTCCTGATTTATCCTCCCCGCAAACCTGCATGCGGCCATAGTACTCGGAGCGCCCGCCCCCCGTACGACCTCGAATTCAGGAGGCATGCATTGCCCGTATCTGGGCTTGAAAACACCCCTTAGGAGGGAAGAAAGCCATCATGAAAAACGGCCTCCGCGCGATGCGGAGACCGTTGGTTTGAAGCGAATTCGAGCCAGGCTCTTACTTCATATTGCCGTTTGAATCCATGGTGATGCCGCCGGGGCCCTTTTCCTTCTTCTCTTCGTTGGCCTTGCGGGTTCCCATGGCTTTGGTGCGCCACTCGTCTGACTTGGCCATATCGGCCTTTTGAGCCGCCACGTCACCCCAGTCCTGGTCCGCCTTGCTGCGGTAAACCAGGTTCAAATAGACCATCGCATCGTCATAGTTGGCGCGATTTGCCACTGCCTGCTGGAGATACTGGAGCGCTTCTTCGACGAGCGGTCCATTTTGCGACTTGACCTCGTCCATCACCTTTTTAGGGGCCTTCGGGTTGCCTTCGCCGTCATCGTTGATCCCGGCAGGCACCAAAGCCTTCAGCAGGTTCTCGTGTGCCTGGGTCCAGTCGATCACGCCGACGGTATAAGCAGCCTCGGGATCCTTCGGATCCACGGCCAGAACCTTCTTTTGCCAGGTCCGGGCGTCGTCCAGCTTCTTCACACTGAAGTAGATGGCTGCAATCTGCTTCAAGCTGTTTACATCTGTCGGGTCCTTGTCCAGAACCTCCTGGAAAATGCTGATCGCCTGCTGAGCGGTCTTCAGGTTGTCTGGTGTATCAGAGCCGGGAACTACGTTCTGCGCCAGCGCGGTGGCCAGATAGCTCTTTGCCATAGGAAGACTGGGGTCCAGTTGCGTGGCTTTCTGGAAGTGTCCGATCGCTTCTTCATAACGGGCGCTCTTGTAAGCGTCCACTCCCTTGTTCAACTGGTCACGGGCTGCCAGCCGGTTGCAACCGCTCATGGAAAGCACCATGCCGGCCAACACAACCGCGAGCGCCGTATTGCGTGCGGGTCCATTCATTTTCGTATCCTTCTCCTTCAGGTCGTGCCTTTCGATCGCGCGCCTGGAATCTCTTGGCAACTGGCTGCGGGCGGGAGGATCCGAAACCAGGATAAAAAAATTGTACTCCTGCTACCGGCCGGAAATGTCACCCCGGACGTGCGGCCAACCACGGAGAGAATGGGGATCGAAACCGTCCCAGTTCTCTATTGGCCAGCCAAAACTCTTGGTGTCATCAGGCCGACTCGGTCCACTCCAGCTGCATGACCAATGTCGATCGCCTCCGCAACCTGATTGAAACTTACTTGATCGTCGCCCTTCACAAATAGAACCCGCTGGGCACGTTTTGCATAAATCTCCGCAAGCCGGACGGGTAATTCCTGCCGGGCTACGGTTTGTTGATTGATCTTGAACACCGTCGCCTGTCCGTCGGTCCCCTGCAACACTTCAAGAACTACGGCGTCGGCGATCTGCACGTCTGAGCGGCTCTGGTGGAGAGCCTGTGCAGCTTCTCCCCTGGGCATGACGGGAACGATCACCATGAAGATAATCAACAGTACCAACAGAACATCGATCATCGGTGTCACGTTGATCTCGGAGGACATACCCCCGGAATTGCTGCTATTCATCGTCATGGCGAGGTTCCCCATTCGTCCCGTTCAGGGAGGATGCGCGTCCGAAATCTTATTGGCCGGCTAGAATCTTGGGCGTCATCAATCCGATGTGATCGACGTTTGCCGCGCGGCCGATATCTATGACGTCGGCAACATAGGCAAAGTTCAGATCGTCATCGCCCTTGACAAACATGACGCGCTCGGCGCGGTTGGCATAGATCTCAGTGAGCTTGCCCACCAAATCATTGTGATTCACAGGGGTCTCATTGATCTTGTATTGCGGCGGACCGCCGGGAACATGCAATATCTGCACGACGATGGTGCGGTCGTTGGGCTGCTCCTGCTTTTGGGGATTCTTGGGCGGCTGGGGCACCAGCGCATCAAGACCCTTGGGGGTTACCGGCACAATGACCATAAAGATGATCAACAGCACCAGAAGAACGTCAATCATGGGCGTAACGTTGATCTCGGAAGAGTAACCTCCTCCGCCTCCCATTGACATTGCCATGGCTTCAAACTCCTCGCTTCAAATAATCGTTAAGTGATACCGCAAGCGCTAGAAACTACTCTCCGCCCGCCAGGTTTCCTTCGCGCTTCTGCGTTAACAGGCCTACGTCTTCCACGCCCGCTGTACGCACGGCATCGATTGCGTCCTCAACTGCCCGGTACTGCGCACGCGCATCGGCACGGATGAAGATCGTCTTGCCCGGCTTGTCGGCCAGCTTATCGCGCACCCTGGGTCCAAGCTCGCTCACGTCAACCTTGTCCTGCCCAAGGAATACACCCCCATCGCGGGTGATCGCCACCACGATGGCATCTTCCTTATCGGCATCGGGCATGGAGGTGGGATTCTCCACTTTAGCCATGTCGACCTGGACTTTGTTCTGGAGCATCGGAGTGATGACCATGAAGATGATCAGAAGAACCAGCATCACGTCCACCATAGGCGTCACGTTGATGTTGGCGCTGATTTTACTGCCTTCTTTGCGAACCGCCATTGCCATTGTTTAGGCTCCGTACATCAGAAATTCTTGCCCCGCCACCATCTGCGGCGGCACTGAACTGTCATCTTTCCGGCTTGAGTCTGAAATTGGCGGGCAGGAGATTCATCGTCCCCTGCCCTCAAGATTTCCGCTCAGGCCGACAGCCGCTTCGCTTAGCGCTTGTGGCTCTGCTTGATGAAGTAGTCGATCAGCTCGCTGGAAGAGTTGTCCATCTCCACGTCAAAAGCTTCGACACGGCCGGTGAAGTAGTTGAAGGCCATAACGGCGGGGATGGCCACGAGCAGGCCGAATGCCGTGGTAACCAGTGCTTCAGAAATACCACCGGCGACTGCACCGATGCCCGAGGTCTTCTGAGTGGCGATCTGCTGGAAGGCGTTCAGGATGCCGACGACGGTGCCGAACAGGCCGACGAAGGGAGCCGTGGCGCCGATGGTAGCCAGAACACTTAGGCCCCTCTTCAGCTTGGCGTGAACGATAGCTTCGGCACGTTCAAGTGCGCGGCCCGAGCTCTCGATGGTCTCCTCGGTCG
>Ga0187847_10000395_pt1 | contig 49858 bp, 39 predicted proteins | sample June2016WEW_4_10_FD_132458 | JGI IMG/M metagenome (GOLD analysis project Ga0187847, IMG submission 132458) | Peatland microbial communities from SPRUCE experiment site at the Marcell Experimental Forest, Minnesota, USA - June2016WEW_4_10 | ecosystem: Environmental > Terrestrial > Soil >...
TGCTTGCGGATGGTACGGTAAGCTCTCTTCACGGCGGTTCTCCTTGTAAAAGGTTGGCAACCCGATTCTTCCAGAACCGGGCCGAACCGCCGCTCAACTTTCAACTACAGATGGGACATCCTCTACCTCGTCAGCGATCAGCTTTCAGCAGTCAGCAACAAATCGCACCTCAGGTCATTGGTCATTCTTTTATTGTGCGCTGACGGGACGTAATCTTATGCGAAGATTTCACTCCGGCCTTGCGGGAGGACTGCACCCATTCGGCAAGCTCAGGGCAGGCTTTCCTGCGAGAATCCCAGGTCCCAAAAGCGGGACCTGGGGCACTTAATCTGATGCATTCGCACACTCCGCTCTCCTTGCCCAATCGCAGCCAGCCGTGTTTGACTGGATGCCGAAGGTGGACGACACGCGATGGCTTACATCCTTTCACTGGACCAGGGGACGACTAGTTCCCGCGCGATTCTCTTTGACGAGGCGGGCACGATTGCCGCTGTGGCGCAGCATGAGTTCGAGCAATTCTTTCCGCAAGCCGGCTGGGTGGAACACGACCCGATGGAAATTCTGACCAGCCAACTTGCCTGCGCGACAGAGGCTCTGGGCAAGGTGGGCGCGCGGCCCCGCGACCTGGCGGCTATCGGAATCACTAATCAGCGCGAAACGGTGATTGTGTGGGAGCGGGCGACGGGCAAGGCGATTCATCCGGCCATTGTCTGGCAGGATCGGCGCACGGCCGCGCGATGCTCGGAGTTAGTCGAGAGCGGGGTGCAGGAGATGGTGTCGGATAAGACTGGCCTCGTGCTGGACCCATATTTTTCCGCGACCAAGGTAGGCTGGATTCTAGACAATGTGCCGGGCGCGCGGGCGCGAGCTGAGCGTGGCGAGCTGGCCTTCGGAACCGTGGACAGTTGGCTGATCTGGCACCTGACCAGCGGCGGGCGCCATGTCACCGACGTGACCAATGCATCGAGGACACTGCTCTTCAATATCGTCAACGGCGAGTGGGATGCGGAGCTGCTGCGTATATTTGGCATTCCTGAAAGCATGTTGCCCGAGGTGGTATGGTCGAGCGAGCGTGTGGGCGAAGTGACCACAACGCTCGGCTTGAGCGGTGCGGAGATTGCAGGCATAGCCGGCGATCAGCAAGCCGCGCTCTTCGGCCAGTTGTGCTGGAAGGCCGGCGAGGCAAAAAATACTTATGGAACGGGCTGCTTTCTGTTGCTGAACATCGGGACCGGAAAAGACGGCAACGGCACGGGGTTTGTGCGATCGAAGCATCGGCTGATCACCACGCTCGCGGCAAGCGCTCAGCATCGTCTGGAGTATGCACTCGAAGGAAGTATCTTTATCGGCGGAGCCGTGGTGCAGTGGCTGCGCGACAATTTGAAGCTGATCGGTTCCTCGGCAGATGTGGAGGCGCTCGCCGCCAGCGTGCCGGATTCGGGCGGAGTAGTGCTGGTGCCTGCGTTTGTGGGCCTCGGTGCGCCGCATTGGGACCCGCATGCTTCCGGCTTGCTGATCGGTCTCGGCCGCGGTACCAAGCCTGGACACATTGCGCGAGCGGCTCTGGAGAGCATCGCCTTCCAAGTGGCCGACGTGCTGGAGGCGGTCCAGAGCGAGACCACGCCGCTGGCTGCGCTGCGAGTGGATGGCGGTGCGGCGGTGAACAACATGCTCATGCAGTTCCAGGCCGACGTGCTTGGCGTGCCGGTGGTGCGTCCGCAAGTGACCGAGACGACCGCGCTGGGCGCTGCTTATCTTGCTGGGCTCGCGACGGGCTTCTGGGCTAACCCGGGAGATCTGCGCGCTAAGCGGCAAGGCGACGTGCGCTTTGAACCGAAGATGGATGCGAGCGAACGGGCCGAGCGGCGCGGGAAGTGGTCACGGGCTGTCGAGCGGGCGAAAGGGTGGGGCGAGTAACGAATTCTGTGAATTAGCCAAAGAGTTCGCTATGGGAACCAAGACGAGCCAGGCGCAAGGTCTCCGAGTCTGGCTTCTTGTAGATCAGCAGCAGGTCAGGCCTAACGTGGCACTCACGATAGCCCGTCCAATCGCCGCTCAGTTCATGGTCGCGGTGTCGTGGCTCCAATGGGACATTGTCTGCCAAGGCAACAAGAACTGACACCAAGTCTACGTCGAGTGTTGCGCTGTGCCGGCCTCTGGCTTCGCGCTTAAAGTCGCGTCTAAATGCCGACGAACGCTCAATCGTGTGCATGCAAATCTGCCATCAATGCTTCGACGCTGGCGAAGCGCTTGCCCTTGCCAGCCTCAAGTTCGACGATTGCCTTGCGGGTGGTGGCATTGGGGACTTTGACCTCGAAGGGCAGGCGGTGCTCGTCGGCAATCCGCAGCATCAGCAGGCGGATGGCATCAGAGATGGATAGGCCCATGGCCTCCAGAGCATCGGAGGCACGCTCCTTGGTCTTCGTGTCGATGCGAGCGCGGACGTAGGTGTCGGCGGTGGGCATGGGGGTTCTCCTTGAAGTTAAGCCTTCAATTCAATTGTAGTCACATTGAGACCACAGTGCAAGTGGCTGCTTCTGAACGCCAGCGCCGAGCGCGAGAGGCGCTGGCGAAGAGCTGTGGAGCGGGCCAAAGGCTGGACTGGCTGATTGTCGATTCTGACGTCGTGGGAACGAGAGATAGCATACCGATGATCCGGTGTTGATTCCAGGCAGGTTAAAAATATCTGCAAGGTCTTGAAAATATAAAAAGGGGGGAGGGGGTCCCCTGGGGCTCGCGGAACAGAAAAGCCCGCTCCATTGACTACCTCGATTGTGCGCTTGCGGAGGATTATCTTCTGCATCGAGCAGAGGTGAAAGGTTGTCGCCTCCGAGGTCGAAAAGGCGGGACATTTTGTCTTACTCAGTGCAGGATCTGAAAAATCGGAGGATTTGAACCAAAACGGCGTCTTTGAAACGGCTTTCAACGAAGTAAGCAGGGGTTTGAGACCGGAAAATCATAGAGTGGTTTCAGGTCTCACAACCGAAGACCCCCTGGCATCCGGCACTCGTGTCGGAAATTGTGGAACGTACTCTCAGTGTTGATCATCCGACTTCTCGGCTGCCGGAAGGGTACCCTCCAAAATAGCTCCGAAAACCATCGTTGCTGCAAGCAAGACCCACGGCAGATAAGTCAAGCGATACTCCCATAATGTTAGATATACGGTAATCCACTTATAGTGTTCGGTCTGACCGCTGCGATACATCGTCCGACCGCAGTGATACATATAGATGTGCCCGCTTGACTCATTGGCGACCTGCGGGCATGTCCATTCATAATAGTAGGCAAGAGCTGTCATTAGCCCTATGCAGAACAACATCATTAATCCGGCAATTGCCCTCGTATACTTTCGGGATTTGTGCATTCGAAGCAACATGTCTTTCTCCCAACGAATATTGGCAAAACTTCGCTCTAGAGGCCGTTTGTCTTATTCAAAACTCGACATACTTTACTAAGTCAAGTTCAAGGCGCAAACGGACAACACCATAAGAAGGGGCCTGGGTGGAGAACGGAACACATACGTTCTGGAAAGTGCGGAAGAGCATGGCCTTCGCCTACGCTAACTCCACCTCAATCTTCTTGGCTTCTGCGTCTAACTTCACGATTTTGAAGGTGCGGATTTGGCCTTCGCCGAAGGCTTCGGGTTTTGCGGCGGCGGGGGTGTTGCCCTTCCAGCGGTTCTTCAACTGCGAAGATAGCGACGAGAGATCGAGCTTGACGGCAGGCTTGGTTTCTGGCGCGGCCGGCGCGGCGGTCAGGCTGTCTGCGCCAATGCGGCAGACAGCGCGGATGCCTTGGCCAAGTTCGACATGGATGAGGCTTGGCGATTGCTCGATGACTCGGCCGGAGACTTGATCGCCGACTTTGTGCTCGGCAATGTACTCGTCGATGTGAGTGGGAACAAGCTGCTTGATGCTGAGTTTGATCTGGCGCTTTTCCTTGTCGATGGCCAGTACTTGCGCCTTGACGATTTGGCCAGCGTGTAGCATATCCGATGGGTGGTTGAGGCGGCGTTCGGCGGTGATTTCGCTGATATGGACCAAGCCTTCAATGCCGTCGGCTAACTGCACGAAGGCCCCGAAGTTCATCAGCTTGGTGACTGGCCCCGTGATCTCAGAGCCGACGGGGAAGTTGCGCTCGACTTCGGTCCACGGATCGGTGAGGGTTTGCTTGAGGCCGAGCGAGATGCGGCGTTCCTCGGGCTTGATGCCCAGCACGACGGCATCGACGCGGTCGCCTTGCTTGAGAATGTCAGAGGGGTGGCGCAGCTTTTTGCCGTAGGACATTTCGGAGATATGGATGAGGCCTTCGATGCCGGGCTCAATCTCGACAAATGCTCCGAAGTCAGCGAGGCGTGTAACTGTGCCGGTAACGCGCTGGCCTGCGACCAGACTGACAGTTTTCCAAGGTTCTGCCTGAAGTTGCTTGAGGCCGAGTGAGATTTTTTTGGTTTCAGGATCGATTTTGAGGATGCGAACCTGAAGTTCCTGGCCGACGGTGAGCACATCTTCGGGCTTGGTGATGCGGGTGTGGGCGATGTCGGAGACGTGCAGCAGGCCATCGATGCCGCCCAGATCGACAAATGCGCCATAAGGGACGAGCGAGCGAACCGTGCCGCTGACCGTGTCACCTTCCTTCATGGCGCCGCGCCGGGCCTCGGTAACTCCACGCGCTTGCTCTTCGAGAACTACGCGGCGATCGACGACCACGTTTTCATCCATAACATCGAGTTTGGTAATGCGGCAGGTGATCTGGGTGCCGACCAGCTTTTCGAGCTCGGCTGCGTCGCGGGTTCCGCTACGGCTGGCGGGCATGAAGGCACGAACGCCAATATCCACCGACAGGCCGCCTTTGATGACTTCGGTGACGGTTCCGACGACGGCCAGCTTCTCGGCAAAGGCGGCTTCGAGAGCCGACCAATCGCGAGCCTGCGTCACCTTGAAGCGCGAGAGCTCGTAATAGTGTTCTTCATTGCGGCCGGTGACGGAGACGGGAAAACGGTCGCCGGGCTTGACGGCGTCGGCGTTATTGTCGAAGGCTGCGCGGGGCAACACGCCCTCCGTTTTGTAGCCGATGTCGAGGAAGACCTGGTCGGCCGAGAGCGAGATGACTACCCCTTGAAGCTGCTTTTGGCCGGGCTCACCCTTGTGCGAGTGGCTGCGTTCGAAGGCAGAGAGCAGGTCGGCAAAGGACTCCTGAGGTTCTTCGATGGGTGGCTCTTCGACGATGGCTTGAGCGGCGGCTTCGATGACGGGCACGACGATGGGTTCGGCAATGGGTTCAGCGACTGCTGGTGCTTGAGCGGGCTCCAGAGCGGGCGCAGGGGCGGGTTCGGCTGCGGGCGTATTCAGAGGCTCGGGAGTCTGCATGGGCTCGGAAGTCTCCTGAGACTTGGAAGACTTGGAAGACTCGGAAGACTGGGAAGACTTGGAGTCTGGCACGGTCGTTGCTTCGGGTGTGGGCACGGATTCTTCTTGGTTGTCGTTGGTCATGACGGTGTACACCTTCATTCTCCCATGATTGAGCGGGATAAAGGGTGAGCCGCATTAGATACACTGATAACGCTATGGAAATACGTTCTGGGAACGAGATTCGCGAAGCTTTTCTGCGGTTTTTTGAGTCGAAGGGGCACCGCCGCGTGCACTCTTCCTCTCTGGTGCCTGCCAATGACCCGACGCTGCTGTTTACTAACGCGGGGATGAACCAGTTCAAAGACCTTTTTCTGGGGGCTGAGCGCAGGGACTACTCGCGTGCTACTACGTCGCAAAAATGCGTTCGCGCAGGCGGCAAGCACAACGACTTGGAAAATGTCGGTTTTACGCGGCGGCATCACACGTTTTTTGAGATGCTGGGGAACTTCTCGTTCGGAGATTATTTCAAAAAAGAGGCGATTGGCTTTGCCTGGGAGCTGGTGACTAGCCCGGAGTGGTTTGGAATTCCGAAAGACCGGCTATATGTGACGATCTTCGAGGGTGCTGATGGGGTGCCGCGCGACACCGAGGCCGAGAATTTCTGGATCGAAGCGGGCGTCGCCAAGGAGCGCATCAAGGAATACGGGCTCAAGGATAACTTCTGGCAGATGGGCGAGACGGGGCCTTGCGGGCCTTGCTCGGAGATTTTCTACGACATGGGGATGGAGGCGGCGGAGACTCCGGGGGTCGATAAGCCGTTTGGGCAGGATGAGGCGCGGTATGTCGAGATTTGGAATTTGGTCTTTATGCAGTTTGATCGTGTGATAGATCACTATGAATGTACAGAGCATCATGAACGGTTTGAAACACTTCCGTTCATCTGCGATCAGATACACTCCAATGGTGACATCAAGCATGATGCTTCTCCTGTTTTCCGTTTAGATCCGCTGCCTAAGCCGTCGATTGATACTGGCATGGGGTTGGAGCGGGTCGCGGCGGTGCTGCAAGGGAAGGTTTCTAACTTTGAAACGGATTTGTTTACGCCGCTGATAGAGAAGGCTTGGGAGCTAGTCTGCGAAGGTAACCAATCCGAGTTGATGACCGCGATTCTTTCGGACAGCCATAAGGCATCGCTCCGCATCATCGCGGATCACGCCCGCGCTGCGACCTTCCTAATTAACGACGCTGTGCTGCCCTCGAACGATGGCCGCGGCTATGTGCTGCGCAAGATTCTTCGCCGCGGCATTCGCCATGGACGAAAGCTTGGCCAAAAAGAACCTTTTCTCAACCAGATGGTCTACGCCGTGCGCGACCTGATGCAGTGCGCCTATCCAGAATTGATTGATTCGGTCGATCGTGTGGCCAAGGTAATCCTGTCCGAAGAGAAACATTTCTCCCGTGTCATGCTCAATGGTTCCGATGAGTGGAATCGTTTGGTTTTTCAAAAAGGTATTGAAATTCTTAAGAAACAGTATGAGTTTCGGAATGAAATAACAAAGATACTTCCACCTGAAATTGCTGTTCGGCTTGAGGTTCAAAAATTAGATGGTCCAGAAGATCCTTCACGGTTTGATTCAAGTCTTTTAACTGAGGCAAAGCTGGATCTAATGCTGGGTAGACCTTTGATCGATTTGAAAGAGGCGATTAAAGATGGATTCTCATCCTTAGTTGCACAGCCATTGCTGAAGAGATGGCAGGAATTGCAGGACGAAAGGCCTGTTGTCTTAGGAACGGAGGCATTCCACCTTTACGAAACCTTCGGTTTACCGCTGGACTTCATGGTCGATGCGGCTCGCGATGCGGGCGTAGCATTCGACGAACCCGGCTTCGAAGCTGCACGCGCTGAAGAGCAGGCCCGGGCGCGGGCCAGTTGGAAAGGCGGGAGCCAGAAATCGGCCAGCCCGGCTTATCGCGAATTGCCGAAGACGGATTTTTTGGGTTACAAGCGGCTCATCGCCAACAACGCTGAGGTTCTAGCGATTGTGAAGGACGGAGTGGGAGTTCCGGCTGCGAATGTTGGCGATTTAGTGGATGTTGTGCTCGATCAAACCAGCTTTTACGGCGATTCTGGCGGGCAGACGGGCGATACGGGGTGGTTTACTTCGGCGGATGGGAATACGACTGTGGCCGAGATCGAGGGGGCTGTCCTTCCCGTGCAAGGTGTCCGGGCGCACAAGGCTCTGCTGAAGGAGAATCTGGCGGTTGGCGATCACGTTCGGACCGTTGTGGACGGCGAGCGGCGCGATGCAATCCGGCGGAATCATACGGGGACGCATCTGCTGCATGCTGCGCTGCGGCAGGTGCTGGGTACGCATGTGAAGCAGGCTGGGTCGGCGGTTCATCCGGATCGGTTGCGCTTCGACTTTTCGCACTTTGCGCAGGTGGCAGACGAAGAATTGGAAGAGATCGAGTCCATTGTGAATCGTGAAGTGCTGGCCGATGCGCGGGTCGAGACGCTGGAAGACGTGCCGATTGATGTGGCCGTGAACGAGTACCACGCAATGGCGCTGTTTGGTGAAAAGTACGGCGACAAGGTGAGGGTGGTGAAGTTGTCGGACGGCTTTTCGACGGAGCTTTGCGGCGGCACGCATACGCGGGCTACGGGCGAGATTGGGCTGATCAAGATTGTGAGCGAAGGGTCGGTTTCTTCGGGCGTTCGGCGACTTGAGGCCATCAGCGGCATGGGTGCGCTCGATGTGTTTCGACAGGACTTCGCTGTTTCGCAGATCGTGACGCAACTGGCTCCTCCGGCGGAAGGGACGAGTCTTTCCGATTCTTTCCGCGCGAAGCTGGCGACGCAGGAAGACGAATTGAAGCGATTGCGGCGGGAACTCGAAGAGGCACGGATGAAGTCGGCCGCCGGGGCGTTGGATGAGGCGCTTGCGCGCGGAGTGGACGTCAAAGGTGTGCGGCTGGTGACTTTGCGGGCCGACTCTCTGGAACGCGGACAGCTTCGCACGCTCGTCGATAACTTGAAGCAGAAGCTGGGCGAAGGAGTAGTGGTGCTGGCGTCGGCGCAACCCGAAGGCAAAGTCGCCCTGATCGCCGGAGTTACTGCGGGGGTTATCAAGCGCATTCAGGCGGGCAAGTTAGTCGGCGCGGTGGCCAAGTTAGTCGGTGGATCGGGCGGAGGAAAGGCGGAGATTGCCGAAGCGGGCGGTAAGGATCAGGCGCAGATCGACGCGGCGCTGAAGGCTGTGCCAGGGATTCTCGGCGAGTTACTCGGATAGGCACCTGCGGTGCGGCCTTCGGCGCTTGCGCGCCTTGGGGTTCGTGGTCTCCCACCCATTCCGCAAAGAACGCGGAATGGATGGGGCACGAGGACTCATTCTGGACTATGAGAAAGGGCCGCTTCCGAAATGGAAGCGGCTTTTTGTATCAAACGCTGCCAATGCTACCGGACGCGAAAGTTATAGGACAGACCAAAGGAAAAGATAGGGTAATACTTCAACGGGTCGAGGTCGCTTTTCCACTTGGCGGTCTGGGCAGTCAAATTGGTTTGCACTTGAGTTGCAATCGCATTGTTGGCACTGGCAAGGTTGGCGCAATTCGTCTGCGCCTGATCGGTGCAGGCCCAGCCGGTCAGGTTCACACCGATAGAAGGCGAACCGATGAAGGCCGCGCCGAGTTCCACGGGGAACGACCAATGACCACCTTTGCGGGGAATCACATTGCCCCAACCGGTTGTGGCTGTGAGTGCTTGCTTATTGGTATGCAGGCCCAAGTTTCCGATCACGGATATGGGCGTCGCGCCAGTGACGGCGTTCGCCGTAGCTGAATAGTAAGTCTGGTCGTTCAGCGTAATGCTGGTTCCACTGGTGACGCTGCCGTTGGCCGAGACACGATTCTGGTTATAGAACAGCGCCCCAGGGCTGAGACGAAAGCCATGGTTTGGAAAGGGATAGAAGTCGAGCGAAGCGCCAGCCGCGGCCATGTTCAGCTTGGCGTCTATATTGAAGCCGTTGGTCGAGATGTTGTTGGCCGTGTAGTTGAAGAAGTTGCCGGTGCCGCGCAGGTTCAGATACCGGTTCATGTTGGTTGCTACCTGCGCATTGACGCCCATGAGCGAGACACCGCCGCTCAGTGCAACTTTGGAAAATGGCTTTGGGCTTGCCCCATTGTTTGTTGCAGCTTTGAAGCTTACCGGCAACTGGCTATTGGCCCTGTTGGATGATTGACCCAGGAGGGTAGAAGTTGCGGCTAGAAATGCAAGAGACAGTAAAAGGGCGGATCGATTCACGAAAAGGCCTCCAGGCAAATTGCGAGTCCCGGCAATTATTTTGATTTCCGCTTGCGGCTGCGGTGGTCCGGGAACCACAACAAATCCACGGCATCAGAGCAAGATCACGATCTCCATGCCCGTGTCGACTCGATATAGGGTGTTGATTCTTTGAAGAATCCAACACTTCTGAGTCGCAGCTGCGACTGGAGATTTTCTTAGCGTTTGAGATGGATCACAGCGGAGAGGGGAAAACTTAATTCGGACTATTCCCGGAGCCGCTCTATGATGCGGCCGGGGTGTGGCTATTTATTCTCGTTGCCAATGAGGCGGAAAGTAATGGTGCCCCAGAAGAGGCGGGCGCGCATCTGCACAGGCAGGTGGCGCTCATCGTCAGTGTACCAGATCCAGATGTTGCCGCGATTCTTCACCACGCCAGCGTCGGCTGTGGGCTGCACGCGCAGGGTTTTGAATGTGCCAAGCGGGGTCTTGATTTCCTCGCGGCCTTCCACCTTCATGGTAACGGGCACGACATGCATGGCGTCCGCCACCGGCATGACGAAGTTCTTGCCGAGTTCGATGGGCTGCGACGAAGCATAGAAGACGCCCGTGAGCAAATCGGTGAGGCAGCCGGAGACGGGCGATTCGACATGCTTGGTTTGCCCGGTGACCAGATTCTTTTCGTTCAAGACGGAGCGGTTCTGCGCGTAATCGACATGTAGCGTCGAGGTGACCTGGCGGCGGCCTTCGACGGTCTGCTTGTTGAAGTCATCGGTGCAACCCTTGGCGCGGTCAAAGCTGGATTGGAAGCGGTCGCTGACGTGGAAAAGCAGATTAATGGCCCCAGTGGTGTCTGCGCTCGCGGTCACGTTCTCGCGGTCGCCGGCAGCCTCAAAACGCAGCACGGCCGTTCCGGCGGGAAAGACGCGCCAATCCACTTCATAGGTGAGGGTCTGTTTTTGCGGAAAGCTGAAGCCGGCACGCGGCTGTGTGAGCGGGGGCGTTTGCTGGCCATGAGCCACGGAGGCCAGGGCGAGGGCACAAAAAATAGCTGCTGCGGTTGTGCGCGTCTTCACCGGCGGGCTGGCTCCTTGCTGAATGGACTGCTTGGGTCTCCGCAACAGTTCACTGCGGCAGATTCACCCATACGGCGAGCAGCGGCCGCAGAAGGAGCAGGCTCAGATAAAGGAGCACGACCCCCATCCCTGCATTGTACTCGCGGTGCTGGATGTAAAGCGAAAGGGAAAAGCTGCCTCCGCTTTCACAGCCCGGATTCCGAACCGGGTCCGGTTTGGGAATCAGCCGTGGGAGAAAGCGCGGCACCTGGCGGCAATAGTCGTCGAAGCCGGGGAACTGGGCGCGCAGAAACCGCTCTTCCGAGGCAATCACCGGCACGTAAATCACTGCAAACCCTAGAGCGAGCGCCAGCGCTACCGGCCAACTGAGCAGCGCCAGGGCGAATCCGGCGGCCATCATCATGGAGCCCAGATAGAGCGGGTTACGGGTGTAGGCGTAGGGACCGGTAACCGCCAGCTCACAGTTCTTTTTCAAATAACCGGAGGCGTAAGCGCGCAAAGCCAGACCGGGAAGCACCAGCGCCAGGCTCAAGGCTACGGCCCACGGCTGGGGCGCGCGCCGGACGAGTTCGAACAGATAGAGAGCTGTCGTGAGAAAGCCGAGGGGAACGCGGATGCGCCGGGCAATGCGCTGCCAACGCGCGATCCAGTCTCGCGGCGCCGGGTCGGGTTGCGGACAGGCAGGTTGCTCAGTGGCGGGTTGCGGCGGATTGCCGGGTTCGGTCATCAAGCGGTCTCAGAGTCTGTTTGAGGAGCGGTTGCGAGGGTGGTCTCAGGATAAAGCAAGGCGTCGGCAGCGCGCAGCACGTCCTCTGGTTGAATGGCGAATAAACCCTTCTCTGGAGCTTCTCTGCGGGTGTGGTCGCGGCGGCTATTGGGGCTGCGCAGGACCGTGAATCGTGTTCCGAAAGGCCCATTGCGGCTGGGATCGGTGGGGCCATAAATGCCTACCACCGGCCGGCCCAATGCGCAGGCCAAGTGCAGCGGACCGGTGTCACCGGCAACGGCTAGAACAATGCGGCGGGTAACGGCGATCAACTGGGCCAGCGAACAGGAAAGCGGAGTGGCTGCGCCGCCGGTTTGGCTTGCGATGAAGTCCGCGAGCGGCTCCTCGCCGGGACCGGCGTTAACGAGAACGTAGAAGCCTCGATCGATAAGCCCATGTGCCACCATGGCGTAACGTTTGATAGGCCAGCGCTTGGCGCCCCATCCAGCGCCGGGATTGATGATCACGGCGGGCTGACCGATGTTCGGAGACAGGATTTGATTGGCCCATGCCTCGGCGGCCGGGTCGATAGGCAGCCAGGGCCGGACAGGTTTCAGCTCATCGCCGACGATGGTTGAGGCTAGCTCCACGTCCTGCTCGATGACGTGCGTGCCCTGGGTGGCCACTCGCTCGGTGAAGAGCCAGCGCGCCGCTCTCTCCCTCGGTTCGGCCTCGCCAATCAGCCGCTGGCAACCGGCCATGCGCGCCACCACCGCCGACCGGATGGCCCCTTGCAGGTCAATGACCGCGTCGTACTCGCTAGCCCGGAGCGCAGCCCGCAAAGCCATGATTTCATGGATGGTTTTGCGGCTGAAGGGAGCCTTGCGCCATTGTTTTGTCGGGGCAAGATGTAATCGATCGATCAGCGGCTCAGCGAGTAAGGGTTGATAGGCTGGGGCGCTAGCGTTTGAAGTATGCTCTTCGGAAATTTCGCCGGGCATTTGCGCAGGATTCTCGGCCGCCAGCAGCGCCCGCCATCGCGGTTCGACCACCCAGTCGATGGCCCACGTGGGATAAGCCAGCCGCAGCGCCGTTACTGCCGGCAGCGCGTGCAGAATGTCGCCCATGGCTCCCAGGCGAACCACAAGCAAACGAAAATTGGGCTGCGTACGCAACCTCTGATTTTCTCACAGGGACGGGTGGATTGAATTCTACCTCAGCTGCTCCATCAGCCAGTCGATCGCGGCGGACTGATTCTCGATCTCGACGCGCAGGCTTGCGACTGCCAGCGGCATGGTCTTCGGAAAGAGGGCAACGAGTCTTCCCAGGCGGACCACATCTTTGGCGGTAGTGACGATGGCAGTGACCTCTTTTTCACGCGCCTCCTCCAGCAGCTCTTCCAAGACTTCGCGGGTGTAAGTGAAGTGGTCGGGGAAGGCGAGCTGGAGCGGGATTTCCAGGCCGAGGGATTCAAGGCCGGCAAAAAACTGCTCCGGACGAGCGATGCCACAGAAGGCGGCGATGGGGCTTTGCACGAGGGGAATTTCCATTCTGCGATGCAGACGCCAGACCGGCCCATCCCATCCCCAGACGTAGAGCTCTGCCTCGAGTTCCGGCTCGTCGGCGGGAACGGCGATGACGCTGGCACGGCGTGCGGACTCAATCGGCTCGCGAAGATTACCCGCCGGCAGCAGCCAATCCTGCCAGTCGTCCTGATTGAGCAGCAAAATGTTCACCGAGCGGTCGAGCTGGCGATGCTGAAATCCGTCATCGAGCAAATGAACCGAGCCTCGTGGTAGAGATGGGGCTTCGGTTTGGTCCTTTGCCAAAGATGGGTCATCGGGAAGAGGTGCTTCCGTAAGGCCTGTGCCGGAGGGGAACTGCGCGGATTGAGGCCCATCCTTACCGGTCGCCTTCGATTCAGCGGCGCTCGCGCTGGCACTCGACCCAGGGCTTGGATTCGGCTGGTTTGCATGCTCCTGATCTGCCGGCATTGGTTTGGGAGCAGTCTCGGCAGCTTCAGCGTCCGCATCGGCTTCGGCCAGCAGGCCGGCATCATAGCGCTCGGGGGCGACGTATACCGGAACGTTGGCCTCATACGCAATCAGCAGCGGCTCGTCGCCGAACTCCGCGGCGGTCCCGTCCATGGTGACCTGGGCAGCGAGTTGACTATCGCGGCCGTAGCCTCGTGAGAGTACATCGACGCGCAGGCCGCGTTGTTTGAGGGCTCGTGCGAGCGCGATGGTCAGCGGCGTCTTGCCCACACCGCCAGTGGAGAGATTGCCGATGCTGACCACCGGAAAACGCAGCCGTCGCACTGATTCCAGCCCAATGGCAAGCCGAAGTTCGCGGAAGGCGAGCACCAGCCGGTAGAGCGGAATCAGAGGAAGCAGCAGGCGGCGTGCAAAGGAGGACTGACTCATGCGGAGAGCTCCGTTCTCTTATCGGCCGGAAGCAGTTCTTTGATAGCCTCCACGCAGAGGTTCGTTGCCCCAGCTTGACTCAGGAAAACCTGTTTGGCCCGGTCGCCCATTTCTTTGGCTGCGCTCCGATCGCACAGCAAGTCGACAAGAACTCCCGCGAGCTCTTCTTTTTCAGCAATGCGGATAGCGTCGTGAGCGAGCAGGTCTTCAGTGATGGCGCGGAAGTTGGCGTAGTGCGGGCCCATCACGATGGGAACGCCGAATTGCGCAGGCTCCAGCGGATTGTGTCCGCCGGCAGGAATCAAGCTGCCACCCACAAAAGCCACCGAGGCTAACGAGTAGATCGAGGCCAACTCGCCGATGGAATCGAGGAGAACGATCTCGCCGGGCTTCAAGGCGCTGATTGAACCTTCCGGTTTGGCGCGCCAATCGGAGCGCCTCACCCACGCGGCGCGCGATTTCTCTAGCAGCGCTGTGATCGCATCAAACCGTTCCGGGTGCCGCGGCGCAATGACCATCGCCAATTTAGGATCGGCTTCGAGCAGCTGCGGCCAGGATTCAAGCAGCGCGGCTTCTTCACCGTCGAGCGTACTGCCCGCAACAACGATTCTCAAACCGGCAGCCAGCTTCTTCAGTTCATTGGTCGCATCCGCCTCTTTGCTCACGAGCACATCGAACTTCAAATTCCCCGTCACCACGATTCGCTCCGGCAAGCAGCCGAGGGCATTAAACCGGTTAGCGTCGGTCTGGCTCTGTGCCAGCACACGGCTCAAGCGGCTGAGAAATGGCCGCCACAGCGAGCGCAGACGCCGGTAGCGCGGCCACGAGCGGTCGGAGATGCGGGCGTTCACTACGGCTACAGGAATTTTTCTTCGATAGCAGCCGCTGAGTAAGTTAGGCCAGAACTCGGTCTCGGCTAGGATGAGCAGCTTGGGCTGCAAGGCATTCAACCAGGCTCGAACCGACCAAGGCAAATCGAGCGGGCAATAGAAAACGCGGCTAGCCCCGAAACGCTCGCGTGCCAGCTCTTGGCCGGTGCGGGTGGTGGTGGAGATAACGATAAAGTAATCGGGCAGCGTGGCGTCGAGCGTCTTGACGAGGCGATTCACAGCCAACACCTCGCCTACTGAAACCGCATGAATCCAGATAACTTGACGCGTGTGGTCCGACCATCGAGGTACTTTGTCAAATTGGGACGGAATCGATTCCGATCTTTCTAACTTTCCCTCGCGATATTTCTGAGTAGTAACAATACGCCATAGCGAACAATGTGCACACTTATGCGTGTGGTCCGACCAGTTAGGCGTCTTACCGAATCGGGAGGGAATAAAACCTAAGCGTTCTAACATTCCCTCGCGATACTTTTGTGTAGTAACCATGCGCCAAAGCCACCAAGGCGCACCTCCGATTAGAGTCACCACTAATGTCAAATTGTATAAAAAGAGGACCATTAGATACGAAAGTCACCTTCCCTGGGTCTAACCACAGTTACCTTCCCCTCGGATAAGTCTAATGATACAGTCGAGCACGATGAACACTTTGCGGATTACTCCGCTGCTTCTGCTTTGGTTGACATTGCCCGCGATAGCTAAGAATCGAACGCAGCCTCCGGTGCAGCCAGCCACAACATTTGCAGCGGTTGAGGTGCACGACCGGGAAAAGGTGGCGATAGCCGTCGAACCCTACGACACGCGTGAGAAGGAATCTATCTTCCGCGTCGATTACCTCGGCCATGGAGTAATGCCTATCCGTCTGATTGTTACCAACAACAGCGACCGGCCCATCAGCATGGTCGAGGCGCGGATTGTCTTCTTGACAGCAGCGGGCGACAAGATCCAAACCGCTGAGCCGGAGGATGTCGAAAGGTTGATGACTCGCCAGGAACGTGAAGGCATCAAGATTCCACTGCCCGGTCCAATCCCCGACATCGATCTCAAACCCAAGGCCAGCAACAAGGATATCGAAGCAGACTACGACGCCTTCGAGTACCACGACTTGACGGTCGAGCCGCACTCGACCCGCGCCGGTTTTCTATTCTACGACGTTTCAGGGCTCGACCATCCGCTGGAGGGCGCCAGCTTGCACCTGCGCAAGCTGCGTGACGCAGACGGCAACGAACTTTATTTTTTTGAAATCCCCTTCGAAAAATATCTTAAGTCGAAGTCCCCGCAGATGAACTGAGAGTAACGGCTTTGTCGCAGAAAATTTGCGGGCGACTGCTTACTCGTAGTAGGTAGCAGTGGTAGTGTCCGTCTCCCAGATAGTCGCTTCCTTCACGCGCACGCGGCCCTCGGTCATCGCGGCCAACAGGTCGTTGGTCTGGTCATAAAAATACTTGGCGATATTTTCGGCCGAAGGGTTCAGCACTATGAACGGCTCCATGTCGTTAAGCATCCGGTGATCGATGCGATCGATGACAGGGCGCAACACCTGTTTGAGCATTTTGAAGTCGAGAAGCAGTCCTGCGGAGTCCAATTCAACTCCAGTCAGCGTCACACGCACCTTGTAGTTGTGCCCATGCGGGTTCTCGCACTTGCCTTTGTAGTTACGAAGGTAATGGCCGGAGGAAAATCCAGCCTCTACGGTGACTTCATACATCTGCGTCTGCTCGATTCTGTGCGGGAAAAACTCCCTGGCTTTTATTCTAGTGGCTATGGCTCCAAACGGTTATGGTTCCCCGGGCCTCTTGCGCCGCACTGCTTGGCGAGCCTCTTCGCTGCGCCTGTCCACCTGCTCGAAGAGATGGCTCATCAGGCCAGCGAGCGCCGCCCACAAGCCTCCCAGCAGCAAAAACAGCGCCACCGTCCGCCACAGCGACCCGTTGGCCGGCAGGCCGGGCTGAAAGCTCGAAGGCACCATCGATACCACCGCCGAGATCAGCGCGAACAAAAGCAGCGTGGCAGCCAGAATGTATAAGTTGCGCGACATAAGTTTGGAAAGCGGCCGCAGCCGCAGGGTCTGTTGCGATTCTAGAGCATTCCTGAAATCTTTGCCCTGGCGAAGGGGCGAACTGGAGTTATACTGTTTGGTCTAGTTATGCGCCGCACCATCGCCATCTCGCTGATGATGCTCTTCAGTTGGACGCTGATTACGCCTTTCCTCGCTCCCGGCATAGGCGCGCATCTTCCGGCGTGCTGCCGCAAAATGGGCAAGCATCACTGCACGATGGGGATGACGGGACAACTAAGCGGCAGTCAGCGGGGCATTGCGGCCGTTTCCGAAAAATGTCCATGCTGTCCAGCGAGTGCTCGTGTAACTCATCCTCCGACATATAAGCACGAAGCCGTCGGTGCGTTCTATGCCGCGGACACCTTCCATACGGCACCCGCGTCGCAGACCCAGGCCCGTTGCAACACCCTATCTCCGCGTAGTCATCCCAAGCGCGGCCCTCCAGCTCCTCTCGCGTACAAGTCGTCGTAATCGTGGATGGATCTGATATTCCTGACCCGTCCTGACACTTTGCGCTTATTCGAGTTAGGAGGGAAAGCCATGCAAGCGAAGCTATTACTGGCATTGCTGCCAGCTGTCTGCCTATGTGCGCCGGCTACGTTGTTTCATGCTCAACAAACTCTCGATGATTCTGAAACCTCACTCGCCACGGGCCGCATCGCCGGAGTGTTAACAGACCCATCCGGCGCGGTCGTTGTGGGAGCAAAGGTTGAACTCAAAAACATCGCTTCAAAATTCACGGAATCTGCCGTAACTAACCTTGCTGGCCGGTTCATCTTCGACGGCATCTCCGCGGGAAGTTACCAGACAACCATTGTTGTCACCGGCTTTGAAGTTACAATCGTGCGGGATATTGCAGTTGTTGCCGGAAGGGAGACGGTTCTCAATATAACTTTGCGCATAGGTCCTCTAAAAACTGTTGTCAACGTAAATGAGCCGGAAACCGAGACTGCAGCCGCAACCCGGCTTACGGTGAGCGGCGCCGAACAAACACGCAGCCGCAACGTGGCCGAGATCGTGGCAGAGGCGTCCGGCGTGAGCCTGCGCGAGAACGGCCAGCTTGCCTCCACTCCGCTGCTACATGGGATGGGCGATGAACGCGCTAAGCTAGTGGTGGATGGCATGACAATCTCCTCGGCCTGCGCAAATCACATGAACCCGCCGCTCTCTTACATCTCTCCATCAACGTCGGCACAAGTCACTGTCATGGCCGGCATAACTCCAGTCAGTTTGGGTGGCGACAGCATTGGCGGAACGGTTGTAGTAGAGTCGCGTCCTCCGGTCATAGCCTCTGCGGGTACGCGGTTGCACGAAGAAGGAACATCCGGGGGGTTTTATCGCAGCAATGGGCAGTATTACGGTGGCTCGCTAACCGAGTGGGTTACCAGGCGCAATCTGAGTTTGGGTTATAGCGGATCGTGGGCCACGAACGATGATTATACCGATGGCGGCGGCCATAGAGTAACTTCTACCTATGCGCAGAGCACCGATCACACTGTAACTCTGACTGCGCAAAGCGAAAGCAACTCAATCTTCCTCGCGGTCAGCCTGCACCATACACCCTACGAGGGCTTTGCCAACGCGCGTATGGACCTAGTGCGCAATTACGCCGAGTCGCTCAACCTGCACTACCGCGGAAGTATCGAGTACGGCGCGCTCGACGCACATATCTTCTGGCAGAATACTTGGCACACGATGAACATCGGCCGGGACAAATCGACTTTTCCTATGCCCATGAGCATGCCGATGAATACACACGGAAGGGATCTCGGCTACACGATGAACTTTGAAGCGCCGCTCCTGACACGGCAGACACTCCGCGTCGGCAATGAGTTGCACCGCTTTGTCCTTGACGACCGCTGGCCCGCCGTGGCCGACACAGCGCCTATGATGGGACCAGATCCATTTGTGAGCATCAACGATGGTCGCCGAATCCGGCTGGGAACTTATGCCGAGTTAGCAAGCAAGTGGAATCCGCAATGGACCACGCTGTTCGGCCTGCGCAACGACACAGTCTGGACAAACGCCGGCCCCGTGCAAGGATACTCGAGCATGTATGCTGCCGATGCGGACGCCTTTAATGCATCGAGTCGTGCCAAATCCGATTTGAATATCGACGCCACCGCGTTGGTGCGCTATGAGGCGAATACGGCAAGCACCTATGAATTTGTCTTTGCACGCAAGACACGTTCGTCTAACCTTTACGAACGCTATGCCTGGTCAACTAACATGATGGCGAGCGGCATGATCGGTTGGTTTGGCGATGGTAACTACTACGTGGGCAATGTGGGCCTTAAGCCGGAAATCGCCAACACCGTGAGTGGAACGGCAAGCTGGCGCAATCCGGCACTTAAGCCGTGGGAAATTAAGCTTACATCCCACTTGACTTATATCCAGAGTTATATCGATGTGGACACGCTGGCCACTGTGATTTCCGGCATGAGCAGCTTTGCTCAACTGCGCTTTGCTAACCACAATGCCAGGATTTACGGGGCCGACCTGAGTGCTACAGGCGCGCTCTGGAACGACGACAAGTTTGGGCGAGGCATCCTCAGCGGCGCAGCTGGCTGGCTGCATGGTGAGCGGCTCGACACATCGACTTCGCTTTATCAGATGATGCCGCTTAACGCGCGCGTAGCCTTCGACAATGAGATGAAAGGATTTGCCGCCGGGATTGGCATTCAGGGTGTAGATCGCAAATCTCGCTTCGATCCTTTCCGATTCGAGCAAGTTACACCGGGCTATGCGCTCTTCAATCTCCATGTAGGTTATCAGCGCGGACACCTGCAAGCGTATGCCGCCGCGGACAATGTTTTCAATAAGTGTTATGAGCTACCGTTGGGAGGTGTCAACTTAGACGATTTCATGGCTAGCGGATCACTAGGCCAGATCAAGCCGTTAACGGGGCGGGGAAGGTCGGGCTCATTTGGCTTGACAGCGCGGTTTTGAAATCGTTTAGCGGGAGTTATTAAAGAAATTCTTAACATCTTCGATGGCAGTTGTCATGCGATAGGGCGGCAGGCTGGCGAGGAAAGTTTGGCCGTACCTTTGTTTGCGGATGCGGGGGTCGAGCAGAACTAACACGCCACGATCTTCAAGGGAGCGAATTAGGCGGCCGAAGCCTTGCTTAAGGGTTAGTACCGCAGATGGAACCTGGTAGTCGAAAAAGGGCTTGCCGCCTGCCTCCTCGATAGCTTTCATGCGTGCGGCGACTACCGGATCGCTTGGCACAGCGAAGGGAAGCCGGTCGATGATGACGCAACTGAGAGCCTCGCCCTGCACGTCCACGCCTTGCCAGAAACTCGAAGTGCCGAAGAGGACTGCATTCGGTGTCTCACGGAACTGCTCCAGCAGCGCCTTGCGCGGAGCGGTGCCGTGGAGCAGAATAGGAAAGTCTAGCACCGGCAACAGTTGCTCGTATAAGTCGCGCATCTGAGCGTAGCTTGTAAAGAGACAAAAGGCGCGACCTCGAGTGATTTCGAGCACCTTTTGAATACATTGAGCGGCTGCTTCGGGAAACTCCGGGTCGCGCGGGTCGGGCATCTCCGGCGGCAGATAGAGCAGCGCCTGTTCGCCGTAGCGAAAATGAGAAGGTACGACTAACTCGCGCGCCTCGCTAAGTCCGAGCCGCTTGCGAATATGCTCAAAGCCGCCCTGCACGGTGAGCGTGGCCGAGGTGAGCACCACGGTGGGAATCTGCTCAAAGACTAACTCAGCGAGTAACTCAGAGACATCGATGGGCGTGGCCTGCAGGAAGGTGGTACGCGCCTGCGACTTGAACCCGGCGGCTCGTCCGGAGGACCTCTCCGTGGGGGCTCCGGCATAGGCGCGGCGCTCCATCCAATAGACCATATTGTGGGCGTTGGATTCGAGCAGAAATTCAAGCTCCGAGCGCAGACGGCCCACGCGTTTCTTTAGTCCCGGCGCTTCGTCGATGTCGGTCAGTACGTCCATCTCCGCTTCAAGACGCTGGAGTGTGGCGCGCACGGCCATGTAAAGGTCGCCCGAGGATTCCAGAAACTCCTGGCGCTCGGTGAAAGGCTGGCGTCCCTCGCCGCTCATGGGCAGGCCCGCAAAAAACATGCGTGCGCGATCGCGGAGTTGTTGCGTGACGGCGGGCAGATTTCCCGTGCCTTCCTTGCCGCGCAGCAGGACATCAGTATCGCGGGCTAACTCCTCAAAGCGAATGTTACTGACCGAAAGGCCGAAGTAACTCGAAGCTACATCCTCTAACTCATGCGCCTCATCGAAGACCACGGCCGCGGCATCGGGCAGAATGCCGGCATCGGGAGCGCCTGCGGCCTCACGCTTGACGGCCATGTCAGCAAAAAACAGATGATGGTTGACGATGATGATGTCCGATTCGAGAGCCTTGCGCCGCATCTCGGTAACGAAGCAGCGGCGATAATCGGGGCAAGTCGACCCCAGGCATGCTTCGGCGCGCGCATCGAGCTTTTGCCAGAGGGCGCTCGACTCTGGTAGTCCTGCAATCTCCGCGCGGTCGCCGGTTTCAGTAGTCTGCTCCCACTCGGTAATCTGGCGATACTGGTCGATCTCGTCCAGGCCAGAGAGAATCGGCTGATCGCGCAGGGCGACCAGTTTGTGGCGGCAAAGATAGTTTGCGCGGCCCTTCATGTAACAGACGCGCAACTCGCCTATCAGCGTTTCGAGAAAAGGAACGTCGCGAAAGTAGAGCTGATCCTGCAGCGCCTTGGTGCCGGTGGAAACAATAATGCGCTGGCCGGTGCGCAGTGCAGGCAGCAGGTAGGCTAGCGTCTTTCCGGTGCCGGTGCCCGCTTCGACGATCAGGTGGCGGCGCTCTTCCATGGCCCTCTCGACAGCCTTGGCCATCTCGAGTTGGCCGGGACGATATTCATAAGGCAGCGGCGAGCGCGCCAAGATTCCGCCGGGCGCGAAGAACTCGTGCAGCGTAGGCAGTGCGCGGGTTGGGCTGTCGGTGGCAGGCATCGGAAGCGGACGCTCTCTCCATCATAGTGATGGGGGATCATCCGCGTGAAAGCGTATCTCTATCGATGAGGGGAAGGCTCGGCAAATCGCTGATTTTATGGTGCCGGGAACGAATCTTGCCCCAGTGTTGGAAACACATAACTCGCTGATTTCAGAATCTCGGCAATCGCAAAACCAGGAAACGATATTCCTAGCTTCAATCCAGGCACAAGATTTGATTGTGCACACTCCAATTACGGACGGGCGATGAGGGTTACAACTCATCCGGCGTGGACCCCATCTAAACGCACGAGGCGATGCTGCCTCCAGGTACATATCGCATGAAAAGTTTCTTAGTGCAACGTTTCCGATCCTGGTCACTGATTGCCCTGCTGATCTGCGCCTGGCGACCGGGGGCTCAAGCCGATTCGACGCCCGTTCGCCGTGTTGAAGGGACCATTCACGGCTTTCTCGAACTGCGTGCGGAGGACGGGCACGTTGTCGCTTCAGGAGACAGCGTTCAGGTCGTCCATGGCGACCGGGTTACGACACAAACGCTCTTCAGATTCAAAGATGGCTCCATTGACGATGAGACAACGGTCCTTTCGCAACGCCGTACCTTCCAACTTATCACTTACCACCATATTCAAAAAGGGCCTTCCTTTCCGCATCCAATGGATCTCATGATCGATGCCCCCAGCGGCGAAGTCACCGTTCGTTCCACAGCAAAAGATGGGAAAGAAGAAGTTAAGACCGAACATATTGATCTGCCGTCAGACCTGGCGAACGGGATGGTTCCCCTGGTGGTAGAAAACATGCGGTCCGATGCCCCGGAGACAACAGTTTCCATGGTGGTGGCTACACCCAAGCCGCGAGTGGTGAAACTTGTTCTCTCTAAGCGCGGCGAAGAGGGTTTTTCGGTGGGCGACTCTCCTCGAAAGGCGATTCATTATGAGATCAAGATCGAACTCGGTGGAGTGGCTGGCGTACTGGCGCCTCTGATCGGTAAGGAGCCTCCGAATATTCAGATTTGGGCCGTTGGCGGGCAAGCCCCAATCTTCGTCAGAGAGCAGGGTCCTATGTATCCCGATGGTCCCATGATGACTATCCAGTTGGCCAATCCTGTTTGGCCGGAATCGCCAAAGTCAGGCGATTAGAGCGGCTCTCGCTTTTTGCTCTGGCACACGTTTGGACCTTGATGGAGAGCCTCAATCTTCTTGTAGTCCCCAATTACCGGAGCAGCAACAACGAGGTTCAAAGTGTCCATTGACCTCGTCGATAAGCAACCCGATTCGTTACCCCGGCATCTATCACCGACTGCGGCAGTTGATAAAGAAGAATTTGAAGGAGGAACGTCATGAGTTCGTTTAGTAAGAATTTCACTCCGCTGATTTTCGTAACGATTTTAGCAACCGCGTTGTTCAGCACTGGCTGCGAGGGCAATGTGCGCGTTTATGATCCTTATTACCACGACTACCACGAATGGGCACCTGAATCCGGTTATTACAGTCAATGGGAACACGACACTCATCGAGACCACATGGATTTTAAGAAACGCAACGATGCCGACAAGAAAGCCTATTGGGATTGGCGTCACAGTAACGATCACCACTAAGGCATACGCTCATTAGTCCAACCGCGCCCCCGATCAGTTCTCTTGCTTAGATTCAGTTAGGCCGAAAGTTTGTTGGAGCCGACTTGCCGCCAGCCCGCAATCGGTCAAGCACAAGCCGTGCTATTTGCAGTGATCGGAAACTCACTCATCCATCCTGGTCGATAAAATGACCCCGCGGATAAGGTCTTCGTCCGCGGGGTCATTTGACGTCGTCTGAACTCTATCGCCTGCGGTCGTCGCGCCGGATCTCGTGATGTTCTACGCGCGGCCCCGGACCATGCACAAACGGGCGCGCATAAGGATGAACATAGTAGCGCCGATTTACCCACGTCCGGTTCCACGGTGTGTGGTCGATGAAGATGGCGTGCGCTCCCCAGCCGAAGCCGATGGTGCCCCAGCCCCACGGTGCAAACGCGCCGCCCACTACGATCGCTGGACCAAACCGGATCGCCACTCCAAACCCCGGCCGCGGCGCCACAAACACCAGCGCGGGGTTATAGTACGGCACATAAATATACGCGGGATTCACGGGGAGGATTTCCACGTATTCCCCATTATTGACCACCGTGTCATAGGGGTTCGTTCTCAGATAGCCGTAGTTATAGGCTTCCTGCCGGTCGCGCTGCACGGCATCCATCACGTCTCCGCGCTGCGCCAGCACTGCGCCGCCTAATTGTTGCGTCCAACCGGGATCCTGCGCCATCATATCCAGCACTTGGGGAAACGGCAGCAGCGCCATTACGCTTGGGTCCCACTGCAGGTTGTCGGTTCTTATGGCATCGGCGAGCGCATCGCCGTGCAGGTTCACGTGCTGATCGGCCCAGCCGGCCGCTTCGGGAATTTGCTCCCATACCGAAGACGCTGTAAGCGTCTGCGCCAGCAACGAGTCAGGATAGAGCGCGATCCGCTGCACCAGTTGATCTAGCTGTTGTGGAGGCAAGTATGGAGCAGCGGCCTGCGGCGGCTCTGCCACTCCCGGCGGATTGCCTTGATCTGGGCCTGGTGGCGGCGGTGGCGGCGGTGCCTGCTCCGACGGAACGGGCTGCTGGTCCTGCCCTCTGGCCTCGATCACACCAACCGAGGCAAGCAAAGCAAACGTCATCATGAGACACAGAGGCCGCAGCCAGAGAGCGCGCCTGAAACCGGATGTATACCAAATTTTGCAAGAACGCATAGACGAATCTCCTTGTGAGCAATTCAATCGATTGAGGGTTCCTCTTCGAATCCACCCTCTATTGGATGCAACCCAGGATAGGACAAAATGTTGCTCGAAGCGACATCCAATCCCGTTACCTATCTCTAGTTTCCCTGATCTGATATGTATTAGTGCGATCGATTTTCCAGCCGCCGTTTACCGGTACATCTATGCAAACGGACAACTTTTCCCCTGCCTTCCCAACAAAACCGGCAAGATTTGCCAAGCTACGAAATAATAGAGCCGATGCAAACAATAAATAGTCAGCTGGATGCCGTTGGGTTCGATTTCGGCACTACAAACAGTTCCGTCGCTCTTTTGAACGAAGATTCAAAAGTGCACTTTGCTTCGTTCCCGTCGCTTGGCGCCCAAGTAGAATCTTTTCGTTCGGTTCTCTATCTTGAACAAATCAGAACGGCAATCGGACCCCGGAAAACGCATGTCCTCACAGGCCCGGCCGCCATCGAACGTTATCTTCAGGCCGATGAAAAGGGTCGCCTCGTTCAGTCACTCAAGTCTCACCTTTCCAGCCGATCGCTTACAGGAACGGAAGTATTTGGCCGCCGCTACAAGATGGAAGACTTGATAGCTCGCATGCTCGGCGATTTGCGCAAACATGCAGCAACGCAATTTGAAAGGCCCATTCGCTATGCCATGGTAGGCCGCCCTGTTCGCTTTGTCGGTTCAGAAACACCGGAGGATGACGACTTTGCCGTTTCCCGGCTGCGGGTTGCATTTGCGGCTGCGGGTTTTGAACGCGTGGATTTCGAGATGGAGCCGGTGGCGGCCGCTTGCGCCTACGAGGCTACACTTGACCACGACGAATTGATTTTGATCGGCGACTTTGGCGGCGGCACCAGCGACTTTTCGCTGCTTTGTGTAGGTCCAGGCGTGCGCCGTCGCGGACGTGCTCCACAGGATCTGCTCGGCAACAGTGGAGTAGGGCTTGCGGGAGACGCCTTCGATGCGCGCATCATTCGCAAACTTGTTTCACCCGCACTGGGATCGAACTCTGAAGCACGCTCGCTGAATAAACTGCTGCCCGCTGTACCGGCGTGGATTTACGGCAACCTCGAGCGCTGGCACTATCTCTCCTTTCTGCGCACAAATTCCGTGCGCGAACTATTGAAAAGTGCGCGCATTCGAGCGTTGGAACCGGAAAAGATCCAGGCCTTGATTACGCTCATTGAAGAAGACCTCGGCTACCAGCTTCATCAATCAGTGCAGCAGGTCAAGTTCGAGTTGTCGCACAGTCATAGTGCCGAATTCCGCTTTCGCGAAGGCGGCATGGATCTGCGCATTTCCGTCACGCGTCGCGAATTTGAATCCTGGATCGAGAATGATTTGCAAGCCATCGAGAATTCGATTGACAAGCTCCTCAAAGCTTCCGGCATCCATCCACATGCGATCGACCGCGTATTTCTTACTGGCGGAAGCTCATTCGTGCCCGCGGTGCGCCGCATCTTCGAAACTCGTTTTGGCGAGGATCGCATTCGTGGTGGCAACGAGTTTACCTCCGTTGCCCACGGCCTCGCTCTGCGAGCGGCGGAGTCATTGCGCCAAATCTCATAGCAACGCGCGAAGAAAAACTGGGAACGAGTTACCCCATACGGGTCTGACCCGACGGCGCCCAGCGATGAGTTTCCATACCGGGACCGGAACCCGCGAATTGTTCCTTAGCGCTACTCGGGCGTCGTGCGGCAGCTGCGCGCGAGCATGCGAAAACAGCGGGGCGACCCGGCCACGGCGGGATTACCTTGACGCGGTTTCCGGCTTTGTGCAGCCCGAATAATGCTCCTCGCATCAGAACATGCCAGGAGAAAAATATGGCCACCTTCCCGTACCCGCCGGCAAAAGATCCAGAGAGAATACCCGCTCCGCGTTTTGAAGAGCCGGACTATAACGAGCCAATCGAAGACCCTGACAGCGGTGAACTGCCGGAAGACGAACCGGGTGAAGACGAAGACGACGATATTCTAAACGATGAGCCATCGATAGCCTAGCGATACGATCAACGCCGAGGTTGCATTCGAGAAGCGTTCTCGGTTGCCGAGCGCGCGCATAGTTGTCAAATGATGACGCTAGTGGCTGATGCACATTTGTAGATCCCGGGCCTCATCTTGCGGCTTCGGACGGTTGGTTACTCAACTGGACGGAGTTTACATAGATGGCGGTCGGCCCGACAATGATACCTGCGCGATCTAAGGTTGAGTGAAACGTTCGATTAAACCTTTGCCCTCCTGTTAAACCTTTGCCCTCCTGTGACGCTCCCAATAGATCCAATATCCCGTAATCATTCTCAGAATAATCAATGGCATTGTAGCGGTTCAAACAGTTACTGCGCAAAGATTGCGAGGATTACCAGATTGCGTGCGAACATGGAGGCAGACGTGGGCAAAACCACCAGTATTACATCGAGTCAAAAGCAACATAAAATCGGCTGAAGGAGGATCGAACATGCGATACATCACAGTAAAACAGATTCTTACACCAAAAGCTTCTTTATCTCAGAAGATCGCATGTAGGCTGAAGGATTGTAGTCTCTCAATTGGTGCTTTAATAGTTATACCTTTTCTTGCAAGCGCAGTTGTTGCTGGCGCACAGTCAACTGGTTCAGGAGAAACGGTTCTGCGAAACTCGGCTACTATCAATCCTCAGATACTCTCTCAGGTTAGATATGCAGATCAATTTTCAGGGTCTGACATTGGCGCTCAGGTGAACAACGCATTCAACGATTGCCGTAGCGCCTGTCAAGTAGTGATTCCTGCTGGGAGTTATGTTTATTCGACAACTATCATGATGACAAAGCCAACCCAATCCTTGATTGGTGCAGGCTCCGCGCTCACTGTCCCTACCTATACGGGATCTGGGGACGGCATAGAGTGGCAGATGATTCCGTTCGTGATTACACAGGCCGGGAAAGTAAGCGGCATAACCATTCATGGGACATCGGAAGGCGTCTCAGGAATTCACTCCGGAGCCATCATTGGGGCCAGCTTCGAGGATCTTCAGATCGATGGATTTATCAAGAGCGGCAGTGCATGTCTGTGGCTGGACAATATTAATGGTGGATGGATGGAACGGTCCGTGATATCAAGAGTCCAGCTCGGCACCCCAGTCACAAACACGAGTTGTGCAATAGATCTGCTAATGACCGTAAACGGGGGAACCGCGAGCTTTGGCTACAATCACTGGACCGACTTGAAGTTCAACGTAAATGTCAGACAGATAGGAATCCTGAGCAAGGCCGGAACATTGGGCGTGGAGTTATATCATTCGCAATTATCCTTTACATGTAACGCTTCCTCCACATCGAGCACTTGTCTAAAGTTGACGGGGAACAGCAACTGGAACAACAACGTCTATAACTTCGTGGGAGAAAGCTCAGCCAACGGGGTATCTTCAAACTGCCAGGAAACCTCAAGCCCTGGCGCTAAACCTGACACTACTATTACAAGTGGGACTGCGATATCCGTCGCTTCCGGATCCAGTTTGACTGGTTATGGGGTTGTGGACTTTCCCAACATGTGTCTGGAGAATGCCAAGGGAGCAACATCTTCAGGGACGTTCCGAATTGAGGGAAGCGGTCTTGGAACCACAGTAGATGGGGGAACCATTTCAAACTTTCTTGGCTCGGGAAATAAGGCAACAGTTTATCCAACTACTATTGCGGGGAGGGATCTTCCCGTTGGCTTCGGTATTATTGCAGGATTCAACATCTGGAGCCCGTACGCCGTCATGTTTAATTGGGGCGGCCAGAACGCCTTTGTGGTCGGAACTCTCGGCCCAAATCAAGCTCCAAATGCGATGACTCAGGTTGCAAGGATTGACACGGGCGGCAATGTGCATGCCGCGGGAAAATTCTTTGCGAATGGCGGCGATTATGCGGAGTCAGTTCATGTCTCAGGCCTTCTAACTCAGTATGAGCCGGGTGACTTACTGGCCATCGACGGTCGACACAGCGATCGCTTTGTGAAAGTCGCGAAACCATATGCCACTTCCATCGCAGGCATCTTTTCCACCCAGCCTGGCGTACTTAGCAGTTCTCATGCGCTTGGAACGGATGAATTTCAATCTGAGGTTCCGTTGGCTATTACTGGAATCGTCCCGTGCAAAGTAACTACGGAGAATGGAGCGATTCGACGCGGCGATCTTCTCGTCAGTTCTTCTCGTCCCGGATATGCAATGAGAGGCACCGACCGGTCTCGTATGACTGGCGCAGTGATCGGCAAGGCGCTCGAGCCGCTTGAATCGGGTAAAGGTCTCATCAAGATTCTCATTAGTTTGCAGTGAAAATTACTTATTCCCCCGATATAACTCAGCAGTCACCGGACAGACTGATCTTTGCGCTAACGAGGGCTCTATTGTGCAGAATAGCCTTCAGTCAAATGCGGGCCTTCTTCGAAAAGCAGCCCCCGGAACGGCTCGATCTGATGCGATGGCGATCACATCGCAGGCGTAGCGGGCGGTCTATAATCGGGCCGATCTGAAAAAATTGTTCTTGTTCCAAGATGTGTCATGGCAGCAGATCGGCCATCGGCGAAATCCGAGTTAACCGCGTTGGAAGAGGCCATTTTACTGAGTCATCCTGACGGCAATTTGGGGCCGACTGTTGGCGTTGCAGGCCATCCGATTTCTCAAAGAACAAGCTGTCCGATGGATCTTCCGGCGCCAAATGGCTCGATAGAAGCTGATGAAATGCTTGTTCTCATCTCAACGAAACAAAGGAGCACAACTCCAGATGCATACACACGAAATTGAACAGATGTGCGTGGTTACCAAAGGTCCGAATCACGGCCCGGCACCTATTCCACAAGAGGGCCGCTGGACCAAGGCGAAGGAAGTCACCGATATCTCCGGTCTGACCCACGGCGTGGGCTGGTGCGCTCCCCAACAAGGTGCCTGCAAGCTAACGTTGAATGTCAAGAAGGGCATCATCGAGGAAGCGCTGGTCGAGACGATCGGCTGCACGGGAATGACGCATTCCGCAGCGATGGCCGCTGAGATTCTTCCCGGCAAGACGATTCTTGAAGCCTTGAATACCGATCTGGTGTGCGATGCGATCAACGTGGCGATGCGCGAGCTGTTTTTGCAAATCGTCTACGGCCGCACACAGACTGCGTTTTCGGAAGATGGGCTGCCTATCGGCGCGGGCCTCGAAGACCTAGGCAAAGGCTTGTGCAGCGTGACCGGAACCATGTATGGCACCAGCGAGAAGGGCGCGCGCTATCTTCAGTTGGCCGAGGGCTACGTGACAGAACTCGCTCTGGACGCGGATAAAGAGATCATCGGCTACAAGTTTGTCCGGCTTGGACCAATGATGGACTCGATTGCCAAGGGAGTGGATGCACAGACCGCCCTGACTAATGCAACCGGTACATATGGCCGCTTTGCCGACGCCGTCAAAACCATCAACCCTCGCAAGGAATAAGGAGAAGATCATGGCTTTGTTTGAAGGATACGAAAGACGGATTGCGCAGATCGACTCCTTTCTTGCCGCTGCCGGCATTGAGTCGCTTGAGAAGGCCGAGAAGATATGCTTGGACAAGAATGTCGATGTACGCAAAATCGTAAAGTCCATCCAGAACATTTCTTTTGAGAATGCGGGCTGGGCCTATTTGATCGGTGCGGCAGTTGCCATCAAGAAAAACCAGGCCGTGGCTGCAGAGATTGCTGAAACACTCGGGACCGGACTTCAGGCCTTCTGCATTCCCGGTTCCGTCGCCGATGATCGCAAGGTCGGTATCGGTCATGGGAATCTGGCGGCAATGTTGCTGCGCGAAGAGACCGGATGCTTCGCATTCTGCGCGGGGCACGAATCCTTTGCTGCCGCCGAAGGCGCTATCGGGCTTGCCCGCTCGGCCAATAATGCACGCAAAACTCCGCTCCGCGTGATCCTGAACGGTCTGGGAAAAGATGCGGCTCTGATTATCTCGCGTGTCAATGGCTTTACTTATGTTCAGACCGAATTCGACTACGCAACTGGCAAACTAAAGATCGTTCGAGAAAAGGCGTATTCCACCGGCGAGCGCGCTGCCGTCCGGTGCTATGGCGCTGACGATGTGCGGGAAGGTGTTGCGATCATGCACCTGGAGCGGGTCGATGTGGCTATTACTGGAAACTCGACCAATCCGACGCGCTTCCAGCATCCGGTGATGGCGATTTACAAAAAGGAAAGACTGCTGGAAGGGAAGAAGTTCTTCTCAGTCGCTTCCGGTGGAGGCACGGGTCGAACACTTCATCCGGATAACATGGCTGCGGGCCCTGCTTCCTATGGCATGACCGACACCATGGGCCGGATGCACTCGGATGCGCAATTTGCCGGGTCGTCCTCCGTACCCGCGCATGTGGAGATGATGGGCTTGATCGGCATGGGCAACAACCCCATGGTCGGCGCATCGGTCGCGGTTGCTGTCGCAGTCGAACACGCGATGAAACCCGTCGCTGTAGCCGCTTAAGAGCGTTTTCGATTCACATCGGGACAGCATAAAATGTGGCTTTTTCTTCCACCCCTGCGACGTGTGCCTGTCGCCGGGGACCCCGGCGCGAGAAAGCCACTCGGCGGCCTAGATTCTGTAAAGAGCAGAATCGAAAATGCTGCTCAAAATTACCAGCCCATTTGGCTCATCCGCCTCAAGATGACGGTGCTGTAGCTATTCATTCGCTCGGGCCGTCGCTTGAGGGGAGCAGGCAGAATTGCGGCGAGCCGTGCCGCTTGCTCCCGCCCGATATTATGGGCCGTGGTTCGGTAGTAGGTATGACACGCCGGCTCTGCACCATAAATGCCAGAACCCCATTCGACCACGTTGAGGTAGATTTCCAGAATGCGTTGCTTGCCGAGGACGAATTCTGCCACCGGCACCAAAGTGGCCTCTGCGCCCTTGCGGAGGATAGAGCGGCCCGTTCCGAAGAATAGGTTTTTAACCAGTTGCTGGGTAATTGTGGAACCTCCGCGCGTGCGATAGCCTTCCAAATCCTCTTGAGCAGCGGTCTCAATCGCGTGCCAATCGAAGCCATGATGTTGGTAGAAACGCGCATCCTCCGCGGCGACGACAGCATGCTGGAGATTGGGTGAGATCTGGCTAATCGGAATGAATCTGTAGCGTTCGCGATACGGCGTGCGGTGTATCCAGGCCTGTAGGCGGCGCTCGATATGCACGGCTGTGGTCGGTGGGTCAACCCATCGTGCGGCCACTAGCGTCAGTGCGGCAAGCGACCAAAAAAGCGCCACGGCAATGACAAACCATCGAAAAAAGGATCGGAGGAAACTCCTCCGAAGCGGGGAGCTGGTAGGTAGGGAGGGCGTTGTAGTCACACTTCAGAATAATAGCCCGGGCTGAGTTGTCACTTAAAGAGTATGACCGCGCGATTCAACCAAGAGTTACTGCACAATGAGGGCAAGTGTGCCCGTCTCTGTGGTCGTGCCTGAAGTGCCCGTTATGGTCACGGTGTAGGTTCCTGCGGTGGTGCCGGAGTTGGTGATTCCGGCATTGCCACTAACTCCACCGCCGCACGCAAGCACACCTCCACTGATGGCCGCAAGAAGCACCAGCATTCCTAACATGGTTCGCCAACAACGGCGACGGCTGGGGACTCCAAAGAGAAGGAGGAAAGACAGAGTTGCACCGCCTGCTGCATACCAAAAAACTCCGGGGTGCTTGGAAGGAGTAGATTTCGCGCTGAAAGGCGCCGTGGTTGTAATGGTGAGAGTGGCTGTTTCCGCTGCCGTGGAGGTAATGCTTACCGGAGTGGTCGAGCCGAAACTTAATGTGGGCGGATTCTGTGCACCATTCGGGCTGCTTGTGACGACCGCGGTCAGTGCTACGCTGCCTGTAAAGCTTCCTATAGGTATCACGGTGATGATCGACGTATTGCCAGTGGTTGCACCGGGGGCAGAGAGGGTCACCGCAGTTCCACTAACGGCAAAGCTGGAAGTTGGCTGACTAATTGTGTAGGATGCAGATGCCAAGGCGCTTTGGGAATAACCAGTGGCCACGGCAATCGCCTCAATTGTTTCTGTCGACGAAACCGTAATCGCGCCGCTGTACTGAGTGGACGAAGTTGTCGGCGTCGTCCCGTTGGTTGTGTAGTAGATGGTTGCCCCACTGGTTGCATCGCTGATCGTCACCGACTGCGATGTGCTGTAGCTTCCGCCCACCGGCGAAAAAGTGGGCGCACTTGCCTGCGGAGAGCTAACATAGGTTCCCGAGGATACGCTGCTCTGAAGGTATCCCGGCGCGGTCGCCATCGCTTGAATCGTCGTTGTGGCTGTGATGTTGATTGGAGTTACATAGACCGTGGACGACACGGTGGGTGTGCTGCCATCCAGGGTGTAATAAATGGTTGCGCCTTGCGTTGTGTCGCTCATGCTCACAGTGAGGCTGCCGGTAAAAGATTCCGCGCCGGGACTTAGCTGCGGAGTGGCTGTCGTCTGTTGTCCACTAAGCAATCCAAAGACGCTCATCTGGTATTGCGCACCGACATAGACCTTTCCATTGACTACCGTCGGCACAGTGAACTTAACCGCAGGACCCGGGTTGTCACGCGACGCGTTTGTGCTGCTCGAATAGAGCGTGCTGCCAGAGTTGCTTGCGTCGTGCGCCTGCAACAGAGCAGGGCCGGCTGGGGAGGCGAACGACTCCGAGTCGATGGTCCAGACAATTCCCTGGGTGTTGCCGTTGGCTGAGATTGAAGGATTTGCTCCGGGATAACCGTAAGTTTCGGTAGAGACGGCGGTGGGGCCGGTAAGTTGTCCGTTCACAAGCGGAAACATCTTGAGTGTGTCATTCACGCCCCAATAGTAGACATTGCCGTTCCAGTATGCGGGCATTGACCAAGTGCCCACGTTTCCGACCGCATACGGAAGCCCTTGCACCACTTGATCGCCGGAGGGGTTGTATCCGCCCAAATTATCGCGATTGAGCAGGTATACTTCACCCGATTTTCCCGCCTGCACTAATAGGTCCGGGTAACTGCCGGTTGTCTGAGTGGGGAGGATCAAAAGCCCGCCAGACCCTTGGTCTCCATCCTCCTGCTCCTCTGTGGCCTGGATGGCAGGCGTGAAGTTATCCTGGACCGTGGGCACGCCGTTGGTGAGGTCCAGATTAAGAATGGTGTCTCCATAGTCCATGCCGGCAGCGTAAGGTTGGGACGCCGTATAGTCGCCATTTGCGGTAGCAACGAACATGCGTCCGAAGGGATGATTGACCGGATCAATGACTTCTGCCGCAAGCCCCGCGCCGCCCATCCAAACACCACCGTCCGTGCCGTTCGGAGTTACGCAAAACGCGCTGGTTTGGCCAAGCGTGCTAGCGTTATATGCGAGTATCCACCCATGAAACGGGCCCGCGTCCTCGTAGGATGCAAAGCCAATATAGACAATTCCATTGAGCAGCAGAAGGCCGGGCCGCTGGTTCGCCCACGCCGGATCGAAGGTCAGAACGCTGTTCACGCTGCCGTTCCCGGTGCCGGAAATCTTCGCCGAGATGAGCACAGGACCGCCGAATTTCTCCGCTCCCGAAGTTACATCCAGGGCATGGAGCCGCTGGACATAATTAACTCCCTCCAAGGTTGTGCTCACCACATAGAGCGTGCCGCTCACCGGATCGATAACCGGAGTTCCTGTGATTCCAATCTCGGGGTAAATGTCGGACCCGGTGCCGGTGGGAATCGTCGTAGCGCCGGTTGCAGCCCCGTGCGCCGCAGTCAGCATCGAGGCAAACCATAAGGGATTCGCGTTGGTGCCTGCGTTGTTGTCGGCGTCAAAGGCATACACGCTGTCATGCTCGGTGGCGACGAACACAACATTATGCGACTGTCCGCCGATCGTCAGGTTCGGTAGGTAGAGCGGCTGGGTGTAGATATATCCGTCAACTGTCTGCGAAAAAAACTTGCCAAACTGTGTGGGGTTGACATTTGAGGTATTCAAGATTGTTTCATTGCGATTCTGCCCAGTCCGAGCAACGTCGTTGTGCCAGGTAGTGACGCTGACCTGCGCATGCGCCGATAGGCCACTGGCGGCCAGCAGGAGCCCGGTCCTGAACGGCACTCTGGTCCTGCTTCTCAATATTGCGACGACATTGCGAGCTTGACATGGATTTGACATGCTTGGACATTCTCCCTAATGGGTCCCATGAGACTTGAGTAAAGACCTGCTTTCTCGGTCCTGTGATGGTTATTGCTTTGCGTCGGTGAGTCAGGATAGATTGAAAGGAATTCAACCCAAAAAAAGTAATTTGAATCTCGCCGGCACTCTTTCGATCGTTTTCTCGTTGCGTGGGCGCAACGACTGTCCCTGCTCCGGCATTGAAGGGCTGCTGCCATCGCGTGCGGCCAATAGCATCATAGATAGTGACGAATTATCGGGGATCTCGATGACACGTAACTGCCTCGTTCAAACAGATCGAGCCAACCCAGGCCTGGACGAAACTCACTTAGTAGCACCCGACGGCAGCGAAACGCGAGGCGAACCGACCGGCTTCCGAGGCGAAGCTTTGGCAAAGAGCAGGTTTGTGCAGACACATTACCTCCCACATTTTGGGCACTTTCATCGCCAGCTCGGCAAAATCCACCGCGGTTACAAACTCGTTCTTTCTTGAAGGGACTGAAGCTTCTGCTCCCCCGGAGTCCTGCTCATCCAGAAATCCAGGAGTTACAACTGCAGTTAGCTGGCTTGCGGCTCGTTGGCTTTTTGGAGTTTTCCGTTCTTGAGAGTGAAGCGCTCGCCGCGCCACACGATCGTATTGCCGGCAAGTCCGGTTGCCCAAAGACCCATAGCGAGCAGATCGCGCAGCGGCAGCAACCACAAGTTAGGAAGTACCTGATGATCGGCTAGCACCTCGGCGCCCACTTTCATCGCCAATGCGAGGCGGAGGAAGAAGCTCAACCCAAGCAGCCACAAGCTCAGCGGACTGAGACCGCTGGCGATGACGTTGAGTAGCGCCCAGCCGAGGCCATGGGTGAAGATGAGTCCGGCGTAGCCCCAGGGGCGCGCGTCGCGGACTGTGCGGGCCCAGCGCAACTGGTGGTCGATGAAGCCGTTCCATCCATAGGCTGGAATGGCGGTTTCGACGACCTCGGGTGAGAGCCCCACGCGGTAGCCGGCTCGTGCCACACGCAGGCCTAGCTCGTAGTCGTCGGCCAGATGATTGACAAGGAGTTCCAGTCCGCCAATTTTGTCGAGTGCTTCGCGACTTATAGCAAGCGTGGATCCGAGGCCGTAACTCAGACCACCTTCGATCATCCTGGACAAAAGCACGCCGGCCTGGAAGTCTGTGGCGATGCCCAGTGCTTCAAGTCGCGAGGGAAGAGTTTCGAGAGCGCGCCCGCGATAGAGAGCGGTGACCATCCCGATGGGCTTCTTCGCCTTGCCGGCCGATCGCGGCGCGGGAGCGAAGCCCGCCATTATTCGCTCAAGATAGTGTGCTTCGACGGTGATGTCGGAGTCGTTAATTAGCAGAAAATCGTAGCGCGCGTGAGTGACAAGTTGAGCGAGGGTGCTGACCTTGCCGTTGGTTCCCAGCTGCAGCGGGCACTCGAAGAGCCGAATAGTGCCGCCGGGAAACTCAGTTTGCAAGCTCATGACGGCAGCCACGGCTGGATCGTCCAAGGAGGTAACGCCGAAGAGCAGCTCGAAGTCGCCCGCGTAGGTCTGGCGGTAGTGGCTGCGAAAGGCGTCGATCATGCCGGGGTCGATGCCCTTGAGGGACTTGAGAATGCTGACGCCAGAAGTAAAGGCGGCTAACGGGCGACGCCGTGCAGATAGAAAGAATTGCGCCGCGACCAGGGCGGCTAGAAAATAACCTATCCCGGCCAGGGTCAGGACGGTGGTAAGGATCTCGACGGATTGGGCCAAGGAGTGGGGCATCCTTGGGGTAAGTGTAACGGATAATGAACAGTTTTCGGCTATTTATCAGCTATTTGTCAACTTTAACCGGTTAGCTATTGGCAGTCAGCGGAAAGGTGCGACCTATGATTTTTTGTATTCGTCAAACGGGTATACATCTAGGACAACCTCGGTTTCACATGCCGAGTGGGTATCCAGATCACTGACATCTGAAGGCTGATAGCTGACAGCGGATGGCTGTTACTCGTATCTCAGCGCCTCGATGGGGTCAAGGTTGGCGGCCTTCCAGGCGGGATAGATGCCGAAGAGCAGGCCGATGGCGCATGAGACGCCGAAGCCAATAAGCACCCATAGAGTGGAGAGCGTGGCGGGCAGACCTATGGGCAATTCGTAGACGATCCAGGTAAGCACGGCGCCCAATATTATGCCGAACACTCCGCCGACAGCGCACAAGGTTACTGCTTCAGTGGTGAACTGGGTAAGGATGGTGCGCTTGGTGGCGCCGATGGCTTTGCGGATGCCGATCTCGCGGGTGCGCTCGGTAACCGAAACTAACATGATGTTCATCACGCCGACGCCACCCACCATCAAGCCGACGCTAGAGACGGCGATCATGAACGCGAAGAGGCCGCCGGAGATGCTTCCCCATAACTTGGTGAGTGAGTCAGGGCCAAAGATTTCGAAGTTATCCGGTGCCTCGACCTTGACCTTGCGGCGAATGCGCAGCAGCTCACGAATTTCTTCTTCAACCAAGGATTTGTTCGCCGGATCATCGTACTTGACGCTGATCCATGTGTCCTTGTCTTCGGGATGGAGATTGTGAAAGGTCCCCAAGGGAAAGAAAACCATATTGTCTGCCTGGTTTTTGCCGCTGCCGAAGGGCGACTTCCTTTTGTCGACGATGCCGATGACGGTGTACATGCCGCTCTCTATGCTCACTTCCTTGCCAATCGCCGACTCGTTGCCGAAGAGCTCTTCCCAGGTGTCGTGGCCGATCACGCAGACGTGGGCTGCGCGCTGATCTTCGGCATCGGTGAAGAGGCGGCCTTCGAGAAGAGTCAGCTCGGAGACATCGGCCAGTTGGGCTGTTGAGCCTTGCAGAATGGTTCCGGCTATCTTCTTGCCGTTGTACTTGACGCTGACGTCGCCTACACGGAACTGCGCCTGCACGTGTTGGTGACCGGCGTCTGCGGCGACCACATGGGGAAGAGCGCGCATGGCCAGGCCATCCTCGACGGTGAGCTTTTTGCGCGTGAGCTGCTCGGTGGTGGGCCGGCCTAGACCGAGGGGCAGATGGAAGACCCAGAGAACATTGGAGCCAAGGGAATCGGCAAACTCGGAGACGCGGTTGTTAAGTCCATTGATGACCGAGGAGATGGTGATGACGGTGGTTACGCCGATGACGATGCCGAGGATGGTTAGCCCGGAGCGCAGCTTGTTTGTCCGAAGCGTGTTCAACGCCATCTTTACGGATTCGATAGTCTGCCCCTGTGCCATGATGCTCCTGGCTAGCTGACAGCTGACAGCTAACAGTTAACAACCAACCGCCGGGTGATAGGTTACAGTTCTCAGTTCTCAGTTCTCAGTTCTACCGAATCTGGTCTTTCAAGGATTCGAGAAGCGAGTAAATCATCTTTCCGATTTCGTGCGACAAATTCTCCGCCCCGTCAAGTAACTCGGACTTTCCAAACGAAGTGAGCGAGCTATTTCCAGCTGAGTCTGCAACTCGCAAAGAGAACCTCGAGCAATGCCGAGAAACTGTCTGAACTCACTGGGGTTTAGCCTACCCTGTCCTTCCGCAATATTGCTCGGCACAGACACTGCCGAGCGCCTCATTTGGCTGGTCAGTCCGTAGATTTCTTCGCGTGGGGACTCACGTGTCAAACGATAGACCGCAATCGCCAATTGCATGGACCTTTGCCAAACCTGCAAATCCCGAAACGATTGCGACATGTCGCTCCCTATTAATAGCTTAAAGCTAAGCGTGAACTGCTAACTGCAAAAACGGACCATCAAGCGCCAATCGGCAGCTGTCAGCTGACAGCTGTAAGCTGATAGCTTTCTTCACAATTCCGCTCTCAACGCTACTACCGGGTCGAGCCTGGCGGCTTTGCTGGCGGGATAGACTCCGAAGAAAACTCCAACGGCGGTGGCCATGAAGAGGCCCATTAGCACGCTCCAGGTTTGCACGCTGGTAGGAAAGCCGATGACGACCGTGATGATCTTGGCTACGATCACGCCGCATAGCACGCCGATGCCTCCGCCGACCAACGCCATGGTTGCGCTCTCAATGAGGAACTGAAGCAGCACGTCCTTCTGCCGTGCGCCGAGGGCTTTGCGCACGCCGATCTCGCGGGTGCGCTCGGTGACCGAGACCAGCATGATGTTCATGATCACGATGCCGCCAACCACGAGCGAGATGGAGGCGATACCCACCACTACGGTGAAGAAGATGGAGGTGATCTGCTTATAGATGTCGAGGAAAGTGTCGTTGGTTTCGATCTCGAAGTCGTCAGGCTGGCCGGGAGGGTTGTGGCGGCGAGCGCGCATCAGCACACGCACTTCATCCTTGGCCTGCTCCATGGCTTCGGCGTTGCCGTTGGCGCGGGCGTAGATGTCGAGTGAGTCGTTGTAACCGTAAGTCTGTTGATAGGTGGTGAGGGGCACGGCTACCCAATTGTCCTGCGACTGGCCGAGCGTCTTGCCCTGACGATCGCCCACGCCGACAATGGTGTAAAGGATGCCGTCTACGCGGATTTCCTTGCCGATAGGGTCACCGTCGCCTAGCACGTTGTCCACGATGTCATAGCCGACAATGACATTATGCGTTCCGTGCTCGTCGTCGGCTGGGGTGAATCCGCGGCCCAGAACGATGTCCATGTTATTGAGGGTGAGCATGGTCCAACTGATGCCGCGCACGTCGGTACCGGTGCTGGAGTGCCCGTTGTAGGCCACGGTAGTGTAACGATCGAGGCGCGCACCAACTTCGGCGCATTGCGAGCAGCTGTCGCGAATCGCGTCGTAATCCTCTATGCGCAGAATCTTGCGTTTCTGATAGCGAAGGTAGTCGTTGGCGGAGAAGATGACGCTGGCCATGCGGGAAACAGTCAGCACGTCTGCGCCATGGGCCACGAGCTTGGTGCTCACGTACTTGTTGGCGCCATTGACCAGGGTGACGACCATGATGACCGAGGCCACGCCCATAACCACGCCAAGCAGCGTGAGGATAGTGCGCAGCTTGTTCGCCCACAAGGATTGAAGCGCGAGTTTGAAGGCCTCACCGAATAACATGGTTCTGCTTCCCTACGTCAATAATTGGCTCCAACTCTGATCTTTCCAGTGTACGCAATCGGCCGTGTTCCTATGGACGCGGCAATGGGGCTATCTGAGAGCGGCTCATGTAGGCTTCGTAGCCAAAAGAGACCATGAAAAACGAGGTGGTTTTCTCCTTTTCTAGATACGCAGAGCGGCGGCGGTGAGTTCCGGGATGACAAAATGCAGGAAAACCTGTCAAAGCAGGAGTTTTCGGGAAACTTCCCGCTCCCGCTTGACGTAGGATGAATTGTTGCAAATTTCCGCACCCTTTTTGAACTGAATTCCTAATCGACCATTTCAATGGAGGCCCCGTGATCCGCGTTTACTCCCGGCTCGTTATTGCCCTGCTTGCTGTTGGCTTGTTTTTCCAAGTCGTTGTTCCCGCCCAAGGCTCTTCAACGGCCGTTGCTACCCAAGCGCCGCTACTTCTGCGCAACCCGTCGCTCTCGCAGGACCGGATCGCCTTTCGCTACGCCGACGATATTTGGACGGTCAGCCGCCAAGGTGGCGTGGCCGAGCGGCTTACGTCCGATGGACAGGTGGTCGCCGGCCCAATTTACTCGCCGGATGGCGCCTGGATCGCCTACTCGGCGCATCTGAGCGGCAACAACGACGCGTACATCATTCCGGCGACGGGCGGAGTGCCGCGCCGCGTGACCTGGCACCCGACCGGCAGTAACGTGGTGGGCTGGTCGCCGGACAGCAAAGATATTTTGATCACAAGCGGCGCGGCGAGTTATAGACACTATGAGCGGCTCTTTCGGGTTCATGTCGACGGCACGGGCGTTCCTGAGCCTTTGCCGCTGCCATCTGGTTTTCAGGCCTCATTTTCGCCGGATGGGAGATCGCTGGCCTACCAGCCCTTCACCAAGTGGCAACCGGCGTGGAAGCGGTACACTGGCGGCCAAACCACGCCGATCTGGATTGTCGATCTGAAGAGTCTTGACCTGACAAAGGTGCCGCGCGAAAACTCGAACGATTCGAATCCAGTGTGGGTGGGCGACTCGATTTATTTCCTCTCCGACCGTTCGGGCCCGGTCACGCTCTACCGCTACGACATGTTTCAAAAGGAAGTGAGGCAGGTGGTTCCCAATACCGGTCTGGATCTGAAGTCATTCCAGGCGGGCCCGGGTGGGCTGGTGTATGAGCAGTTCGGGGCGATTCACCTGCTGGACACAGCGACCAACGCCGACAAGACAGTTTCGATTCAGATTCACGGCGAGCTAGCCAGCCTGGTGCCGCACAGGGTCAACCTGACGCCGGACGAGATTCAGAACGCGGAGCTGTCACCGACCGGCGCGCGCGCAGTTTTCGAGGCACATGGGGAGATTTTCACCGTACCGGCCGAGAAGGGCGACACGCGCAACCTGACACAGACTTCTGGCGTGGCTGAGCGCGACCCGTCCTGGTCGCCGGACGGCAAGACCATTGCTTATTTCTCCGACGCCTCCGGCGAGTACCAGCTTTATCTGCACGACCAGAGCGGCTTCAAGGCACCCGCCGTCATCGACCTTGGCCCGGAGCCGAGCTTCTTCTATGGGCCCACTTGGTCGCCCGACTCGAAGCACATCGCCTACTCCGACAAGCATCTGCGCCTGTGGTACGTCGATGTGCCGACGGGCAAGCCGGTGCTGGTGGATAAGGGTACCTTCGGCAGTTTCGGCACGAACTTTGGGGAAACCTGGTCGCCGGATTCGAAGTGGATCGCCTATCAACGCGACCTCGACAACCAGTTGAATGCGATCTTTCTCTACTCGCTCGAGACGCACAAATCGACACAGGTGACCGACGGCATGAGCGACGCGTTCAGCCCGTCGTTCGACCCTAATGGAAAGTACCTTTACTTTTTGGCCTCAACCGACGATGGACCTTCGAAGGCGGGCATCGATCTGTCGTCGCTGGACCGCGCGCAAACCAACGCTGCCTATGTAGTGGTGCTGGCCAAGTACGGCTCTTCGCCGGTTCCTCCAGAGAGTGATGACGAGAAGATCAAGGACGAGGAGAAGAAGGACGACAAGAAAGACGCGGATAACAAAGATTCCGATAAAAAGGACACTGATAAGAAGGACAGCGATAAGAAGAAAGATGAGGATAAGAAGGACGCGGACAAAGATAAGAAAGACAGCGACAAGAGGGATGACTCCGCTAAGGACTCCGACAAAGATAAAAAAGACAGCGACAAGCCGGTCGAGGTCAAAGTGGATCTGGAAAACATTGGCGACCGCATCCTCTCGCTGCCTATTCCGGCCCGCAACTATGGCGGTGTGGCCGTGGGCAAGACTGGCGTTCTCTTTCTTGGCGAAGGCGCGCCCTTCGGCCGCTCGAGTGATAACGGAGGTTCGGGCATTCACGCTGTATGGCGGTTTACGGTGGAAAAGCGCCAGCCCGAGGTGGTGCTGAGCGATATCGACGCATTCAATCTTTCGTTCGATGGCTCGAAGGTGCTTTATGCGCGCAAGACCGCGTGGACCATCGCATCGGCGGACGACCTGAAGCCCGGCGACGGCTCACCGGGCAAGGCGCTGAACATGGGCGGACTTGAAACCGTGGTCGATCCACGCGCCGAGTGGCGGCAAATGTACCACGAAACCTGGCGGATTGAACGCGATTTTCTCTACGACCCGCACACCCATGGGTTGAGCATTCCCAAGATCGAGGCAAAATACAAACCCTATCTCGACGGGCTCGCCTCGCGTTCCGAATTCACTTATCTCTCGACCGAGATGCTGGGCGAGATCACCATCGGCCACATGTTTGTTGGCGGACCGCATATGCCCGACAACGGGCCCAAGACGGGCCTGCTGGGCGCCGACTATAAGGTCGAAAAAGATCGCTACCGCATCGCCAAAATCCTCGGCGGGCAGAACTGGACTCCTGGCCTGGCGTCGCCGCTGACCCTGCCGGGCGTCTACGTCCACACGGGTGCCTACCTTCTGGCCGTCAATGGCCGCGAACTGCATGCGGCCGATAATCTCTACCAGTTCTTCGACGGAACGGCCGGCAAGCAGACCATTCTCCACATCGCCTACAACCCGGAGGGCAAGGACGCGCGCGACGTCACAGTAGTTCCTATCGGCGACGAGGACGGCCTGCGCAACCTGGACTGGATTGAATCGAATCGCCGCAAGGTGGACGAGTTATCCGGCGGCAAGGTGGCTTACGTCTACATGCCCAACACGGGCGGCGCTGGCTACACCAACTTCAACCGCTACTTCTATTCGCAACTCAACAAGCAGGGGCTGGTGCTGGACGAGCGCTATAACGAAGGTGGCCTGATCGCCGACTACGTGGTGGACGTGCTCAAGCGTTTTCCTCTTTCAGGAGCGATCGAGCGCGACGGCAAGCCGGTTCATGATCCGGTGGGCGCCATCTTCGGCCCCAAGGTGATGCTTATTAATCAGAACTCGGGCTCAGGTGGCGATGCCATGCCTTGGTACTTCCGCAAGGCCAGCGTCGGCAAACTGGTGGGCACGCGCACCTGGGGCGGGCTGGTGGGCATCGGCGGCTACCCGTCGCTGCTGGACAATGGCTACGTGATGGCACCGCGCTACGCCATCTACGGCCTCAACGGCCAATGGGAGGTGGAAAACCATGGTGTCGCTCCCGATGTGCCGGTCGAGGATTTGCCTAAGGACGAAGCTGCAGGACATGACCGGCAGCTCGAAACGGGCGTGCAACTGGTGCTGGAAGAGCTGAAGGCCCATCCTGTGCCGGAGATTCCTATTCCTCCGTATCCGAACTACCACAAAAATGATGGGCTGGGGGATGAATAGCAAGTTAGCGAGTCGATGAGTTACCGGAGTTAGTCGCGCTTCGAGTGTGTTAGCGAGACGTTGGTGTCCCATCCTTGCGAGTTTTGCCTCTCGCAAGGGTGGGATAGATTGAACCCATCATCGTCCAGAGCTGCCAAATCCTTTTTCCGCGCGGGCCGAGTCTTCCAGTGTCTCCACTTCTTCCACGATTCCCGTGAGTACAGGCACGGGAATCATCTGGGCAATCTTTTCGCCGGCTTTCAGCTCGACGGTGGCCTCGCCCAGGTTGGTCATTAGCACTAGAATTTCGCCGCGATAGCCGGCATCGATGACTCCGGCGGTGGTGGCAATTCCACGTGCCGCTATCGACGAGCGGTCCCGAACCAGCAAGCCCAACGGCGCGCCGGTCTGGGGGTGGCGGGCCTCGACACTGATGCCGGTGCGGACCTTGACAGTGGCACGGGGAGCGAGCACCGCGCCTTCCAACGCAAACAGGTCATAGCCTAGATCCTCACCGGGATGGGCCACCACGGGCGCGCGCGCTCCCGCTTCCAACAATTTCACTCGCAGCATTTCTTCATGCTACAGCGAGCGGCTGATTCGCTAAAAATGGCCAGCCCCGGCGGGGAAGTTTCCCGCCGGGGCTGTCTTGTTTGGCAAAACAATTCGGCAAAAGGACCTATAAGCCGAATTCTGTCGTGTGCGGTCATTCCTCTAGGCGCCGCGTCGCCGCGGACACTCATCAGCGACCTACCCGGAGGTTTCGGCAATTGCAACAAGCCGCCTGGGCGCGCCGGGCCGGTGCGCAGCGTGGGCCTGGCTCTTGGCTCGCGCTTCCCTCCCTATTTGGTCTTGCTCCGTGTGGGGTTTACCCTGCCCCCGACGTTACCGCCGGGGCGGTGCGCTCTTACCGCACCATTTCACCCTTACCTCGGCGCTGGAGTTTCCGCAACGGCGAGCGAGCCCGGCAAGCCGGGCCAACTCGGGTATTGCGTTTCCAGGGAGGCCCTCCCGAAAGAGGGGTAGCCGAGGCGGTATCTTTTCTGTGGCACTGGCCGTCCACGGGCCTTGAAGCCCGCGTCCCGGACGTTATCCGGCACACTGCCCTGCGGAGTTCGGACTTTCCTCCCCCGGCGGCTCAGTCTCCCAAGCCTCCGGCAGCGACCGCCCGGTCCTCCTGCCAGGGTTTAGTGTATCGCGAAACTGACCTCCGCACCGGTTCCTTCCAGCTTCTCTGTCTTGGCAGTGGATCAGTTGAGTACTCGCAGTCAGCCTAGATCCGCACAAAAATCCGCTTTCGATAAAGTGGGTAGATGAGAAGAATGTTCAGCAGAACAATCACGATTGCATAGCCGAGAGACGCAGGGTACACAGGCAGCCAGCTTACGAACAAGCGGTCGTTTAACCATTCGTGCGGCGTCTCACTCATGCCGTGCCAAACGAAATGCAGGCTCAGCAGCGATGTAATGACACTGGAAACAACAAAAGCGAGAATTGCGTTTGTGCCCAGAATGAGCGCCGGAGTTATGCCGCGACGGCAGCGCCAAACGTCCACGACGAAATAGACCACGGCGAATGCCAGCAGGCTCACTCCTGTGCTGAAAAGCGCAAAGGTGCTGGTCCAGATGCGCTTGTTCAGTGGCAGCAGCGGACTCAGCCACCACCCCGCAAGGATCAGTAAAACTCCCATCAGCGCCAAACCGGCCGCCTTCACCCATTCTCGCCGATGCGTGACTGACCATTCGCCCGCAAGAATTCCAATCAAGGTCGAAAACATCGCAGGCAAAGTGCTAAGTATGCCTTCAGGGTCGTAAGTAACTCCCCTCCCAGGCGTAAGGCCCCAAGCCCACAAATGGTTCACGCCGAAGACTGAGCGATCTATGTAGGCCGGCAGATTGCCAAACGAGTCAAGATGTCCAGCCCCAATGCCCGGAACTGGCACCAGCTTCAGCATCGCCCAATACAGCGCCAACGCCGAAAGCGCCACACTCGAAATCAACACGACCCGCGCTGAGCTTCGCGCCGTCTCGGCCTTCGGTCCCGCTTGGGTTCCCAGCAGATACAGCAGGCTGCTGCATAAATAGCAGAGTGCGATCCTCTGAAGGATGCCGGGAATGCGCAGCGTGTGCCAGTTGTAATCGGGAAATCCGTTGACCGCAAGCCCGAGCAAAATGAGCACCGCGCTGCGTTGAAGAGCATGCAGTGCCAGTGAAGCTCGACTGGCTCCCCGCCCCATGCGTGAAGCGAACGAGAACGGAATCGACACGCCCACCATGAACAGAAACGAGGGAAATATGATGTCCGTCGCTGTTACTCCCATCCAATCTGCGTGACGAAGCTGACTGTAGACGTAGTTATAGGTGCCGGGATCGGTAACCAGAATCATCGCGCCAATCACAATTCCGCGAAACACATCCAAAGAAACAATTCGGCCCGGCCGCAGGTTAGAGCTTATCGGGATCGCGGCTTGGCTAATGGACATTTGGAGTTCCTCCCCTCAAGTGTAATAGCCCATGAATGCCCTTAAGCGCATAGCACAAAATCGACACAATATCTGGGTTGCTATCGCCAAAGATATGACCAATAAAGTGCTTTGGGTAACTCCTCCGCAAATGGCAACGTCAGGAGCCACAAGCATTGCACTGCCATCGATTTTTCCGCGCAGCGAGTTTATACAAGACTTTCGGTTGGCATCGTCGACCGCTAAGGATCGTGGAGCTACCGGATAAATCCTTTGAATCCATTGGCGATATGAGGCCATCCATTTCCTGCGGAGAATTTCCTCCCTCCGCGGAGCTTCTACGCCGAAGCCTTGGATTGGCTTTCTGGCGGGGCTTAATTCCGAATTTACCCGATTCAAGGAGAATGCAATGAAGATTGTCTCGATTATTGCCCGCTATCTGCTGGGTCTGATGTTTCTGGTCTTCGGCTCCAACATGTTTTTGAATTTCATTCCGATGGGGCCAATGCCTAAAGGGCTGGCGGGACAGTTTACGGCCGCCCTGTTTGCGGCACATTACTTCTACGTGGTGGGCGCAATCATGGTTATCTCCTCGATTCTGCTGCTGGTGAACCGCTATGTGCCGCTCGGGCTCGTTCTGCTCGGTCCCGTGCTGTTCAACATCCTTGTGTTCCACCTCCTGATGAACCCTGGCGGTATTGGGATGGGGGCGTTTGCGACGCTTCTTTGGCTGCTGGTGGCGTATCGGGTCCGTTCTGCGTTTTACGGCATCTTTCAGCAACGCGCTTGAGAGTGAAGGCTTGGTTGCCGAGGTCTAGTTATAGGATCTGAGAGGTTATAGTCTTCCATGGCTTGAGTTCTATGGCTTCGACGAGTTGTAACTGGGGATCTTCGGAGTTAGTTTGAGGACCAGGAATTCCTGAAAGAGATTCTGGGCTGCACTTTCGGCAATGCCAATACCAAAATTCTCGAAGGTCAGCGACAGTCCATTGCGATTGGCTGCCGGGTAGTAGAGATTGGAAATGCCTCCCGCGGCGATGCCCCCGAGGAGTCCGGAATAGTTCGGTTGCCAACGGCCATTGTCACTCTTGCACATGACCGAGTTGGCGATGGCATAGAGAATGCGCGACCGCGTGGTTCCGGTTCCTTTGTAAAAGTAGCGTGGATCCTGCTTCAGCAGAGATGGCAGGAGGGCGTTGCCGAGCATGGTGCCGATGAAGTTGTCAGCATAGTTGGCTGCAAATCGCTTGGCGTAACCTTCGGAGCCTTGTCCATAGCCGCTGAATTGGTTGTCGGCTTGCTCGATTCCGGCGAAGAATCCGGTCGCGAGAATTGTGATGGGGTCGATTGAGGTGCGCCAGGCGAGATGAAATTTCTGTTTTGAAGTGAGAGGCGACGCATTGGGCACGTAGCTGACATAGAAGTTTGGAATGAAGCCGAAGATGCGCTGCTCTTCCTCTTCCTTGAGCTGCTCCTGACCTATCTCCTCCTGCGATGCCGTCACGTGAACTTCGCTTTGAGCGGTGGTAACCAGCATGGCGACCGGCGGCGCCTCGTAGCTCTCGCCGGGGTGCAGAAAACCGGTGATGATCTGGGTCGCAAATCCTTGCGATGTGACGGTCAGTGTGAAGGCGCCTGCCGTGAGATCGCCGAAAACGAAGCGGCCGTCGCTGCCTGAGATCGCTGTTCTCAGGGATGGAGGGATCGAGTCTGTCTGAGCGAGGGAGATTCGAGCGCCTTCGCAGACGGTTCCATCGCGGTCCACAACGACACCGTGGATGCTGCCCACCGAACTTTGCTCGGCAGACACCTGTGATTGGGGAGCGGCGGGTAAAGCTGCCTCGGAGGCTAAATTTGATAGCGGCTGCTGAGAGCAAAGAGGCGTTGCAACCGCAAAGAAGATCAGGAATGCGAAGACTGGGCCGCATGCCGGTGTTCGGCGACGCAACTCACCCCACTCGCAGTCCAGATATGCTCGATTCGCGATCGGCTCCGCCCCCCATCTCCTCAGCCCGAAGATCTCGCCATTATCAAGATCATCGGCGCGAGGGGGCTGATATTGAGTTAGACGGGGTTGCGGCGACTCGATGTAATCGGCCAGCCCGGGACAACCAAAAACGTGAAAAATCCGCATCAAAACTTGGCTTCGAAGGCCCGGAACCGGCGTTCAAGTTCCCATTGAGCGGCAGCTTTTTCACTGCCGCCAAGAAAGGCTTTGCAAGCGGTGGTGGGGTTGTCCTGGCCGAGAGGTTGAGCTCTGCAGGGCGCGGCGGGGATGGTGAAGGCGTCGGGAGTCTCCCAGAGACTCGCGCCGGGCAGGAAGTTGTGTTCCATGCCGGTGCGGGCTAACTGCTTTAGATCTTGATAGCTGAGGTGATAGTCGGTGGCGGCGCGGACATATTCGCGAGTGATGTCGGTGCGGCTCACGCCTTCGTCGTCGGTGGAGAGTGCGACGGGAACGTGGGCGGCGCGGTAGAGCGGAAAGGGGTGGTTGGCACCCCGGACGCCGAGAATGCCGTCGTTAGAGCTGAGGTTGATCTCAACCATGATGTGCTTTTGGGCCATCTCTTTGAGCAGACCTTGAGCGTCGTCCTCGTACATCACGTCGACGCCGTGGCCGATGCGTTCGGCGTGGCCCAGCTCGACGGCCTGACGAACGTGAAAACGCAGGCCTTCGGGTGGCACCATGCCAAAGGCCAGCTCGCCGGCGTGCAGGCTGATGTGAACCTTGGGATATACGGAATGCAGGTACTCGAGCATCTTCATCTGCAACGTGTAGTCGCGCATGGAGATAAGGCCGTCTTCGGGCTGAACAAAGTTGATGCCCACGTAGCTGGGCTCGTGAGCATCCATGCTCTGCTGGATGGTCTCAAAGCCGAGAAGCGTCTGGGCGAAGACTTGCTCCGGCGGGTTGCCGCGCAGCACCTGATAAATGTAGCGAACTTCAACACGGCAGGCGGGTGTGGCCTGGGGTGTGCCGCAATGTTCGATGTCGCGACGGAGGGCCTCGGCAGCGCGCACATCCTCGCGGTCAACGAATATCTCGTCGCGGAGGCCGAGGGCGAACAGCGTCTCGCGATACTGGGCAAAGTCCTGATTCAAAGGGTTTTCGTGTGCCATCTGCGCGGCGTGAGTGAAAGGCGGTGTCTCCATTAGCTCGACGTATTGCTGATTCTGCGCGGCGGCACGGCTGGCCACCTCGTCTACCCATTCACCGATGTGCCGCTTGCTCAGCCCGCCAAAACGGCCGAAGGTCGAGAAGAACTGATCGTGCCCATTGAAGCCGGGGGTGGAAACGAAGCCGCGCATGGAGAAAGAGTCGATGAGGCGGTCGTAAAGCGCCTGGTCGGCTGACGTCAGATTGCCGGAAAGTTGCGCGGCTGGGACCAGCGGCGCAGTGCAGGGAGGTTTCGCGAAACTGAGGGCCGAGGGGTCCACGCAGAGACCGTCTTCGCCCGCTTCGCGGATGAAGCTTTCGGCATAAACCGCGCCGGAAAGGTGAATGTGCAGGTCTGCGCCCTTGGGGAATTGATCGAGAAAGGCGCGCAGAGTTAGGGTACCGTCATGGGCGGCGGCTTGGTAGGCGCGGGCGGTGCGGGCTTCCGCCACATTGGGGGCTTGGGTGTGGGCAACGGTGGCAGCGAGGACGAAGGCGAAGCAGGAAAGAACGCAAATGGGGGAACGCATAATGCCTATCAGTGTAGAGCAGAGACGTGCGCTTCGTGGAGGATTTGACTGGTTTGGCGCGGGAAGAAGGGAGTTGATATACTGTAAAAAGTTGTTGCAGCCGACTGTTCGTGGACAGGCTTATACTCTCCGGCGATGCCGGAATCCGCGCCAGAAATTGCAACGCGAAGTTTGCACTGAGGCCAGATAGCTCAGTGGTAGAGCGCGGCCCTGAAAAGGCCGGCGTCGGCGGTTCAATCCCGTCTCTGGCCACCACA
>Ga0187847_10000396_pt1 | contig 49781 bp, 26 predicted proteins | sample June2016WEW_4_10_FD_132458 | JGI IMG/M metagenome (GOLD analysis project Ga0187847, IMG submission 132458) | Peatland microbial communities from SPRUCE experiment site at the Marcell Experimental Forest, Minnesota, USA - June2016WEW_4_10 | ecosystem: Environmental > Terrestrial > Soil >...
AGGTGTAGGGGACACTGTACGCCGAATTGAACACCGCGAGTTCTTCTTCGAGGTAGTTATTCCAGTTGATCTTGGAGGTCGGCGTCACTGGAGTGAATGGGGCCGGGTTGGGCTCGGAACCGTTTCCAGCAACATCAACAAACGGGTTGGTCAATGAAGGATTTCCGCCAAAATCAGCCGCTCCCAACGTGAATTGCAGGAACGGCGGATCTTCAAGGTTCTGGAGCGATTGCTCTTCCTGATCACGGTTGTAGAAAACGCCAAAGCCTGCTCGAACAGAGAGGTCATGTGAGCCCGGAGTACCGATGAGCCTGGACGGGCCGGAGGATGGCGACCAAGCAAAACCGATTCTGGGAGCGAAGCGGTTGTAATGCGCAACCGGGGAACCGGCGTTGTTACAGCCGGGATCTCCAGGGAAGCTAAGCCCCGGAGACGCACCTGGGAAGACCGTGGACTCAGCGGTGCTGTTTGCCCAGCAGACGATACCCAGGCCGCCGTCCTGATGGTTCTGGTTGGGCTTCTCCACATCCCATGCGAGCCCGTAGTTGAACGTGAAATCGGAGTTCACCTTCCAGTTGTCCTGAACGTATCCGTAGATTTCTTCGGCAACGGCATTGATGAAGCCATTGTTGGTTTGTTCGTAGGAGTCCGGAATGCCGAGGCTGAAGTCGAGCAGCGGATCGCCGGAACTGTAACCGCCCGCACCGTTAAAGGAATAATTGCCGTTGTTGTCCACGTCGAATGGATTGTGTACGCGGAACTGTTCAAACGACCCTCCGAACTTGATGGAGTGATTGCCAAGCACCCAGGTAAAGTTGTCCGCATACGTCAAGTTCGTGTCCAACCGCGGCTGGGGCCCTTCAAAACTGAAGCCAAGGTTGAACAAACTCCCGATGGTAATAGCGGGAATACCTGACTCAGGGTTTTGTGGATTGATGGCAAAGCCCACAGAACTGGGCGCGACAACCTGCGTGGGGCTCAACGCACCGAAGGGGTTGCGATAGTAGGAGGCGCGTAGCTCGTTCAGCTTGTTTGTGCTGAAGGTATGGGTCCACGATGCGCTGAAAAGCTTGAAGTGGCTCGATGACGTTTCGCCAAACCCAGGGAAACCTCCCGGTAAACTGCCGCTTCCGCCAAAGGCAAGCGCGTCAACTGCGGGGTTGGACTGAAATACGCTCGAAGCCCAGAGGCTGTCCTTCGAACTAACGGTGTAATCGAAGCGGAGAATTCCCTGATCCGCTGCGTACAAATTGAGCGGATTGAAATCGACGTTAGACTGTTGGCCATTTAGATCCGGAGCTCCAAAGTTCGCCGGCAGCACGTACTTCGTAATCAGATTGGACGCAACTGTGTTCCACGTGCTGGTGGGTATGCTGATGGTCGAAGGAGTGGAGGGGGAGGCGCCGTTGCTGAAGCACGCGGCCCAGGGAGTGCCTGCCGCGCACCCGTTGTAGGCGAAGGGCATGGGATTGGTCGACAAGCTATCGGTGTAGGCGACTCCATTCTGCACGGATGGCGCACCATCGGGGACGCCGCCATTTGCATAATTGGGGTTGTTGGAGAAATTGCCGGCAAACTGATCGGAGTCCAAAGTCGGCTGGATATCACTGAATGCGCTCCGCTGACGCTGCCCCTGGTACGCGGCAAAGAAGAAGAGCTTGTTTCGGATGATTGGTCCTCCCAAGGTCCCTCCATAGAGGTTCTGATGGAAGACGGGGCGGCTATTTGAGAAATAGTTGCCATTGTTTAGAAAGGTGTCGCGGTAGAACTCAAAGCCACTGCCGTGCAGCTTGTTGGTTCCACTCTTGAGCACCTGGTTAATCACTGCTCCGGAGTTGCGCGCAAACTCGGGATTCATAGTGCTGGTGACAATATTCTCCTCTTGGAGAGCGTCCGGATTGATCTGAATGCCTTCGCTTTGCAGGGAGGGATCGTTGATATCTACACCGTCCAACATGTAGGAGTTCTGGGGGGTCTCATTGCCATTACTGGAAAAGGTGCCAAACCTATCTGAAGACTCAACCACGCCCGGTTCCAGTTTTTGTAATCCGGCCGGATCTCGCCCCTCGAGAGGAATCCCCTCAAGCTGCTCTGCCGTTGCAATCTGCTGGAGCTGCGTGTTCGAAGTTTCTACCTGGACGGCCGTCGCCGAAACCTCCACCGTCTGCGACTCACCGCCCACCCCCAGTTTGGCGTCGACTTCTCTGTTGTCGTTGACGTTCAACGTCAATCCCGTGGACTGGAAAGTCTTGAACCCGGCGCAGGAAACTGTAACCGTATAAGGACCACCAACCTGCAGTTGCGGAAGTATGAAATAGCCGGTTTTATCTGACTCCACCACGGTCTTGATCCCGGTGCTGTTATTCAACACGGTAACTGTGGCGTTCGGAACCACAGCGCCGGATGTGTCGGCCACCGTTCCGTGTATCGCCGCGTAAAGCTGCGCTTCTGCGCGCGGAACAAGGCCCATCATCAGCCCTGCAATGGTCACAATGAAAACGAATGTTGTGTTACGCAGTCCGGTAAATCGCATTAGACTCCTCCGAAAACCTGTGGGGGGAAGAGAGCGCACACGTATCGGCTCACGACCCTCGTGCTGTGCTCTTGTGTATTTTCCAACGGAAACAACTGACTGTTGAGTACCTTTGCTAGCATGGTCGAAGACTGTGAATGAGGAGACTGTGCCATTGAGTTTGGCGATGAAGGTCCTTGAAATCGGCAGAGCGGCGCTCTCTCCTGGACCGGTTTCTCCCGTTGCGCCTTTTGCAATCATCTGACTCCGGTTGAGATTTACGGCGTATCACAGAATGACACGGAGTTCGAGCCTGGCCATCCGGTTAAAGATGAGTAGCTGCTTTACGCCGAATAGACAATTTCAGCAAAACCACTCTGCAAGCATCGAACCAAATGCCAGCTAGAACTGTCATTTGTGACGAAGAGCATGTAGATAGTGATGAATGATGTCATATGCACGAGAAAAAGGAGTTAGCAGTGGCGACAACTGAAAGTGACAACCAGCTACTTCAAAAACCTGAACAAATAAGCAAGGCGCCCTATAGCGACTTATATTGAGTGACGAGTGGTTGATCTCCAAGTGCGAAGTGCTGTCCTATGTGGTGTTTGTTAGTTTAGGGACATTTGGAGGACCAAAAGTAAATATGAATTGTTGGATTTCTACCTCACGCCCCATGGTATCCGGAAGATAACTCCGCGAGTCACTAGCAGAGTGTCCGGAACTGAACATCGATTTGCAAAATCGGTCAGTATTCCAGCCACGGTTGTGCAGCCTCCAGGTCTTAACGCATTTGTGTTCAGTAGGTTGCGTTGCCCTAGTCTTTCGGCCCTGGTATTGCTAGCGCGTTAGTGGGCTCATCGCTTCGAAACCGACATTCCGCTTCCAACGGCGCATGAACACAGCAGCATCTACTGATTTTTGACGAAATGCACGATTCTAATGCCCGACAAAGCGCAGATAGGATCGCAAGGCTTGTTATGCAAATGATCGGAGCTCAAACTGGGGATCGTAACTGATTACTTGTCGCGAATTTCAAAGGTCGACAGCACAAGCGTTGAATTGCTTTTTAGTAAGTCCACCTCTTCTAAGTATTGGCCCAATCGATTCTCGAAGGTCGCCATGGTTCATAACTCGCGATATCGCTGCCCTAGCCACATGGCTACCGCTATCTCTTTGACAGCCACCTTCTGCCTTGCACCTCTAGTTGCCTGCCATGAAAGAGGCAGTCGCTTCCGGTCCAAATACACGGTTTCAGAAGCACCGTCGGGGACTGAGGCTCATCTATCAAGGATGGACACAATTGGAGCCGGTTTCTTAACTTCGGTCCACGCCACTGCTGAACAGGAATCGCACGTTCGCCAGTTGGTCCTTCCTCAGCCGCCCTGCACGCAGTATGGCCAGGCTTGCCGGGGCTAACGCATATCCGTTGGTCGACAGACATTTGAGGCTAAGCCATTGATGTTCCTGCTGGGAAAGAATGAACGAAATCAGCCGACCTTAATGCATCCGGCGATCTTTGTGAGCCTGTCGGTCTTGCTCGGGGTGCTGTTCGCGTTGCAGGAATGGGTAAGCCTGCACATCTGCGGATATCACATCGGGGTTACCCTTTTGCTTGAATCGTGGAGCATGGCGTTCTTCCTCGGAAGCATCCTTTGCTGGATCTCCTGGTGGTGGTTGGGTCCGTACATTCAGAACGCAACTTTTTCGTACATGCTCACCAGAGTGCTGCCGCTCAGCATTCTCACAAGCGTGGTACAGAATATGATTTGGGTTCTTTGCTTTCCAAATCTTCCCATCGACCACCCTCGGATGGACTACTGGCACAGGCTGTCGCTCTACCTGGGTTCGGAACTCTTCGACAGCGTATTCATTTTCTGGTGCGCATTCCTGCTGTTTCGCGCGGTTGGCTACTACCAGCAATATCGCGAAAAGGCGGATGCGGCGGCTCAGTTGGAGGTGCAACTCGCACATGCGCAGTTGTCGGCTTTGCGGATGCAATTGAATCCACACTTTTTCTTCAACACCATGAATAGCATTTCCAGTTTGATGCGGAGTGACATCGACGCGGCCGATACCATGTTGGAACAACTTGGAAGCCTCTTGCGTATCACGCTCGAGCGCGGTGACGCACAGCTCATTTCTCTGCGCGACGAGGTCGAGTTCATCGAGATGTATCTGGCAATGCAGGACAAACGATTTGTAGGCCGCATACGTCAATCGTTAAGCGTCGATCCGGAATTGCACGATGCCATGGTTCCAGCCATGATTCTTCAACCTATTGTCGAGAACGCCTATACCCATGGACTTTCCAAATTGGAGAACGAGGGTGCTCTTGCAATAGATGCTCGTAGAGAAGGCAGCCACTTGAGACTCTCCGTGCGCAATTCCGGGAAGGGCTTGCGAACCGGCCTCGAGCAACGGTCCGGCGGTGGTGGTGTCGGATTGGCCAACATCAAGAGCCGTCTGCAATTGCACTATGGAACCGACTACACGTTTTTTATCTGTGAAGTTGGCCGAGATGAGGTTCAGGTCGCTATAACTCTTCCGCTTCAGGTATCTCATTCTCACACGGAACAACTTACAAGGTTTGGTGCATGATGATTCATACAGCATTAGCGGACGATGAAGTGTTGGCGAGACAGAAACTGCGTCAGTTTCTCCGGGACGAACCGGAGATTGACATTGTGGGTGAATGCGCAACAGCTACTGAGACTATTGAGTTAGTCCGCTCGGCTCGGCCAGAACTGCTATTCCTTGACGTCCGGATGCCGGGCATGGATGGATTCGATGTTGTGAGCACGCTCGCAGCCTCCAAAGACATCTATATGCCAAGCATCATCTTTACCACTGCGCACGATCAATACGCGGTCCGCGCCTTTGAGATCAACGCTGTCGACTATTTGCTTAAGCCATTTACCTGTGAGAGGCTGCGTTCGGCGGTCCACAGGGCACTTGAGCGAACCAAGGCTCCAGAGGCGCGAGGACCACAACGTAATGAGTCAAGCCGCAATGGTGATCCTTATTCGACCCGTATCGTCTTCAAGTCCCGGGGTCGAATCCTCTTTCTCCCGGTTTCAGATATTCGGTGGATCGGGGCAGAGGAGAATTATGTGCGGATTCGCACCGAGACAGAAACACACTTGCTTCGGGAGACAATGGCTCGCCTAGAGCAGAGGCTTAATCCGGAAATGTTCCTTCGCGTCCACAGAGCCTCCATCGTCAATCTTCAATTTGTAAAAGAAGTTCGGAGCGAGACTAACGGTGATTTTACGGTCGCGTTGGTCGATGGTCAAAAGGTCCCGATGAGTCGCAGCTATCGATCTCGCGTGAGCGAGTGGCTCGTCCGAAGTTGAATGACTCTACGGGATCTAACATTTGCTATCTTTTGACGGCCGGGGCGCTACCTTCGAAGGGCTCAGCTCATCGCCGAGTTACTGTGCTTCCCCACACTTTTTTGCAACTTGACCCATTAGTACAAAAAATGCAAACAATGACCAAAGCACTATTTCAATTTGCATATCTATTGATCTCGGAAGAGAACCCCACAGTCTCTTGTCAGTTGAATCGCATGTTAACGACACCTCCACGATGTATCTCATCTCTAAATCCTAACTCCTCGTCACTTATAGCTCCCTTAGCTGAATATTTGGAACCATGACTGCTTCTTATTGAGAACAGGAGAGTGCCATGCCTCTTATTGAGCTCGAATCCCCTACTTATACCGAGAGCACGGAAGCGGCTCCCATCCCTACATGCCTGAATATCTCGGCTTCGGTTGAGATCGCGGCCGATGTTCGCCGCGTTCTCTATGCGCTTGCTACCCCGGAATACATCGAAGCTTGGTTGCAACTGCCTGGCGCGGAGAGAATCGAATGCCACGCCGATCGCAGGTCGTTTGATAAGTTTCGGATCGATCTATTTTCTTCAGAAATTCGCTGCAGAAGCATCCATGCATCATGTCTCTTGTCGAAGCCGAACAAAGTCACCTATCTCTGGGACCGAGACCCAAACGGAAGCGCCTTCAAATCAATTGTGGAGATGCGCCTTTGGAGCCACCTTCCCAAGTGCAGCCTGAATTTAAGGCACATGGGCCTCTGCGGGCCAGAAGAGGGCGACTGGCATTCGATGGGGTGGAATCGTTCGCTGAGCGCTCTGCGGGGATTGATAGAGGGCACAGGTCGGATTCACAGGAGTGCAACTTGTATAAACGGCTAGTGGAAGCCTGCAATCCGTGGAATGATCAGGGGGGCCGTCATTGTTTCCACAGCTTCTCCCAATTCCACATATCGGCGGTCACTTTTTGCGGTAGCGGGAATCCGAGTTGATGTGCGAGCATGCACACCTGCCCGCGATGGTGAGCTTCGTGGGCGATCATGTAGCACAGCATTTCCGGACCAACCGGCCAGGGCTGAGCCCACCCGTCACGAAGGAATTCGGAGACTCGCCCTCCGCGGCCCAGAGCTTCGGCCAGCATCTCTGCGCAGGTGGCAGCGCTCTCGGCCAGCCCCGCCCTGGCTTGCGGGGGTGTGCAGTGCGCGCGGTTGAGTTGCGCTGGAGCTTTCAAGTGCGGTGCCGAAAGCCGGATCCACTTAGTGCGCACATTGTGCATGTGCGTGAACATTGCCGAAATGGTGCGGATCTGGGTGCCCGCCTTGGCCGGCAGTTTCGCAGTCCACAGGGTAGGGTCAAGGTTCTCGATCAGCAACTGATTGATGCGATCATTGGCAGCAAACATCTTGGACGCGACTTGGCCAAGACGGGTATCAGCATTACCTCGACGCGTAGCCACAGCTCCTCGCTCTTTGTGTCACATTGAACATGATTTGGTTTCATCCTGACGCCTCAGCAGTTGATCTCTACCGGCTGAAGCCTCAGCAGCGTTGTCGGTCTGCGCAGCTGGATCGCTCAACAAGCAGGATAGCGTGATCTGCCGGTAGAGAGGACCGCGAATTCGCCTGGAGGCTCAGGTGCAAGTCGGGTTTCCGCCGCGCATAGAAGACGTTTTGTGCGACACCAAGATGCCCGCTCTTCGCGTATTCTTCTATCACCTGATTGAAAAATGTGATTTACGTGCGCGCAAATCATATTGTTCCCAACCATCATTGCGGCTATAGTGAACTCATACGCAGACCATATGGTGCCTTCCTGGCGCTGCGATTTGGGTCAAGTCAGGCTTAACAATTCAGGCAGAAGTCTTCGTACAGGAGAGCTCTATGGAATCAGGATGTTGTGTATCTCGCCGTTCCTTCATGCGCCTCGCCGGAGCCGTTGCAGCAGCAGGTCCCATCCTCACCGAAGCTCACTTTGCATGGGGGCAGTCAGCGCTCAGAATGCCCATGAATATTGCACCCGGCGCAGTTCTGATCAATGCGAATGAGAACCCTCTGGGTCCTTGCCAAGCGGCCTGTGAAGCCATTGCCAAAGCGGGACCGATGGGCGGCCGTTACGACTATGCACTCACGCTTGAAGTGGCCAAGGTATTCAGTGAGCGGCAGGGACTGAAGCCGGGATACGTTGCTGTATACGCCGGATCCAGCGAGCCGCTTCACTACACTGTGCTAGCTTTTACTTCGCCTGAAAGGGGCTTTGTTACCGCTGATCCCGGATATGAAGCAGGCATGCGCGCCGCAAGTATTTCGAAGGCGAAATTATCAAAGGTGCCACTCAAGGCCGACCACGCGCACAATGTGAAGGCCATGGTAGCAGCAGACCCGAATGCCGGCGTGCTCTACATCTGCAATCCCAACAATCCAACCGGCACCATCACCCCGAAAGAAGATATCGTGTGGGCGCTGGAGAACAAACCGAAGGGGTCCATCCTCTTGGTGGACGAGGCTTACATCCATCTCTCCGATGCGGATAGCTGCATCGACATGGTCAAGGCCGACAAGGACCTCGTCATCCTTCGCACGTTCTCAAAAATCTACGGCATGGCGGGAATCCGCTGCGGTTTTGCAATTGGGCGGCCAGATCTGCTGGAGAAGTTACAGGCGTACGGACAGAATCCGATGCCCATTACCGGTGCCGCAGCGGCAACCGCAAGCTTGAAGGATGAAACGCTGGTTCCGACGCGCAAGAAGATCATCGCCGACATTCGCAACGACACATTCGAGTGGCTGACCGCGAACAACTACTCATTCATTCCATCGCAGTCGAATTGCTTTATGATCGACACCCAACGCGACGGGAAGGGATTTTACGCAGCCATGGTAAAGAAGAACGTATACATAGGGCGTGTCTGGCCGGTGTGGCCCACTTATGTTCGCGTCACCGTCGGAAGTAAGGACGACATGGCGAAGTTCAAGGTAGCTTTCAAAGAAGTGATGGACTCGCCAGTGGCCGCGATGCTTTCACTTCCGGAACATCGGGAGATCACGCCGTTCTCTCATCTCGGATAGCTGGTCGCGCGGTCTCCGGCAGAGATACCAAGCCATTCTAATGACACAAAAGGCACGGCCATGGCCGTGCCTTTTGTCCTGATGGACGAGACTTTCTTGTTCAATTCGCGGGACAGATGTCTGCACCCGTAGATATTTGCGCGTACGGTTTTGCAACTTCGCTTACTGACATCAGGATTCCATTCTTCATCACGCATTGCACTTTGCTGACGTCATCGATGTTAGTAAGCGGGTCTCCCGAGACGATAATCAGATCGGCGAGCTTTCCTTTCTCAAGTGTGCCCAGTTCCTTCGTCAGGCCGTAGGCACGCGCGGGCAGAACGGTCACGGTTTCCAGCGACTGCCACGGGGCCATGCCAAACTTGACCTGAGCTCGGAGGTTGAGATGCAGGCTCGTCGCGGGAATGTCGAGAGGCGAATCTGTCCCGGCAAGAATAAGCCCTCCTTTGCGGAAATCGTCGGCCACGGTGACTTCCTCATCCTTTAGGTGCTGATAAGCAATGCCGAGGTCCGTGTGTTGTGCGGTAGAGACGGCTGTTTGCAGGCGCTTGTTTTCCCACGGCGGCGCGATGCCTTGACGTGGATCGAAAGCCATGCCCGGATCATCGGCATACGGAGCCTGTGAGAACGTCGTCGTGATAGTCCACATGCCTGAGTCGACCAGCAGCTTGTGCACATCTTCATAACTGCGTCCCGTCAGCGATCGCGAGTAGGCCCAGCCCGTGCGCGCGGTTGCGGAGATGTGAGTCATGCCGTCTTCGCCCAGGTCGACGGCGGGCAGCAGATAGTGGCTGGCCGATTGGACACCCATCTCTTCGTGGCCAAACTTTGCTCCTTCCGCCGCCCAGTTGTAGGGGAGCCGAACATAGAGCTTGATGAAGTCGAAGTCCAGCGCTTTCAGGCGTTCGAACTCCCGGTGCAACTGCGCCTCAGAGGTCGTGGGGATCATCATTGGGTAATACACGCGCTCCCCATCGACGGCCTCGCCCGTATCGAAAAGCCTCGGCCCGACCGCCGATCCCGAGTTATATGACTCCTTATGCTCGACCGCTCGATACGCATTGTCGGCCAGGCCTTTCAGTTCCGTGACGCCGTACGCAAGCCAAAGGCGCCCCATGCGGCCGCCGTAGTAAATTCCGTTATCCGAGTCCGGATGTGCGTGATTCTCCCAGAGGCCCGGAAGGACGGTGGAATCGGAAGCTTCAATGACTCGTGTAACTCCTGGCGGCGGAGTGGTTGAGTGCGGTGTCACGCTGGTAATGCGGTTGTCCGTAATCAGAATATCGACGTCCTTCTGTTCGTCCGGGCCTTCTCCCTTCCAGAACCGCGCTGCATGCAGCAGCAATTTCTGCTGCGGCTTTGCAGACGCGTAGGTCAGGTCGACAGGAATCGGGGTGATCTGCCCAGTCGCGCGATCGATCAGGTGCAACTTTCCATTCGAGAGATAGAGGATATGCTGTGAGTCGCCGCTATAGGTCACAGCGTCCGTGGTCTCTTCGTTCAGAGCAGTAGCCAAACCGGTAGGGTGGCCCTCTCCGTCGACCGGCATCGTGTACAGAAGGTCATCCATCACGTAGGCGATCTCCTTGCCATTGGGCGCGTAGATCGGTCCGTCCTCAGTTCGCGTGGTCACGGATTCGTAGGGCGCAGGTGAAAAGACATCCTGCTTGCCGGTCGCTAGGTCGACTGTAACGATGGAGCTGGTGCCCTCGCGATACCGCTTTGTATACGGTTTGATGGTCGCAATCGCTACCGTCTTTCCATTTGGAGCGAAGGCGGCTCTGCCGGGGAAAAAGGTGGTAGCAGTAAGCGGTTTGATCGTGCCCGTTGCAACGTCAATCAGCAGCGTCGCCATCGTCTGATCCTGGAAGGCAATCAGCTTTCCGTCGGGTGACCATGCCGGCATAATTTGTGCCGACAGGCTGGGCGCGGGACGGCGGTCGGCCGAGTCGTCCGCCGTCGTCATGTCGTGGAGATAGATATTCTCGATACCGTCGCGGTCAGAAACGTACGCAAGGGTCTTGCCGCCAGGTGACCACGCCGGCCCCTGCTTGTAGAAGGTGTCATGAGTCACCGCGACCGGCTTGCCGCCGATGGGCATCACATAAAGCTGATTGAGCGCGACAAAGGCCACCCGCTTGCCATCCGGCGAGAGCGCGGGCGCATAGATTCCCTTTACGGCATGTGGCGCTGTTGAATCGAAGTCGTAGTGCTTGTGAGCATATTGCGGGCGATACGAAGGAATGCTGGCCGTGAACGGGATAGATTTCTCGCTGACTGTGCTCAGATCTGTGTGCAGAATCTTTCCGTCGCCGGTGTAAAGCAACTCGTTGTTCGAAAGCCAGACTGCAGGGAAAGGAAATGTATCAATCGCCTTGCCGGAGTATGTGGGTTCGCCCCCATCCGCGCCTGCAACCTCAAGATGTGCATCATTCATGAAGATGCCAACGCCGCCGAATTGGATGTAGGCAAGCTTCTCACCGTCGGGCGAAAAACTTGGCGACTCCAAGCGGCCCGCTTCCGGCTTGACAGCCACCAGCGTATGCTGGCTTCCGGATCTGAGATCGATGGTTTCGATTGACTTCCCAGTAATGCCCGTGCCGCTGATAAATGCGAGACTATTGCCATCGGGCGACCATGTGGGACCGAACTCGTCAGCGGGCGATGACGTAATCTGCTTCAGTCTTCCAGTAGTAATATCGACGGTCCAGATATCGTAGGAGCCGTTAAAGGCGCGGTCGGAAGTGAAGGCGATGGTGGTGCCATCGGGCGAGATGCGCGGTTCGCGATCATCACCATGGCCGAAAGTAATCTGCTTCAGACCTGTACCATCGGGCCGCATTGTCCAGATGTGAAAGGTGCCCCCCATATAGGATTGAAGGGCGATAAAGTCACCCCTTCGCGACCAATCAGGATGGGACGCCTCCTGCATAGGTGCAGTCAATCGCTTCGCATTGCCGCCCTCAATCGGCAATGAATAGAGCATCCCTTGCAGATCCATCACGATGGTCCTGTCATCAGGCGATACTGTGATTGCCAAGTCGGTACCTTCATTCACGGCTATGGTTTTCGAGCTCGGGGACTCTTCGGCCGTTTGTGCTATCAATGCGACACCGATCGTCAACAGAGCCACCAGAACCAGCGTTGCTTTAACGCTTAAACGAACATCGTGCGAACTACGCGCACGAAGATTGTTAGAAATCATTGGGTATTCTCCGAGGTTGGATGGTGGCTTTGGCCGCGCATTGTCTGAGCCTGAATATCGAAAGAATATACACGCAGTGCATGGGCATGCACTGCGCGGGGTAGTTTAGGAGATCACCTAGTTGCAATTTTCGACAACAGGGGCCATCACTAGAATGTGAACCTGCCGAAAAACTGCAAGTTGCGTCCGAAGTATTCAAGCGACGCACCCTCGGTGCTGACAGAGGTCTGGTGACCGTAGGCATTTGCACCCGTTCCCGTGGTTGAACTGAGGGCGAAGTTGCCATAGTTGCTGTGGTTGAACAGATTGAAGGCTTCGAATCCAATGATTGCGTTGTAGCGCTCCTTGATCCTGATGGACTCTTGCAGGCGCGCGTCTACGCGGTTGTAGGGCGTGCCGCGGAAGCCATCGCGTTGCAGGATCCAGTATCCGTATCCCGCGTCGTAGTAGATCTTCGACAAAGGAGCGTAGATCGTGGTGCAGCCCGTCGTCACGGGGCAAGTTCCACCCGGTGCAATCGGCTGTTTGGCAAAGGTACGTGTGCTGGAGGCATAACCATTGACTGTCGTACCGGAGGAGGGGGCGTATGCCAGTCCCGATCCGAAGTGATACAACGCGGAAAGGGACAGTCCATATTTCCACGCATACTGTCCCGTTGTCGTTAATGTGTGCCGCTGGTCGTCGGTCCCGTTGGCCCACTCCTGCTGAATGCCCGGCTTGAAGGGTTTGTTCGGATATCCGAATGCGCCAACTGTGGAGTCCTTTGTGCGGCCCCACGTGTACGCAATAGCGCCGGTAAAACCATGTGTCATGGCATGCCTAATGGATACCGCAAGGTTGTCGGAGATATCTCCGGCTCCCGGATAAACTGTAAAGTTGCGAACTGCTGCGCCGAACAACTGGTTGCAAACCTGCTTTGCCGGCCCCCCGCCGGGCGCATCGGTGGAGAGCGTGCTGGTATTCAGAGTATCCAGCGTAATGCCTCCGTTCCCGCATACCCGTTCCCCGTAAACGGTCGTATTCATGGCCACGCTGGGGCTAAGGTTCTGCTCAGGGCTGGCGGGATTCTCAAGCAGGTTTCCACTCAGGGCGATCCAGTCGTCGTAGACGCGCATGTGGAACATGTCGATCGACAATGTGGTTTTCATCGGAAGCTCTCGCTCCACACCGAAGGACGCCTGCAGAGCATAGGGTGTCTTCGCACCCCGCTGCACGGGCTGTGGTGAGCTCACGTAGTTCTGTGGGTCCGCACTAGGATTCTGTCCTTGATATGGAGTGGGAAGTGCAAGGTTTGTGCCGCTGAGCGTTGCCTGCAGGGCGCGAGATGTACTGCTGTAGAGTTCTTCATCGATGATTGCGTTTGCGACCTGATCGGCATAGTAAATGCCTCCGCCGCCGCGAATCGATGTCTTGCCATCTCCAAATGGATCGTAGGAAAACCCGAGACGTGGACCAAAGTTCAAATTCGGATTGGTATCAGGGGTCAGCAGGCCTGGTGTCGGAACATACGATGTGTTGTATGCGCCTATGTCGTTGTCGTAGCGGAGACCGAGATTGAATGTGAGCCGGGGCAGAATCTTCCAGTCATCTTCAGCCCACAGTCCAATAATGTTTCGCGCAATGCTGATGTTGTAATTTCCGAAGGCCTGAGTGAAAGACTCCGACGAGCTACAGTAGTTATTGATTGCCGTATAGTTCCACGTGGAAGGATCAAGCGTTCCACCGGGGAAGAACGTGTTGTAGAGCGCCTGCGATGATGTGACTCCCGTACCGGGCGTACAAGACGTCAACCCGCCGCGCAGATACTGCGGGAATTGGCCTCCGTGGAGCGTATGCAGATACTCGCCACCCACCCTGACACTATGCTTTCCTTTAAGCCAGAAAAGATCATCGCGGTACTGTTGCGTGTACTGATCGAATATCTCGGGTTCGTTGTAGGGCTCGCCGACTGTTACTGCCGGTAAGGTAAGCACAATCGAACTATCTGGGAAAAACGGGAAGTTGCCGAACTGAAAATAGTGAAATCCAGCGTGGACATCATTGATCAGGTTGTCGCGAATATTGCGGTCCCAATCGAAGACATATCCCGACGCGCTTACGGTTGAATAGTAGGATTGGCTCGGTTCATTTGATTGCCCAACAAAGCTGGTGCTCTGCGTGAAGCCGTCGCCGCGCAGGAAGAAGTGATTTTTATCGTTTCGCTGATAATCGGCGCGGCCCAGATATTCGTTCACTTTATAAATCGAAGGATGAGAGTAGACGCTGCCAGCTGTTGTGGTAACGTAAGGTTCCTCAGCAATGGTGCTTGGCTGGTGCTCACCTTCGTACGAGCCAAAGTACCAGAGCTTATCCCGCTTGATAGGACCACCTGCCGTGCCGCCGTACTGCTCGTCGGCAAATGGCAGAACCGTTCCAGTGATCGGGTCGGATGCATTGAAAAAGGAGTTGCGGAAATATCCAAAGCCGCTGCCATGGATCGCGTTGGTACCGGTCTTGGTCTGGACGTTCACATAGACACCGGCTGAGCGACCCGCCGTCGCATCGAAACGGTTGGTGATGATTTGGAACTGCGAAATTGCATCCTGCGAGAGCTTCGGTTGTCCGAAGCTCGACCCCACTGAATCCTGTGAGAGTTGCATGCCGTCCAGTGTGACCTGAAACTTACCGGTTTCTTCGTCCCCTTCTGAAGCGCCTCCAGGCCCGGAAACAGGGGCGTTGCCGAAAGCATTTCCTTTGATACCGGCCACGAGCGACGAGAGCTCAACATAGCTACGCCCGTTCACGGGAAGGTCCCGCACCTCTTCCGGAGTAATGTTTCCGGCCACCTGGGATGAGGTCGTGTCCACCTCAATGGCGCTGGATTCGACAACAACGGAAGTGGTTGTAGTTGCAAGCGGTAGTTTGATGTCGGCTTCGACCATCTGCCCCACCAGAATGGTAAGCTTCTGCTCCACGGTTGCGAATCCTTTTGCGGCAACGGTGACCGTGTAATCGGACGCAAGCAGCGAGGGAACGATGTAGATTCCGGCTCCATTCGTTGTCGCCTTGAATTCGGCACCAGCAGCTTGCTTCACGTCTACCGAGGCCCCAGCAATCACGGCACCCGTGGGGTCCGTCACTTTCCCCGTGATACCGGTCTGTTGAGCATTTGCGGCGGCTGCCGTGACGACAAGGAAGAGAATACTGCACAGAGTCTTCATCAGTTTTTATGACCTCAGGAAAGAATGAAGAAACAGATGCGACAACCGTCCCAGGTGATGGGCTTGCCAACTGATAGTCGATGGGCTGCAACAACGCGGCGGACGAGACGACCGCCATTCCAGGAGTTCCTACTGGAGAGCCGGCGTGCAACTTAGAGCGCTATAGGTACGCTGCAAACTGTAGGGCTGCAATTCTTGCGCATGATAGCCGTATCGAGGGGGGACGGCGATTGACTGAGTGGTCGTAGGTTAAAAGACGGCAAATGGTTTGTCTAATCGAAAGATTAGCGGCTGTGATAGAGAAAGCCGCCATCCATCGAGTATTGACATTCGATGAAAAGTGCGTCAACATAGCAAAACCGCGCCATCCCAAATCAGCAACGCGGACGCGGCAAAGCCTATTCATCCTTCGCGAGCCTGTTGCAGCGTATACGTGTATGCCTAGGGTTGTGGAGCATTTCTACGGCTCAGGTGAGCTGTGTGCCGAGCTTCAGTACAAGATCGCTTTCTCAATGCAGCGATGAAAGACCGCCGTAAGATCCTAGTTAAGTGAAACAACTCTGCTGCGAAAGCAGCGCGCCAATCTGAAACACCACAGAGCTGGAGGAATCTTCTTTGGATTTCCGGATCAGACAGTTGCAGTGTTTCCTGATGCTCTCCGACTACCTGAACTATGGAATGACGGCTCGCGCGCTTTATATCAGCCAGCCCACGCTGACATTTCAAATCAAGGGACTGGAGGAGGTTTTTGGCGTGCGACTCTTTGATCGTAATCGTCAGCATGTTCACCTTACCGAAGCTGGCGTTGCCTTTCGAGAATACGCGAAAGCAATATTGGACACGGTGGACGCGGCGAGAGAATGTCTGAGTGATCTGCATGCGAGGATGCGCTTGCGCGTCTCCTGCGGACCGGTGGGTCAATTCATTTTGCTGCCGGCAGTCATTCGAACTCTCTCTTCTGAATACCCGGAATTTGAACTGGAAGTAACAGAGTTGACCACCGAGCAGCAGCTCTCGCAGCTGCCTGAAGGCAAGGTCGACGCACTGTTGATGGTCTCTGCACTTCCCATTCCTGGCATGCGCTTCGACCCTCTGTGCAAGGAATCGCTGGTGGCCATGGTGTCGCGCCATTCCCCCCTGGCTCGCCATGACTCCGTCTCAGTCGAAGCAATGCGGGAGCACAGCATTATCGCCGCAAAGTTGAAAGACTGTCGTTTCCATCAGCCGTTTCTGCATCACCTGCTAGCGCCATTCGGCATTACGCCACGCATCGTTGAAGCACCCTACTCCTGTGCTGTGCAGTTTGCTTACGCGGCGGCTGGCGAAGGAATTGCAATTACGACCGCATCAATGGCTGCCTGCACTTTCCCAAATGTCGTCGCACTCCCATTTCAAGAGGAGTTGCCGGAGCTGCAGTTGGGACTTGCTTCTATACAGTCGAACGAATCACTCGCTTTACAGATCTTTCGGCAAGTGGTTTTGCGCAACGTGAAGGCGCATCTTCAAGCCCGAAATCTGGCCTGGCCCAACGTGCGGCATCGGCCCGTGGTTTTGCCGAGCGGCAAAGCTAAGGTAGCCTTCGGAACAGTTTCAAAGTCCGCTTGATCTGCGATGGGTCCCACATTTCGGATATGAGCTTTAGAGCAATTGGCAAATCGAAAGAAGAATGCCGGGGAATTTGCGAGTTGGAAAGACTTTAGAACGGATGGGAACCGAAGCGGGCAGTAGCTAGAATATTGAACACCAGATTGGATGCGAGTTATTGCTTCTTTGACTGCCATGCGTCAACTCATTTCAAACTCTATGTGCGACCCTCGGTCCCCTTGTTTACGCAGCCCATGAGTCCTCGGCCAGCCTATTGGACAACACCGCCTCAGAAGCCAGGCGGATTCTCGCTCGCGACCCTGAATTCCTTTTCCATCGCCAGCCCGGCCTCTGCCAGCCTTCCCTCATCAAAGAGTCTTCCAATCAGCGTAACTCCGTGCGGTACACGGCGTGGTGGAGAGAATTTCGGCAACGGGTGCTTCGGATCCGGCGCCCAGTCGCTGCGCGCTTCTGCCACTTCCACAAATCCGGCGCGGAGCGTCAGCGATGGATGCCCAGTGCAGTTGGTAATTACGAGAATCTCATCCCGAAGCGAAGGCACCAGCATAACATCCACTTCAGAAAACACCCGCGCCATCTCTTCCGCCACCTTGCGCCGGAAGCGGTCCGCCTGCACGAAGTCGACTGCCGACAAGAATCGCGATTGCCGGAAGCAGTTCGGCCAGGCATCCGGAACCTGAGCCTTCAACTCGTCGATCTTGTGGCTGAGCGTCAACTCTTCAAAAGCTGCTCCCGCCTCGGCAAACAAAATCAGGTTCAGCGAGTCGTACGGCCAATCAGGAATCGACACCTCGACAGGTATCATGCCCAGCTTTCTAACTGCCTGCAGCGCAGCACGGTCTACATCCGTCGCCGGTGCCTCCTTCATCCAACCGGGGATATAGCCAACGCGCAGCCCCTTCACATTTGCACTTGCGTCAAAGGCAAGATCACTGGGTACGCTTGCCAGATCGTGCCCATCCGGCCCGCTGATCGCATTCAACACCATGACGGTGTCCTCAACGCTGCGCGCCATGGGTCCCAGTTTGTCCAGAGACCAGCACAGCGTCATGGCGCCGGTACGCGGCACACGGCCAAAGGTCGGGCGCAGTCCGGTGACGCCGCACCTCATCGACGGACTCACAATGCTGCCGCCGGTTTCACTTCCGATGGCGAATCCTACAAGCCCTGCAGCTACCGCCGCGCCAGGCCCGGCGCTCGAACCCGATGAGCCTTCCTCCAGCAGCAAGGGGTTCATGGTCTGGCCGCCAAACCAGATGTCATTCAGGGCGAGCGCACCAAGGCTGAGCTTGGCAACGAGGACCGCGCCAGCAGCATTCAGCCGCTCCACCACGGTCGCGTCCGCCGCGGGCACGCGATCGCGATAAGGCTCCGCTCCATAGGTTGTCGCGATGCCCGCCGTATCGAGAAGATCTTTGGCGCCCCAGGGAATGCCATGCAACGGGCCGCGATACTTGCCAACTGCAATCTCCTCGTCCGCCCGCCGGGCCTGGGTCAGTGCGTGTTCTCGCGTCAGGGTAATGACGCAACGTAGCTGCGGATTGTAGCGTTCCAGACGCCGCAGATAAATCTCGGTGAGCCGGGTTGAGGTGAGCAGGCGGTTCTCGATCCATCGCGAAAGCTGCCAGACCGGCGCGAATGCAATCGCATCGTCGCTCGCGGGCAGCGGCGGAACCGTTGCATTGTCGCGAACGAAGAGATTGCCGCTGGAGTTGGATTTCACGATGCCGGGGAGGCTTGGATTCCATTGCGTAGCCGGAGCGAGGGTTGCTTCGAGTTCAATTTTGCGAGGCCCGGTGCGGCGCTCCAACAGCGGAGCCATCTGCATGCGCCAATTGCTTGCGGCAACTTCCCGATCGGCGGATGTCATCTCCAACTGGACCAGTTTCTCCGCTTGCTCAAATGTCGCAGACGAAACCTCAGGCCCAACGGGGGCAGATGTGCCGAATGCCGGGGGGGCGCCGGGAGGCAGTTCCTGGTTCTGAGCCGCCTGACCTTGAGCGGCGGAGTGCATAGCGGCAGCCAGCATTCCGACCGAGGAATAGGTTAGAAAATCTCTACGTGAACTGGGCATTGTTCTCCTTGGCAATGACGGGCTGGGAAATTGTTCGGTCTCTCGAAATCATATTACCCGGGCCTTTTGCTGCAGGCGGCGTCTTTGTTATATTTCCCGGACTAGCCTGTACGCCTCACGCGCGTACCCAACAGAGTAGAACAGGAAAACCGCATCTAGTCGGCGGCCGAACTGAACATCATGAAGAAGAGGAATGCGGAATGAATCGTTGTCTCAATATCGCTAGCTTGGTCGTCTTATCCACAGTTGCGATAGTCGCCGTCGCCCAAGTAGCTCCAACGGCACCTGCCCCGAAGGAGTCTTCAGCACCGAAGGTCGCGTTCATGCCGCCACGCCCCACGCCACCCACCCGCGATCCCCACACGCCTGGCTACGTCACGGCCCAGGAATTGCCTGATGGGACCAATACCCCGGCGGATGCTGACGGAAATTACATCATCGGCCCGACGCACAACCCGGCGCCCGAGTCGACTCCGCAGGAAGGCGTGCCGCAAGGGACAGTTATTGAGTTTACGATGAATTCGGCCGACAGCAAGATCTATCCTGGCATCGCACGAGAACCTGGCACGTTCGGGACCCCAGAACCCGCTGATCCAGCGAAACTCGTCGTGACCACAAGTCATCCAGCCCCCTACACACGCCATGTCGCGGTCTACGTTCCCAAACAGTATGTAGCGGGAACGGCCGCGCCGTTCATTGTTGGCGCAGATGGACCTGACAAGCTGTTGTTCACGGTACTCGATAACCTAATTGCGGAGCGAAAAGTTCCCGCTATGGTTGCCATCTCCATTGGGAACGGGAGCGGCGACGCGCAGGGCAGCGAACGCGGCCTGGAGTACGACACCATGTCCGGCCTTTACGCCGAGTGGGTCGAGAAAGAAGTGCTGCCCCTCGTGGAAGCGTTAGCCCATGTGAAATTGACAAAGGATCCCGACGGCCGGGCAACCATGGGTGGCAGCTCCGGCGGATCATGCGCATTCATCATGGCATGGTATCACCCGGAGTTATACCACCGCGTTCTCACTTACTCCGGAACCTATGTAAATCAGCAGTGGCCCCATAACTCGGAAACTCCTCACGGCGCGTGGGAGTTTCATGAGCACCTCATCCCAAACAGCCCGGTCAAACCCATTCGTCTGTGGATGGAAGTCGGCGACCGAGACCTTTTAACGCCGAACATCTTGAAAGACAACATGCACGATTGGGTCCTGGCTAACGAGCTGATGGCTAAAGTGCTTGCCGCCAAAGGCTATCACTACCAATTTGTCTTTGCCATCAACGCCGGACATGTTGACCGCGCCGTGAGGCAGCAAACTCTGCCCGAAGCGCTGGAGTATCTCTGGCAAGGCTATCCCATCTCCGGTGCAACAAAATGAGTCCCATGAAAAAGGGCGCCGTCAGCGGGCGCCCTTTGTTCCTCCTCGACCCTGAAGCCGAAGGTTAGAAGGTGATCTTGCCGGTAAGTTGCACGTTGCGGTTACCCAGGCCCTGCGGATAAGAGCCACCGCCGGCTCCACTTTCCGGGCCCGTGCCGAATCCAAATTGGGTGCTCTCAAAGCCGCCAACCAAGCTATGCTCCACATTGATGTCCGGCGTTCCATAGTAAGCACGGTTCAGCACGTTGAAGGCGCTTACCATCAACTGCATACTGACCCGCTCGGTAAGGTGTATGGATTTGGCAGCCGAGAGATCCAGGTCGTTGAAACTGTCGCCCCGGAGAATGTTGCGCCCAACGCCGGGGAAGGGGTTGTTCTGCGCGATGGCCTGGTACTGGTTGTTCCACAGCCAGTGCTCTGCCGACGGAGTGGTAGGTGCACCGGTTACGTAATCGACATAGCCTCCCGGTCCCAGGTTGATCCCGACCGAGCCAAGCGGTGCACTCGGGTTCGACAGGATAGGACGGCAGGGATTGTTTCCAAATGCCTGAGTGTAACCAACGTCGCAGAAGCCTGACCCTGCCTGAGTGGCGTTGATATTCGCTGCCGTCGCCGCAGAGATGCTCGCAGGGTTGCCCGCCGCTCCAGAGATATCGGCCAGCACATTTGCCGACGTCACCGTGTAGCTATTTTGGATTGGATTGTATGCCTGCCCGCCGTTGTATTGATAGAAGGCGTTGAGCAGGTAGCCACCAAGCAGACGTCCCACGATCCCATGCTGGTTCTTATACCAGGGTTCGTTGTAGGTCAACTGAATGCCCCAGACATTCGGGTATGAATTGCCGTCTACGCCACGCTCGCCAATGTTGGAGTCGAGTGGATTCTGAGCGAAGGGCGAGGCCTGTCCACCACCGCCGCCAACAGCAAAGTCGGAGGTGTTGGTTATCGCACGGCTCCAGGTGTAACCGGCCGTCCCCGTGAAGCCATGGAAATTCCGTATCGTGAGCGAGGTCTGCAAGGCATTGTAGATAGAGAATGCGGTGTTGGAGTAGGTCTCCACCGGGCCGTAGTTGCAGTTCGGCCTGCCGATTCCGGGAGCACCGGTTGTCGTGCATACCGTTTGTCCAGAACCGTAGTTAGGAAAGGATGCCTGAACCGCGGCAATATCGGGGTTGGTATTCAGGGCCTGGAACTGGCCGTAGGTGTGATTGCCAACGTAGCTAACGCTGGCCACGGCAGCCGGAGCCACCTGGTACTGGAAGCCCAGGCTGTAGGTTTCACCCTGGGGGTTGTGGAAGTTTGATGGAACAGTCAGGGTGGGCAGTGTACGCGGATCGCCACCCGTGGGAATGTATTGGTCGTCCGCGGCCTGCACCGTAGCATCGGTAAGGCCTCCGCTGGCTACGCACTTCACAGTTACGCCGTCGCAGTTGATCGCTCCGGCGTTAACGGCTGGAGCCGCAGTGGCCATGTTCACGAAGATCACATAGAACTCAGGATCGGCGTTGATCGAGTATCCCCCGTGGATGGCCAGCTTGGGCAGATTCGACGGCGCATATGCGAAACCGATGCGCGGTTCGACGTTCCTGTAGAACGAGGGAATGGATGGAATGGTGGTGGCTGAAAGCGGCAGGGCTGTGCTCCAGAAGGGATTCGATCCGGTTTGCCGAGCCACGGTCTCGTTGTGCAGGAAGTTGATGGCCTGTCCGAAAAACTCGTACCGCAGACCCAGATTCAGCGTCAGGCTTTTGGACACCTTGACGTTGTCCTGGAAATAGAAATCTACGTCTTTTTCCTCAAACGGAATCGTCGGGCTGCCTTCCGAAAGGTTGAGTACGCCGATTCCCTCCAGAAAACCGGTGAGGCCGTTGTTGCAATTGGCACCACCGCTGCCGCATCCGCTCGCGGGATAGTTGAACGGAATCCCGTTGGGATTGGCGGCGTTCGATGCTGCAAGCGGAGTGAAATTGAATGTGCCCTCGTCGTTCGGCAGAAAGCCCCAAGGCGAATTTTGATAATCGAACTCACCGCCGAACAGGATGGTTTGGCGTCCTTTCGTCCAGGTTGCGTTGTCCTGTACCTGGTTGACCTTGACGAACCGGCCCTGAGGCAAATTAGCTCCGTACCCATAACTCGCAAAAGACCCGCCCATTCCGACCGTCGAGGTGCATGTTGACTGATCGCTGATGGTACAGGTGGGTATTGCGCCGCCGTAGAAGCCGATGCTCGATTGTTGGAAGGCGTAGCGCAGTTGGTTCACCATAGATGGCGTGAAGGTGTGCGTCCATTCGCCGCCCACTTCGTGACTGATGCCGTAGACGTTCGGATATCCGCCTGCTGCGGCCGTGGCATTGCTCACCAGGTAAAAACCGGGATTATACGGGTTGTTCTGGTAGTTGTAGCGAAGATAGAAGCGGTCTTTCCCACTCAACTGGTAGTCGATCCGGCCCAGGTGCTCCTGGTCGAAGATAGCGGTGGGGAAGGAGCGCTCAAACTGCGCAACCTCGACGTTCGCGACCGTAGTGCCATCAGTCACCGTCACGTTGCTGGTGGTTCCTGGGACCGGTGACGCTGGGAAAGCCTTGGAGGCGTAAGGACCATTCGCAGCCAGCGCCGCAACAGCGGGATTGTTTGCAAAGGATGCCTGAAGAGTTTGCAGGCCGGTCGCGTCAGGGAATAGACCTCCCGAGGAAGTAAGAACTACACCGCTTTCATAGGTGTGGCTCCACAGCGTGCTGCCGAAAAACCACAACTTGTCTTTCAGAATTGGGCCGCCTAGAGTACCGCCCCAGTTGTTCTGAACAAAGCGCGGAGGTAAGCCGCAACCGTTAACCCCGGGTGTTGTGCAACCCGTAAACCAGGGCATCTGAGTCTGCAGCAATGAAGAGAGCCACGAACCGGTATAGATCTCGAATCCGCTGCCGTGGAACGAGTTGGTTCCGTTCTTGGTGATGTAGTTGACAATAGCGCCCATGTTGCGGCCATACTGCGCACCCATATCGGTGGTGAGAACCTGGATCTCCTGCACCGCGTCCTGGTTGTCGAAGAAGAAGCTGGGACCGCCGATCGAGGTGTCGTTGTTGGTCTGCCCGTCGATCTCGGAGTTATTGGACCGCCCGCGTTGACCGTTCACGGAGAAGTTAATGCCATTGGTATTCGAGTTGCCGTCCATGTGGACGTTGACCACGCCCGGCACCATCAGGGCAAGGTTGTCCAAAGCTCCCGTGACAGGCGCTGAAGCCACCTGTTCGGAGTCTATCGTGGTCTCCACCTGGGCAGTTTCGGTGTTGATGAGGTCCGATGCACTGGCATCCACTTCGACGGTCTGCATGGACGATCCAAGTCTCAGCGTCTCCTTGCCGAGAGAAGTAGCGTTGCCCGCCACAACCTGAACATGGTCGACCTTGCCGGAACCGAAGCCAGTTGCCGTAATGGTGATCGTGTAGGAACCAAGCGGTACATCCGAGATCTGGAAGAACCCCTGGGCGTTGGATTTTCCCTGGAGGGTGGTCCCGGTACTCGTGCTCACCGCAGTGACTGTTGCCTCAGGAATGACCGCGCCAGTTGGGTCCATCACCGTTCCATTGATTGACCCGGTTATGATTCCCTGCGCGAACGCTCCCGGCGTCACAAAAGAGAACACGAAAAGGACGAGTATGACACTGATAAGTCTACGAAACAGCCACTGGCAAGTGCTCATTGTTTGACCCTCCATCGGCGGAATATTGTAAGCAGGTAATTAGCCAGCGGATCCCTGGCGTTGTTGAGAGGAAGGCACTTGCTATGCCAAACCGTATCTATTTAATTGCACATACTTTACGGAAAAAGCAGGACAATCGCGTGTATGTTTTTCGGGATGACGTTTGGGATGGAAAAACCAGGAAGCTGCTATTTCGCACGCAGGATACTGTAATCCGCCTCAATAAATTGTAGGTTCATCCCAATCGTACTCTCGCCACGTAAGTTACCAAATTCTGTAGGTTGCGATAGATTCGCTTGGTTACTTCTCAATGAAACTGTCGATTCCGATCCAGGATGTCGCAATTTCCCTAAGGTTCTTCTTGTAACTCCGCGTCACTGTGTATTCCTTGCCGCCCTTGATGCGAAGTCCATATTCACCAGTGGGCCACGGCTTTATCTCTTCAACGAGTGAGGAGTTGATCAGTACAGAGCGATGAATCCGGATGAAGCCGTAGGACTTCAGCTTCTCAGCCATCGCCGAGATCGACTCTCTGAGCAGACAAGATCCGCTTTCGCGTTGCAACAGGACGTAATTCCCTTCTGCGTGCACCGCGATGACTTCGCTCGGGTCGAGGAAAAGGATCCTGCCATTCGCCCTGATCGCAATTCTTGAGGAACTCCGCTGTAAAAGAAGCTGAAGTCTCGGCAGATCTTCGACCAATCGCACCGCTCTCTCCGCCGCGGTTCTTCGAAAAGCCACGTCGAGGGCCTCGTTGATCCGCTCGCTTGAGAACGGCTTAAGGACATAATCCACTGCGTGTTTCTTGAACGCTGTGATTGCATGTTGCTCATAGGCCGTCACAAAAATGATGGAGGGCGCCTGCCTGTTGTGCTTCGCGAGCTGGTCAACAAGCTCCATACCCGACACCTCAGGCATGCTGATATCCAGAAGTACAAGGTCGTAGTTCTCTTTCGACAGCTTATCGAGGGCTTCAATCGCATCCTTGGCGACATCGAACCGTTCAACGTCTGTCCGCTTCGCGAGAACCTTCTCCAGCGCAACTTGCGCCAGGGGCTCGTCATCGGTAATCAGTACTCGCATAGATGCCGCCTTTGCTGCCGGCAGTATCCGGCCTCTCAACCTCTCTGAGAGTTTGACTCGACGATCCAAGTGATGGAAGCATCAATATGGCGGTGGCAGTTTGCTCTGTGTTCACTATGAAGGAGAAGCTGGCTTCATTGGAATAGAGATATTTCAAACGCGCTTTTGTATTGCTAACGCCCACGCCGGCGCCCTTAGGCCTGACTCCTCCCGTGCTGTTGCATACCCTGAGTTCCAACCCTCGCTTGTTGATCTCCGCCGCAATTTCAACCCACCCGTTTCCTCGGGAGCATGCGATGCCATGCCGAATCGCATTCTCCACCAAGGGCTGCAATATTAGTTGGGGTACCAGGCTACGTAGCGTTTCAGGAGCAATGGTCCAGGTAACAGAGAGCCTCGCGCCAAATCTCATCTGTTCAATATCCAGGTATTCGCGGATGAATTTCAGTTCCTCCTCGAGCGGGATCAGATCAGATCCGCTGTAATCCAGCGAGGTTCGTAACAGGTTTGAGAGCTTCAAGATCATCCGCTGAGCGCTCTTCCCATCGCTGTCAATCAGTGTCGAAATTCCATGCAGCGTGTTGAACAGAAAATGTGGATGGATCTGCATCTTCAGCGCGTGCAATTCGCTGGTTGCCAGTGCCTGCTGATATTCCGATTTTTCCAACTCCTGTTTCCGGACCCGCTCAAGGTAGCTGTAAGCATGAGCTGCCAGCAAGGTTGCAATATACATGGAAATCAGATCCGCAAATCCACTTCGAATAAAGTCAAACGGGCTACTACTGGAACGGCTTACAAAACTTCCCATGACGGGATTCCACGGCGGGCAAATCACCCAGCGTATGCAGGCATCGAAAACCACGTATGGGAATGACCCGAGAATGTACCAGACCAGGTGGCGAATGCGAATTCCCCGTCCCGAGGTATAGCGTTGAACGACGTAAAAAATAGGAGGGGTCAGCAGCGCATACGACAATCCCCTCCCCTCCGCTAACAACATCATCTGCGACAGGGTCGAGTGAAGATTCGCATTCTGGTCGAAGATAAGGTAATTCCATCCGGTCAACATAGACAATGCCGACCAAATGCCGATCGAATATAGATACGCTTTGGCAATTTGCCCGATACAGTTCCAATTCATTTCACAGAATTCTACGCCTTCGCACAGATGTTGCTCGACCCAAGACGCGAGCTTACAACGAAACAGTTCGAAATACGGATCCAAGCCCGTAAACATACGGCAAGAGACTTCGAGAGCTATCGACGCTTTGGAAATCTCCCTTCGCAATTAGTGGTCAGGCAGGCTTTGGCACTCTGGCTATTGCAACATTCTCACTTTGCAGCGATAAAAATTGGGAGCCTACGGGGCTGCGCGTTGTAACCGAAGCCGTTGTTGATGTATCCAATTTCTAAGCGTTTGCACGATGTCAGGCTTGTAATGGTAATCAGCGCACCACTTTTATTCGAAGGAGAAAGATCCATGAGGACGGTTCCACTTCTGATGATGCTGGCGTGCATGGCCGGCGCGGAAACAATGCAGGCTGTCGATGCAAAAAGTCCCGCCACGCCGATCCTCGTCGAATTGTTCACCTCGGAAGGCTGTTCTAGTTGCCCTCCCGCAGATGCCTGGTTGAAGCAGATCGATAAGTCTCAACCCATTCCTGGTGCGCAGCTCATAGTCCTCAGCGAGCACGTGGACTATTGGGATCATGATGGCTGGAAGGACCCCTATTCCTCGTCGGTTTTCACTGACCGGCAGAGCTCCTATGCCCATGCATTGGGAATTCAAAGTCCATATACGCCTCAGGTGATTGTCGATGGAACGAGTGACCTGCAATTGAGCGATCAGCAGCATATCGGCCAGGCTCTGCGTAGTGCTACGCAACCTTCCCCAGTAACTATGCGGATCAGCGCGGTCAAAATTGAAGGAGATTCTCCCGCAATTCTGCGGGCCCACATCGATGCGGACGGATCGGCGGAAAAACACAATGCCGATATTTACGCGGCGGTCGCTCTCGATCACGCAGAATCTCAGGTGTTGCATGGCGAGAATGGCGGCAGGCGCTTGAGCCATGTCGCGGTGACGGAGCAACTCATAAAGATCGGAAAATTGGAGCGTGGAAAGACCTTTTCAACCGACCTGCAGGCAAAACTCAAACCGGGAATGGACCCGGGGAACCTCAGGATCGTTGTCTTCGCGCAGGAGCAGGGCTTTGGGAAGGTCCTCGGAGCAGCGCTTCAGGAGGTCAACTCTCCCGGCAAGCAATAGCGGACACATTCGATATCTGTCGTAAGTGGTTAGTTTATCTTCCTGTTTCGGTACGCAGGAACGAACCACTATAATTCGACAATGCGTAGCGCTTCCGTCGGAATCTCCCCACTGATCGTCATCGATCGAAGTTCCGGCATCCCCTTGCATAAACAGATCTACGATGGATATCGCGACGCGATTCTGCGGGGCGATCTGCACCCGGGCCAGCAGATACCATCCAGCCGGATTCTCACAACCGAGTTGCAAGTGTCACGCTTCCCGGTGCTCAATGCCTATGCGCAACTGCTGGCTGAGGGCTATTTTGAGAGCCGTGTGGGCGCAGGAACATTTGTGTCTACCTCCTTACCAGAACAACTCATGTCGGTGGAGCGGCCTGCCGCCTCTTCAGCTCAGTCTCCTTCCGGGCCGCGCCCAGTGTCTCAGCGTTCTCTGTACTATCCCCACTTCGATCGTTCGCACGCGCTGCGCGGCTGGGGCCCTTTTGGTGTGCATCAGCCGGCGTTTGACGAGTTCCCTTTTCAGATTTGGTCTCGCCTGGTTACGCGCCACAGTCAGAGCCCTCAGGCAAACGCAATTCACCATATCGATCCCCGGGGCTCTGAAGCCTTCCGCGAAGAGATATGCGCTTATCTGCGAACTGCTCGCGGCGTGAAGTGTGAAACGGAACAAATCATGGTGGTCTCCGGGTCGCAACAGGCGTTGGACATAACGGCTCGGGTCCTATTCGATCCCGGAAGTCGGGTATGGGTGGAGGAACCAGGATATCAACTCGAACGGATCATTCTTGCAGCAGCCGGATGCCACCTTTGTCCCGTCCCCGTCGATAGTGAAGGGCTTGATGTCTCAGCCGGCATCAAGCACTACCGCAAAGCTCGGGCGGCCTTTGTCACGCCCTCGCATCAATACCCGCTTGGATCGACCATGAGTGCGTCGCGCCGTCTTCAACTTCTCAATTGGGCGCAGAGCTCTGGAGCCTGGATCATTGAAGACGACTATGACAGCGAGTACCGTTACGAGAGCCAGCCGATTGCATCATTGCAGGGTCTGGATGCAAACGCCCGCGTGATTTACATCGGCACGTTCAGCAAAGTACTGTTTCCTTCTTTACGGATCGGCTATATCGTCGTGCCGCCTGACCTTGTCGACAGGTTCGTGGCCGTTCGCTTCGCCATGGATATTTTCCCGCCCTACCTCTACCAGGAAGTGCTCGCGGACTTCATGCGCGCGGGGCACTTTGGCCGGCACATCCGCAGAATGCGTCAGCTTTACAGAGAGCGACGAACCGCGCTGGTGAAGAGCCTCAGGGATGAATTTGGGGATGCGGTGGAGATACACGGAGCCGAAGCTGGGATGCACTTCGTCATTACTCTGCCAGATATCGTCAGCGATAACGAGATCAGAGTGCAGGCCGCGAAAGAGCGGATCTGGTTGCTTCCTCTGTCGACCTGTTACTCGAGCGAAAGAAACCGTCAAGGATTCATCCTTGGATTCGGAAGCACGCCGGCTGGCCAGATGGGCCGTGCGGTTCGCAAATTTCGAACGATCCTCGACGCGGCAAAATGATTCAGACCGTTCGCCGCATCAAGCGGATGTTTCCAATCCCGGCAAAGCTGTTATGAAGATTTCAAGCCGAATGGCTATTGCCAACGTCGCGCAGCAGGCGCATATTTACTCCGTGCCATTTTTGCAGCATTCAAATCCATTCCCCGGTGCTGAATGTGGTGCTGAATGCCGGCAAACAGGCTGAGTGCCGAGGCAGCCACAACGCCAGAAGCTCTCAAAGGGAGGTAACATGCGTACGATCAATGATCGCCGTTTGCTGCCGGCTTCTGTCGTCGCAGCCATTTTCGCGGCGTTCCAGCTAGCTTTCGTGCAAGTGGCTGGCGCCTCGTCGGTCCCAACCACGCAATCCCTGCAATCAGTGGGTACACCGGCTTCCTTGGTGTCACAAGCGCAAATCTCCGCTGCGCAGATCCAAATCACACCCGAGCAGCTCGGCGACACGCTCTCTGCGCACAAGCAGTACCAAGCTGCAATCGAGGCCTATAAGAAAGCTCCCCGTGATTCCGCCGCTGTCTGGAACAAAATGGGGATTTCTTATCAACTCTTGTTCGATTCCAATGAGGCAATGCGTTGCTACCTCACCTCGTTGAGGCTCGACCCCCGGAACGGCTCTGTCATGAACAACCTTGCAACTATCTACGTCACCCTCAAGGACTACCATAGCGCTGACCGCTACTATCGCAAGGCACTCAAGCTTGATCCAAAGTCCGCCGTGATTCTCAAGAATCGTGGCAGCGAGTTACTGGCCCGCCATAAGTTCAAGCAAGGCGGAGAGTTCTATGCCGCCGCTCTCGCCGTCGATCCGGACATCTTCAACAGTAGTACCAGCCCACGGGTTGCCGATCCTACCTCATCCGCCGATCGAGGCGCCATGAACTACTATATGGCGATCACCTGTGTGCGAGCGGGCATGACCGACCAGGCTATCGATTATCTTCGGATGGCGCTTAACGATAAGTTCACCAGCCCCAAGAAGATTGTTGCCGACAGCGAATTTGCCGGCCTTCACAATGTTCCGGCATTCGAACAGTTACTAGCTGCCCAGAGCAACCCCTAGTTTGTTTGCTCCTGAATAAGCTACAGAGAAAGCGCCAGGTGGCACCTCTTAAAGGAAAGGACCACCTGGCTAACTCTCTACGAGAGCTTATCGAAGTTGGATCGGTTCTAGCCTTTCGATTCATCTTGATCTGGATGAATCGTCCGATAACTCGCGTTCCCTTTTGACCACACCAGAAGCAGAAGATCTTTCCCTCCGCCGTTCTGGTGCACCTCACTGGCAAATTGGCTGGCAGACTGCGCCGGCTTGCGATTGACTTCAACAATCACATCACCAGGTTGAATCCCCGCGTCGTCCGCCGGACTGCCGGGCCGTACGTTCTGGACCACAACGCCGTGAACCCGCTCCGGCACGCTGGCCTGCTGGCGCGTGTCGGCGGTCAGATCGCTCACAGCCAGACCCAGCTTGCCGGTCTTCGTGCCGTCCGAACTATCCTCGTTGTCGTTGCTAGCCACTTCCGAGTTGCCATGGAATTCACCCACGGTCAGGCTCAGCTTAACCGGCTTGCCATCCCGAAGTACTCCCAGCGAGATCTTTGTGCCCGGACTCATCTCACTGACCGCGACTTGCAGGGCGCTTCCGTTAATGATCTTGTCGCCATTGATTTCCGTTATGACATCGCCGGTCTGCAATCCGCCGCGACTCGCTGGTGAGTCCGGAGTTACCTGCGAAACAATTGCTCCGGCCGCATCCTGCAAGTTAAAGAAGTGGGCATTATCCGGGGTGACATCGTTCATGCCGATGCCGAGATATCCGTGTTCGATCTTGCCATTCTTGATCAGTTGTTCCGCACTGGCACGCACAATCTGCGAAGGTATCGCAAACCCCGCGCCCGCAAACGAGCCGCTATTGGTGATGATGAACGTGTTAATGCCAACTAGTTCACCGTGCACATTTACCAGTGCCCCGCCTGAGTTGCCGGGATTGATCGCAGCATCGGTTTGAATGAAGTTGCCAGGTTTGCGTGGATTATCCGAGTAAGGATTGGGACGATTAAGCGCGCTCACAATGCCACGCGTGACGGAGAACGGAAAGTAGCCAAACGGGCTGCCAAAAGCCAAAACAGTCTGACCTGGTTCGAGCTTCGTTGAGTCTCCCCATGCGATAGACGGCAGGTTCGAGGCGTCCACCTTAATCACGGCCAGGTCGTTCAACTTATCGACCCCAATTACCTTCGCATTCAGAATGCGGCGGTCCTTCAGTGTCACCTTGATCTGGGTGGCGCCATCCACCACGTGATCGTTGGTCACAATATATCCATCCGGCGAGATGATGATGCCGCTGCCTACCCCGTGCTCAATCTGCGGCGGCTGAGAGGGCATTTGAAACATCGGCCCAAAGAACTGTTTAAACTGCGGCGGAAGCCCCTGCATCTGCCCGTCCGACGAAGTAGCCTCACCGGAAGTCTTTGAAGTGACCGCTACGTACACCACCGCAGGAGTAACTCGCGCTGTAACTACCTCCATAGCACGATCGAGCGCGGTGAGTGCTTCGACACTGTTATCGTCAATAGCTGACGCGGCACGAACGCTGCCATGCCCTACGAACATTGCTGCACCGAGTGCAAAAGCACCAACGATGGCTGCCGGAGCGACAAGTTTCTTTGCCGCTGCTACTAATTGATTAGTTGATTGAAGCATGGGAAGTTCTCTCCTTGTTGACAGTACGTTGTGGTTGTTGGGCGCAAGCACGTCTGTGCTGCGCTTAGATTTGAAAAATCACCCAGCCGTTCGCAACCGGTACAGCTGCATACGAATTTCGATTCACCGGGTCGACGGCGAACACTATATGTGGAGGAGGCTCGGTGTCACTCCATTCCGTCAGCACAACCCACGCTTGCCTGGCCTGTACAGCACGCTGCTTCACGATATGCTTCACAGCCTTAATTTGCGTTGTTCTTGCTTTCGGTGCGGGTTGAGCAGGCTGCGGCATCACTGCCTTTACAAGTTGCACCGAACCTCCTTGATCCTGCAAGTTCGGTTCGCGAGACCCGGCCTCGGGTAGATAGGCGATAGAAGGAGTGCGCACCAGCATGGTCGCCGGAGATAAGGGAGCAAAGCTGACCAGCTGAGGGCTTCGAGCCAAAACCGCCGCACTGCCCAGCACACCAAGAATCAAACCGGCGGTCACGAGCTTCGCCTGTCTGCTACCCATTGCTTCGCTCGGTCGCCGCAAAAGCCGCTGCACCCGAAGCACTAACTCAGGCCGACGCTCCCACGCTCCCAGTGCAAGCGAGAGGCTGCGCCGAAGCATCGAATCTTCTGCCAATCGAGTCAGGCAAAGTGCGTAAGCTTTGCGAGCGCAACTGGAACGCAGGACCCGGTCGTCACACGCCAACTCGCGCTCGATGCAAAGCCGCCGCTCCGCCCAGAACAGAACTGGATTCAGCGGGAACAGCATCAACCCAATCTTCTGAAGCAAATTGGTCCAGTCATCCCTACGCCGCAGATGCTCCATCTCGTGCACCACCACCTGCTGCAGCTCCGAAGCGGAAAGCCTCTCGATCAGCCCCGATGGAAGCAGTATCCGCGGACGAAAGAAACCAAAAACACTCGGACGCTCAACTTCGTCAGAAACACAGAGTTCTGCCGCACGCCCGGATTCTTCGCCTCTGATCACTGATTGAATCGTCTCGTCCACATGCACAGGTGTTGCCCTTCTGGCCATGCGGTGCAATCGAACTGCGCTCAGTGCCAGCCCGGTCGCTCGCCACAGTGACAACGTAGCCCAGAGCGCAGCAATTGCAAGACTCCAACCCGGAGCCAGATAGACTGGCGAAGCGTGCTCCGGCATCCCGGCACCAATCCGCTCCCTAAGCGAAGGGACAATGTGCAGCAGCACGAGCAGCAGAAAGACGTTCAACCAGACTAGAGATCGCGCCGCAGCACTGAGCCGTGGCATCAGCCGCAAGCAGACAGCCGTACACAAGGCCAGAATGGACCCCTCCCAGATGGCGGAGAAAAGCCCGCTCACAGCGGTAGAAGAAAATAGTGAGGTGGTGTGAAGGATCGGTTCCATCTATGACTCCTCCAATGCTTCATCCGGCGCATTCGCGATTGCTTCTTTAAGCCTCCGCAATTCCTCTGGGCTGGTTTCCTCATCCCCAAGCAGCGAAAGCAAAAGCCGCTCTCTGGAATTACCAAAGAACCGCTGCATGACATGGCGAACCTCTGAACGGCTGGCTTCCATCTCTCCGATGCAGGCGCTATAGAGAAATGCTCGGCCCTCTTGCCGGTGGGTTACGTAGCCCTTAGTTTCGAGGATTCGGATCGTCGTCAGCACCGAGTTGTAGGCCAGCACCTCTTCAGAAGGAATCGCATCAACCATTTCGGATACGGTCGATTCTCCCCGGTCCCAAAGAATCTTCATGAGCCGCAGTTCAGCCTGGGTGAGCGTGATGGATCTCTTTGGAGGCATTAGAGTTATGAATCTCCAGGAAGCCGCTTTCTCGTCTTTCCATTTCGTTGGACGCACAACTAATGATTTAGTTGCGAAAAATCTTAACTTCAAGATCAAGCCCCTCAGACCACGCGCTCCGGCAACAAAGGTCAATCGGGAGGACTAGAGTGGAATGGGTGAGATTGTTCGCCGCTGGGTCACGCGAAGCTGTAGCGCTCGTGCGATTTAGCCATGTAGAATTCCAGAATTTCTCGTTTCAAAGCAAGTCTCAAAGTGGGGTAGAAAATTGCACGAGTCCATCGATTGGCCACAGAAATCACTTCCGGCGCGACCGCGCCGCCGTACACTCCTTATTTTTGTGGCCCTGGTTGCTGTCATCATCCTGGGAAGCCACACCGCAGTGTCTTATTGGGTTGACCTGCTTTGGTTCCAATCCCTCGGTTATGAAGCTATCTTCTGGAAGACGCGGATCCTCGAGTGGACCATCTTTTTCGCTTTCACCGGAATCACGTTCCTCATTCTGTTCGGAGCGTTTTCTGCGCTCAAGCGATCGCATGCGGCAGACCTGCCCAAAGATCACACAATTTTCATTGCTGGAAATGCTGTCATCCTGCCCGTTGCTTCCACTCTCCGCCTGATCGCGATCGGCTTGTCGATCCTTGTCTCGCTTGCCACTGGCGCCGCGATGGAAGCGCAATGGCCCACGCTGGCGCTGTTCTGGTATGCACCGCACGCCACTGGCGGCGTCTCGGACCCCATCTTTGGCATGCCACTGAACTTCTATCTATTCGCCCTGCCGACCTGGCAGCTGATCGCGGGCTGGCTGGTGACGCTTGCTGTGTTTACCTGCATTTTGTCCGTCGTCTTTCTGGTCATCTCGGGCAGCTCTCGTGCGATCGGCGGGCGATTCAGTTCGAGCATCCAATTACCCTGGCGCGGGCTCTCCTTCGCCCTTGGGTTCCTCCTGCTCGGCCTTGCTCTGCGCGAGTATCTGGGCCGGTTTGAACTCTTATTCGAGCGCCACACCATCTTTGACGGAATTACATACACTGACGCCCATGTGACCCTCATCGGGATGCTCGCAGTTTCTCTTGCCCTGCTGCTCGGGGCGTTGATTGCCCTCGCTGGCGCAATCGTCAAACCAAGAGGGCGCTGGCTGGTTGCAGCCTTTGTTCCAGCAGCCCTTTGTTACATCGCGGCAGGCCTGGTGGGATGGTATGTCACCAGCTTCGTGGTCAAGCCCAATGAGCTGGTTCGCGAACAACCTTACATCGCGCACAACATTGAGATGACGCGGCAAGCATGGGGTCTGGACCGCTTCTCACAGCGCGAGTTCCCAGCTGAGACCACTGTAGGGGCAACCGACCCGGCAGCCAATCAGCCTACCTTGCAAAACATCCGCCTCTGGGACGTGACAGCTCTGAAAGACACGTTGCGTCAGATTCAGGAGATTCGGACTTATTACGATTTTCCCGACATTGACATTGATCGATATGAGATTGACGGGACCCTGCGCGAGGTGATGCTGGCCACCCGCGAATTGAATGTGGACAAGCTTCCGGAAAGCAGCCGCAACTGGATCAACGACAAGCTTATCTACACTCATGGGTACGGCATTACGATGAATCCAGTAAACGGATTCACTCCTGAAGGCCTACCCACTTTGATGTTGAGCAACATGCCGGTTCAGAGCACGGTGCACGACCTCAATGTCACGCGGCCTGAGATCTACTTTGGCGAAATGACCAACACGGATGTCTATGTAAAGACGCGGCAACAGGAATTCAACTACCCAGAAGGGCAGACAAATAACCTGACCTCGTACGACGGCACCGGCGGTATAGTTGTGGGTGGCTTCTTTCGCCGTCTTCTGCTTGCGTATGACCGCGGCGACATCGCCAAGCTGCCGTTCAGCGACGACGTGAATGCGCAGAGCCGGTTACTGATGCGGCGCAATGTGCGTGATCGCGTAGCCGTTCTTGCGCCCTTCCTTACGTTCGATCAGGATCCATACATTGTCGTTGGAGACAATGGCCGGCTTTCGTGGGTCATGGATGCGTTCACCTCATCGAACACTTATCCGTACTCCAGTCACTACGGCCTCAACGGCGAGTCCATCAACTACATGCGAAACAGCGTAAAGGCTGTGGTGGATGCATACGATGGAACCGTGACATTTTATGTCTTTGACAACGAGGATCCCATGCTTGCGGCTTATCGCGGCATCTTTCCTAGTCTCTTCAAGGACGCATCTGCCATGCCCGACTGGCTGCACAAGCATGTGCGCTATCCGGAAATGTTGCTTCGCCTGCAGGCTGAAGTTTACGGGCTCTATCACATGACGAATCCGGAGGTCTTCTACAATCGCGAAGATCTGTGGACAGTGGCCACTGAAACCGGGTCGGGCGATGCGGGAGATCAGACCTCGATGTCAATGGCTCCTAACTTCATTTTGATGAAACTGCCGGATGAGACCGGCCTCGAGTTCGTCGAGATCCTTCCGTTTACCCCAGCGAATCGCAATAACCTCATCGGCTGGATTGCCGGACGGAGCGATGGCGCGCACTACGGTGCCGCGGTAGTTTACGACTTTCCCAAAACTCGTCTGGTTGACGGACCGCAGCAGATTGAGTCGCGCATCGACCAGAACGCTCAGCTTTCAGGTCAACTCACTCTCTGGAATCAACAAGGCTCGCATGTGCGGCGCGGAAGCTTGCTGGTCATTCCCTGCGGGCGCGCATTGTTATACGCGGAGCCAATCTATCTTCAGGCCCAGCGAAGCCCGATGCCGGAGTTACGCCTCGTCGTCCTTGCGCTGCAGGATCGGCTGGCCTACGCGCCAACTTTCGAAGCAGCACTCGCTTCCCTGTATGGCTCGGAGACCTCGACGCTGAGTGCCACCGAGGCGCCGCGAGCCGCATCTGAAACCGCAGGTGCAGCGAAACCCGCGGATGATTTGAACTCGCTCATTACGGAGGCCGGCAGGGATTTCTCCGATTATCAGACCCTCACGTCGCAAGGAAAACTGGCTGAGGCCGGACAGAAACTTGACGATTTGAAGCGTGTGCTCGACGAACTGAACTCGAAGCGAAAATAGCTCAATTGCAATCGTCGGCGCTGCAGCGAATTGCTTCTGATCGCATTGCACAACGATGCAGGTGATTTGCTTTCCTCAGCAGGGGGAAGCCGTAGGGTCTGGGTTGTGCCAACCGCCGCACGCGGCAGTGAGCGCATCAGCGGCCTTCGGTCCCCAAGTGCCGCGCTTGTATGAGCGAGCTTTGGGGTGCGACTTAAGTACCGGATCGACGGCCTTCCATGCTGCCTCAACTGAGTCCTCGCGCGTAAACAACGCGCCGTTTCCAACCATGGCGTCGCTCAAGAGCCGCTCATACGGTAACGCTTCTCCCGCTTCCTCTTCCGTCAAGAAGAGTTCCTTCTGATCTCCGATGAAGTCGTGGCCTGCACGTTTCACACGGGCCGCAACAGCTATCGCAGAGCTTGGAGAAAGTCGAAAGCGAAAATAATTATCATGGCCGTCGATCGGCGCAGAATCCGCGAAAAGCCTCTGCGGTGGAGGCTTCAACTCCACTACAACCTCGGTCGCGGTATTGGGCAGATATTTGCCTGAGCGCAAATACCACGGCACACCCTGCCAACGCCACGAATCGATAAATAACTGCAACGCACAGTAGGTCTCTACATCGGAGTTTTTCGCCACGCCAGGCTCATCGCGATAACCGGTGTACTGCCCGCGCACAATGTCGGCGGGCCGCAGAGGGCGCATTGCCTCAAAAACTTTGGCCTTCTCGCTGTGCACGGCGCCAAAATCTCTGGTGGCCGGTGCCTCCATGGCCAGCAGCGCGACAATCTGGAAGAGATGATTCTGGATCACGTCTCGCAGGCACCCTGCACTTTCATAGAACGACCCACGCTTCCCTACCCCGAAGTCCTCCGATAGCGTGATCTGTACGTTGGACACATAATTGCGGTTCCAAATTGGCTCCAGAAAGGAGTTGGCAAATCGAAAATAGAGGATGTTCATGATCGCTTCCTTGCCCAGGAAGTGATCGATGCGGAAGATCGAGTCTTCCGGAAATACCCCATGCGCGACCTTGTTAAGTTCCTTGGCGGTTGCAAGATCTCGCCCAAATGGCTTCTCAACAATGACTCGCGCATTCTTGGCCAGCCCGGTCGCGCCAAGTCCCTCGATCACGGTTTCAAACAGCGAGGGTGGAATAGCGAGGTAGTGCGCTGGTCGACGCGCACCGCCCAATGCAGACTTGATTGCGGCAAATGTCTCCGGCGCTTTGTAGTCCCCGCTCACATACTGGATCAGGGATAGCAGTTGTTTCAGCGCGCGCTTATCATCAATTCCGCCTGCCCGTTCAATGCTGTCGATAACGCGTCTGTGCAATCGCTCCATACTCCACTTGGGAAAGGCAACGCCGATCACTGGGACCGTAAGAAAGCCTCGCTTCACCATTGCATAGAGTGCGGGGAAGATCATTTTGTGGGCCAGGTCGCCCGTGACTCCGAAAAGCACCAGCGCGTCTGATTGGGACCTCGTCAACATTCACCTCCACTGTTGCGACTTGATTCTTCGTCGCCGCAACCTTAATGCCGATCGTATACGACACACTCCTACCCCATGCAAGCCGGAAACGAAAGCATCGCTCTCAAAACTTAATGCTGAATCGTAGTCTCTGCGTGCGTTGGCTTCTGCGTAATCTGCTCAGGTGTTGGCAATTGCGTCTTATCCCAACCGCCCCCAAGAGCCTGAATCAGTTCAACTGAGGAGGTCATCTCCTGGATTTTCAGACTTGCGAGAGCCTGCTGGTTTGAGGACAAGGTGACCTGTGCAGCGGCCAGATCGATATAGGGGTCGACGCCCGTATCGTAGCGAGTCTGCTCCAGGCTCACGTACTTCTCAGAAGAATCGACTGCCTCCTGCTGGCGCTTTATCTGCTGCGAAAGAATACGCACCGCAGCCAGGTCGTCCTCCACTTGCTGAAGCGCCACCAGCACCGACTGACGATAAGTCGCAAGATCCGCGTTGTAAGTGGCGATGAACTGATTCACGGTCGCGCGGCGCAGACCTCCGTCATAAATTGTCTCCGACAGGGATGGGCCAACTGACCAGAACCGGCTCGCCGAGTCCAGAAGGTTCTTGATTGCCGAGCTCTCCACGCCACCACTCCCAGAGAGCGTCAGCGATGGGTAATAGGCGGCGTAGGCTACGCCGATCTGCGCATTCGCTGCTGCCATACTTCGCTCCGCTCCGGCGACGTCCGGACGCCGCTCAAGCAATTGCGACGGCAATCCGACCGGTATCGGCGGGGGCTCTGTGAGGCTGGGCTTCACCGGAATTGAAAACGACGAAGCCGGCTTGCCGATCAGCATCGCAATCGCATGCTCGAATTGGGCACGCGCAATGCCCAGATTGATTGCTGCAGATTGCGCGCTTGCCAGATTTGTCTGCGCCTGAACAAGGGCGATCTGATCGTCGACGCCAGTGTCATAGCGTGACTGTTCGGCCTCAACGTCCTTCTTGTCGGTTTCCACCAAGTCGTCCAGGATCTTCTGCAATGCATCCTGGCCGCGAATCTCAAAGAAGAACTCAGCAAGGCTGGCTTGTTCCGTCAAGCGCTCATTCTCCAGATCCGCCGCCGTCAGTTGCGCCTGGTATTGATTCACACGAACGGTATTGCGGACCTTGTCCCAAAGGTCCGGTTCCCACGATGCCTCGGCCGGCAGAGCAAAGATCTGCGACTGTATGCCTGTCGAACTCGCTGTGCTATTACTCCCCGGACTTCCCTTACTGGAAGATGCACTACCTGAGGAGGTGATTGTAGAAGACGTCTGAGTTCGCGTGTACGACGGCCCAATGCCTATCGTCGGGAAAAACTGCGAGCGTGCCTGGCGCACAAGGGCTCGCGCCTCCATAAAGTTTTCGAAAGCTACCCGGATGTTCTGGTTGTCGACGTTGAGCTGCTCTTCAAGTGCATTCAGTTCCGGATCGTTGTAAATCTCCCACCATTTCCCGCGCAACGTCGCATCTTGTGGTTGCGCCACAGTCCAACCTTCAGTCTCCTTAAATTGCTCCGGAGACTCCTTGAAGGCCGGTGGCGCAGTCATCGCCGGAGGAACATATTTTGGTCCTACGTTGCATCCAGCCAGCATGGCGAAGGACACAACGGTAAAGAGCGCGCACGGCAAGAGTTTAGCTGCCTGCCGGAATTGCACGATCGAATTCTTCATAACAAACACTCCATAAGCGTACCTTGCTAAGAAGCCTCGGCGGTTCCAGGCTGAAGAGTTGCGTGACGTTTGCCCTGAAAGCGGAGACGCATGCGATCGAAGAACAGGTAGACGACCGGGGTGGTGTACAGCGTCAGCATCTGGCTGACGATAAGGCCGCCGACAATGGTAATGCCCAGCGGGCGCCTGAGTTCCGATCCGGTCCCTGTGCCGAAAGCCAGTGGTAGCGCGCCGAACAATGCGGCCATCGTGGTCATCAATATGGGACGGAAGCGCAGCATGCAAGCCTCGAAGATCGAGTCCGCGGTCGACTTGCCGTGCTCGCGTTCAGCAACCAGCGCAAAGTCGATCATCATGATCGCATTCTTCTTTACGATGCCGATGAGCAAAATGATACCGATAATAGAAATCACGTTGAGATCGATCTTGAATAGCATCAGCGCCAGCATCGCACCGGCACTAGCCGAAAAGACGGTGGAGATGATTGTCAGCGGATGCACCAGGTTCTCATACAGAATTCCCAGCACAATATAAACAGCAAGCAAAGCGGTAATCACAAGAACGGGTTCGCTTGCCAGCGAGGTCTGATACGCCGCCGCGGTTCCGGCAAAAAATCCGCGGACCGTTGGCGGCATCCCCATTTTTTGCTGCATCTCACCCACCTCGCGAGTGGCATCACTGAGCGACATACCGTTGGCGAGATTGAACGAGACAGTGACAGATGGAAACGAACTGGTGTGGTTGATCACAAGGGGGGTCGTGGTGGCCTGCGCAGTCGATACCGTGGAAAGAGGTACAACTCCTTTCCCAGCGGTGTGGAGATAGATCTTGTTCAGGCCCTCAGGGCTTTGCCAATATGGCGGAGCCACCTCCAGCACCACATAATACTGATTCAGCTGGGTATAAATGATGGAAACTTCGGACTGTCCGAATGCACTGTAAATTGCGCTGTTCAACGAGGTTGGGGTGATACCCAGACGAGATGCGGTGGCCCGATCATAAGTGATCATTTCCTGCAGGCCAGCATTCTGCGCATCGGTATTCACGTCTTGAAACCCGGAAAGGCTCTTCATCCCCGTAAGCAGCTTGGGACCCCAGGTTGAGAGATCCTGCACGTTATCGGACTGGATTGTGTACTGATAAAGCGCGGCAGACCCTCGTCCTCCAATGCGCAGGTCCTGAGCTGCCTGGAGGAACGCCTGCGCAACCGGAAGCCGGTTCATCTTGGGACGAAGGCGATTGATGATGTCCGGCGCAGTGACCTTGCGTTCCGCAAGAGGCTTGAGAGCAATGAATATGAAGCCCCCATTCGATGAGCCCTGCCCACCTGTATAGCAATTCACATGGGCTACGGCGGGATCAGCTTTGATCACCTTTACCAATTGCTGCACCGAATTGTCCATCACCGGAAACGAAGCGTCCTGCGGTCCCTGCACCATTCCCAGTAAAGCTCCGGTATCCTGCTGCGGAAAGAAGCCCTTGGGAATAATATCGATGAGATAAAAGTTCAGTCCGATAGTTAGCAGAAGGACGGTCAGCATCAGCCCTGGATTTTTCAGTACCCAGGTGAGAGAGCGGCTGTACCCCGAAAGCAGCCATTGAAATCCTTTTTCGCTGGCTCGAAACAGTCGCCCATGTTTGATCTCGCCCTCATCCTTGAGCAGATAGGCGCACATCATCGGCGTGGTGGTCAGGGAGATGACCATGGATACGACGATGGCTGTCGCGAGGGTAACCGCAAACTCGCGGAATAATCTGCCGACGATCCCTGCCATGAGCAGAATCGGAATAAAGACGGCGATCAGCGACATGCTGATGGAGAAAACGGTAAAGCCGATTTCCTTGGCGCCAAGGAACGCAGCCTGCAATGGCTTCATCCCACCCTCTCGATGGCGGGATATGTTTTCCATCACCACGATGGCATCGTCGACCACGAAACCGGTGGCAATGGTCAGCGCCATCAGCGAGAGATTGTCAATGCTGAAGCCTAGCAGGTACATCACGGCAAACGTACCCACCAGCGAAACGGGAACAGCCACTGCGGGAATCAGTGTCGCGCGCCCATTTCGCAGGAAGATGAAAACGACCAAGATCACCAGGACAACGGAGCCCATCAGGGTCTTCTCGACGTCGTTGACCGACGCTCGAATCGTGGTGGTGCGGTCCAGGACAATCGTGGTTTTGATCCCCTGCGGAATCGATGCCTCGATCGATGGCATCTCATTTCGAATGCGATCGACAGTTTCGATGATGTTGGCGCCGGGCTGGCGAAAGATGATCACCGTGATCGAGGGAACGCCGTCCAGATAACCCGCGGTGCGAATGTTCTGTGCGCCGTTCGATACATCGGCTACATCGGAGAGCCTGACCGCAGCTCCTTTGCTGTATCCGATGATGAGCGGCTTGTATTGATCCGCCTGGTGCATCTGATCGTTCACGATGATATCCGCCGCGTTCGACCCGAATGTGAGTTGGCCAGCCGGCTCGTGAACATTCTGCGTACTCAGCACGCTTTGAACGTTCTGAACGGTGAGCCCATAGCTGTTCAACAACGTTGGATTCAGTTCCACGCGTACCGAAGGACCCGCGCCGCCGCCGACCGAAACCTGACCCACGCCCTGAATCTGCGAAAGCTTTTGCGCAATGACCGACGAAGCTTCGTCGTAGAGAGTGGGCTTGTCATATTTATCCGAAGTCAGACCGACAATCATGATCGGCGAATCGGCGGGATTCACCTTGCGATAAGTCGGATTGGCGGGCAGGTTTGCCGGCAGATAAGTACGCGCTGCGTTGATGGCGGCTTCAACATCGCGTGCCGCGCCGTCTATATTGCGGCTCAAATCAAATTGGAGAGTAACCGAGGTCGAGCCCAGCGAACTCGACGAGGTCATTTCGGTGACGCCTGCAATGTGGCCGAATTCGCGCTCCAGCGGGGTCGCTATGGAAGATGCCATGATCTCAGGGCTTCCACCCGGCAGGCTGGCACCGACCGCGATCGTAGGGAAATCGACCTGCGGCAAGGGCGATACAGGCAGCACATTGAAGGCGATGGCTCCCGTAAGCAAGACGCCCGTTGTCAGCAGTGTGGTGGCTACCGGCCTCCGGATGAAGGGAGAGGAGATGTTCATGTTCCCTCCGCCGGGAGCTGCTCAGCAGGAGGATGCGCACTCCGCGGCCCGCGCGTGAACCGATGACCAACGCGATCGAAGAATATATAGATGACCGGCGTGGTGTAGAGCGTGAGTATTTGGCTCAGCAGGAGTCCGCCCACCATGGCAATGCCAAGCGGACGCCTCAACTCTGAACCCATGCCGGATCCCACAGCAAGCGGAATGCCCGCCAGCAACGCCGCCATGGTGGTCATCATGATTGGACGGAAGCGCAGCAGGCAGGCCTCGTAGATCGCGTCCCGGGAGTTCATTCCGCGTTCCCGTTCGCCTTCCAGCGCGAAGTCGACCATCATGATGCCGTTCTTCTTCACAATACCGATGAGCAGAATGATGCCAATAATGGCAACCACGCTCAGGTCCTGCTTGAAAAGGCTGAGGGCCAGCAATGCTCCGACGCCGGCCGAGGGCAGTGTGGAGAGAATGGTGATGGGATGAATGAAGCTCTCGTACAGCACACCGAGCACGATATAAACCGCGACCAGCGCTGCGATAATCAACAGACCTTCATTGGAAAGCGACCCCTCAAACGACGCAGCCGTGCCCTGAAATCCGAACTGGACGCTGGCCGGCATGTTCAGGTCCTTCTGCACCTTGTTAATCGCAGTGATCGCTTCTCCAAGCGATGCGTCGGGGGCAAGATTGAAGGAAATGGTAACAGCCGGGAACTGGCCCTGATGATTAATTGAGAGCGGCTCAGCCGTTTTCTGCACGCTGGTGAATGCGCCGAGGGGAACGGCGTTGGCCGGAGTCGAAGTGGTACTTGTATTGCTCGTGGTAGCAGTCGTGCTGCCCGCGCCCACTCCGGTCGCAATGGCATTCGCCGGCGGCGTAAGAACCGCCGAGGACGGCGTGTATGCAACCGAAGTGGTAAGTGCGTTCGAGCCGGCAGACGATGACCCAGAAGAAGCAAAAGACGAGGAAGCACCCGGCCCCGAAGCACCTGAGGATGCTCCGGTCTGAATATACAATTCCTGCAGTTTGCGTGGGTCCTTTTGGAAATCTGGATCCGTCTCCAGGATCACGTGGTACTGGTTCAATTGCGTGTACATCGTGTTAATCTGGCGCTGGCCGTAAGCGTCATAGAGTGTGTTGTCGATGGTAGATGGAGCGATCCCCAGACGCGACGCCGTCACGCGATCAACTACCAGCGACACCGCCAGCCCTCCGGTCTGCTGATCGGTCGCAACGTCGGCAAGCTGCGGCAATTCCTTCATCTTCTCCACGAGCTGTCCCGTCCACTGGTTCAGCTCATTCGGGTCCGGATCCTCCAGCGTGTACTGGTATTGAGTACGACTTACGCGGTCGTCCACGGTGATGTTCTGTACCGGCTCCATGAACAACTGAACGTCGTTGACCTTATTCAGGCTCTTCTGCAACCTGCGAATCACGTCTGACGCGCTGAGGTCACGCTGATCCAGGGGCTTCAGGTTGATTGACATCCGTCCACTGTTCAGTGTCGTATTGGTCCCATCCGCGCCGATAAAGGAGGAAAGACTCTCAACAGCCGGGTCCTGAAGGACAATGTTTGCCAACTCCTGCTGCTTTTGCGTCATGGCCGCAAAGGAAATAGTCTCCGATGCCTGTGAGATGCCCTGAATCACTCCCGTATCCTGCACCGGGAAAAACCCCTTGGGGATGGTGATGTAGAGGACAACAGTAAGAATTAGCGTGGCAACCGCAACCAGCAACGTGATGGTCTGGTATCCCAGGACGAAGTTGAGCGTGCGGCCGTAAAAGGCGATCATGCTCTCGAAGACGCGCTCCGAGGCCTTGTAAAAGCGTCCCTGCTCTGCCTCGGGATTGTGCCTCAGAATGCGCGAGCACATCATCGGCGTCAGCGTCAGCGATACGACGGCCGACAGCACAATGGTGACCGCCAGAGTAACTGCAAATTCGCGAAACAGCCTTCCCACCACGTCACCCATGAACAGCAGGGGGATAAGCACTGCGATGAGCGACACGGTGAGTGAAATGATGGTGAAGCCAATCTGTTCAGCGCCCTTCATCGCCGCCTTCATCGGAGATTCACCAGCTTCAATGTAGCGCGAGATATTCTCGATCATCACAATCGCGTCATCGACGACAAACCCGGTGGAGATAGTAAGCGCCATCAACGACAGATTGTCCAGACTGTAGCCAAGCGCATACATGGCGCCGAATGTTCCCACCAACGAAACCGGCACTGCAATACTGGGAATGATGGTGGCGTAAACGTTGCGGAGAAAGACAAAGATGATCATCACCACCAGCGCAATGGTGAGCATCAACTCAAACTCAACGTCAGCCACGGAGGCATCGATCGCAGTGGTGAGATCGGTAAGCGGTGTCACCTGAATCGAAGCCGGGAGATTCACTTCAAGTTGCGGCAGAACCGCCTTGATGGCCTTGACGACCTTGATGGTATTGGCGCCCGGCTGCCGTTGAATATTCAGGATGACCGCCGGCGTGTGGTTCATCCACGCAGCCTGCTTATTGTTCTCGATGCCATCCACAATCTTGGCAACGTCCGTCAACATCACCGGAGCGCCATTCCGGTAAGCAACCACAACTTTTTGATAGTCCTTGCTGGTCACCAGCTGATCGTTGGAGTTGATCTGGTAATCCTGATGAGGTCCGTCGAAGTTGCCCAGTGCCTGGTTTACGCTGGTTTGCGTCAGTGCCGTGCGCAAATCCTCCAGGTTCAAGCCATAAGAAGACAGTGCAGTGGGGTTGGCCTGGATGCGCACCGCGGGCTTTTGCCCTCCGCTGATGCTCACCAGGCCGACACCGCTCAACTGCGATAGCTTGGGCGCAAGCCGCGTATCGACCAGGTCTTCTACTTGGGACAGTGGTATCGTGTTCGAGGTAATGGCCAGCGTCAGTACTGGAGCATCCGCGGGATTCGTCTTGCTATAGACCGGTGGAGCGGGAAGATTCGAAGGTAGAAAGCTCTGCGCAGCGTTGATCGCCGACTGAACCTCCTCTTCCGCAATATCTATATTTAGTGTGAGTGCAAACTGCAACACGATGACCGACGACCCACCTGAGCTGGTCGATGTCATCTGGCTCAAGCCCTGCAACTGCCCGAACTGGCGTTCCAGCGGAGCGGTCACCGTGGTGGCCATCACGTCAGGGTTGGCGCCCGGATAGAACGTCAGCACCTGGATGGTCGGGTAATCGACCTCTGGCAAGGCAGAGACCGGCAGCTGGGTATACGCTACGATACCCACTAACAGAATAGCGGCCATCAGCAGCGATGTAGCAACAGGGCGCTGGATGAAAGGCCCGGAAGGATTCACGGAGTATTGCCCCCCGAGGGGTTGGATGGTATAGCCTGCTTCGACAGTATGACCTTGCTACCGGCCTGCAACTTATCGAAGCTGCTGGTCGCCACTAATTCGCCAGGGTTGAGCCCCGTCACTGCGGTCATGCCGCTGTCAGTAACCCCAGCCTCAATAGTGCGGACGCTCGCGACTCCATTTGCGACCACATAGCTGAAGGTCGAGGTTCCGTTATGCTGAACGGCACCGCTGGGAATCAATGTTGCGTTCTCAACGGTGTTCAAAAGCAGCCTGGTATTGACAAACTGGTTGGGGAAAAGTGCTCCATTCCTGTTATCGAACTGGGCGCGGAGTTTCACCGTTCCTGTGGCCGTGTCAATCTGGTTGTCGATGCTCTGCAATTTACCCGATGCCAACTTGATATCCTGGGCGCGATCCCAGGCTTCGACTGGCAAGGTGTGCATCTGTTTCATTCGAGCCAGCACCGATGACAGGCTGTCTTCAGCCAGCGTGAATACCACGGTGATGGGTTGCTCCTGTGCAACGACAACAAGCACGTTGGTCCCGCCTGCCTGAACCACGTTGCCAGGGTCTACAAGTCGAAGGCCAACCCGGCCGGAAATCGGCGCCGTAATGTGGCAGTAGCTGAGCTGCACCGTGTCATAATTCACGGTGCCCTGGTCGTTCTTCACTTGCCCCTGATCCTGCAGGACAATCTTTTCCTGGTCGTCCAGCAGTTGCTTGTTGATGCCGTTGTGCGCCCAGGCTGTGCGATAGCGCTCCAAGTCCATCTGGGCTTGCGCAAGAATGTTGGTGTCCTTTTCCAACGTACCCTCGGCTTCCAGCAACTGGGCCTCGTAAGGACGGGGATCGATGTCAATCAGGTCATCACCCTTCTGAACAAATTGTCCTTCGGTGTAGTGAACTGCGGTCAGGACTCCGCTGGCCTGTGCCGTAATTGACGCAGTGTAGACAGGGGTGACAGTGCCAATCGCTTCCAGATATACGCCTTGGTTGCCCGTCTTGGCCGCTGCCACTGTGGCTGTCACAGGTGGCTTAATCGCCGCCTGCGCCTTCTTGGCAGCCGCCGCCTTCATGTCGTTTTCATGGATGACCGCCATGATCCCCACAATCACGACTAACAATAAAAAGATGCTTAGCCAAACAATCCATGAGCGGCTCTTTGTGGGGGGCGGAGCAGTCATCTGGCGATCAGCAGAATTTTGCTGACCATCCCATTTGCCTTCATTTACTGACATTTACGACTCCGTGTCTGAACACGTGTGAGGATGTGCATCCCGCAGAATCGCAGGACTACGGCCCTATTGCAAGTTCCGACCCGCTTCACGCAAAAACAGGCCCTAAAGACTGGCGCCAAATAGACTTCTCTTGCATAGACGAGCAAGGCTCGCTGCAGGTTGCATACCCGCATCTGTCGCCAGATGAGCAGTATAGGTCATCATACCCCCTGGAGGTAAATCCGTTTTCCCTGGCTGTTTCCTTCGCGCGTTCCCAGGTTTGACTCGTTACAGGCGCCTCATAATCAACCAATGATCGAGATCGCTGATGTCCCAAGGATCCTCACTGTGCAACCAGAAAGATCAAACTCCAATTTGGGTGTAAAGAAGATAAAGCCAGTCCGCCCTCCGCTTGCACATGAGATTCGCCGCAGCGCTAGCTTTCCGAGAATGCCAATCTGTCTTCAAAGACAGACGGTATGGCTATTGAACGAGCTCCGATAAACGATCAAGTCGAGCGAAGCTCCGCGGCCCGGAGTGGTGTCTGGTTGCAGGGCTCTAATGCACCGCTCCGGACAGTTCGAAGCCGTATTGCCCTGAAAACTTATCTCTATATTCTTTTGATGGTTCACTCATGCATTTCTTACAAATTCCAGTTCATAATTTGCAAATATGGAGTAAATGAATTTCCAAGTCCTTCTTTTTGTAACTAAAGAGATGGTGACGGGGATAGTGTGCCCGATAATTATCTTCGTTAAATTGAGCTACTAACTTTCCCTAAATTCTTTATGACAGCTTTATGGCGCATCGCATAAGACTTTGGAATGAGGATGGTGAAACCAGTCACTTAGTCCCCAGTATGAGCCAACGTTTCTTAACGCAGCGACGCCAGGCGTCGAGGAGAATAGATACGCATGAAAGGTAACTTGAGGTCAGCCATCGTATTAGGTAGTGTGATATGCGGGTTCGTAGTCCAGCAGAAGTGTCTGGCCCAGAGCGGCGTCTCAAACCCGAACAATAAACTTACCCCGAGAGCCGTGACTGCGCAAGCCGCCGTTCACACTGCTTCTGTCGACGTTGCGGCACTGGAAGCGCCTGCGCCCGGACCGAGTGCGCCTGCCAAGGACGATCCAGCTCCGTCTGCCGCCGCGACTCCTGCCACGGCGGCCGCTGCAACCACTTCAAGTTCCACCACGACCGGGACGCCCTCCGGGGCGGTGCCGATGAAGAATGAAGCGGTCGTCAAAGAGTTACTCGAAGTGAAGAAGCAGTTCGCGCAAATGGAAGCCGAGATGAAGGCGCGGATGGAGAAACTCGAATCGGAGTTGAATACGGACCCCGCAACCGGCGATTCACTTTCTGCGGAGAAGGATGCCAACTCGTTGCGTACGGCAGAGTCGAGCGGCACAGACGGCTCAATGACCTATGGCCAGACGGTTGCACCAGCAGCAGCGACGGCCCCGGCACCCCCGGAGATTGCGGCACAAATCACCACCAAAGGTGAACCCTTCCCCGGCGACTGGACGTGGCTGAACAGCAACGGGCATGCGGTCGATAGCCCGATGAGTACAAAATACTTCACGCCGGAATTCCGCGCTGACGCCAACTACATTCTCGACTACAACCATCCCGAAGATGACACCATGGGCGGCGCGACCGAAAGCTTCCGCTCGGATGAGTGGCAGTTGGAGCAGGTCAGCGTTGGTGGCGACATTCGCATTCAGAATGTTCGCGGGCGCATCCTCACGATGGACGGTTTGTTTGCTACGACCACGCCGCGCAACGACGCAAGCCCCAATCGTGGGGCATGGGATCTGGCCGGCGCCTACAAATACATCTCAGAGGGATGGGGCGGATATCACTGGGATGTGGCCCACGGCTTGAACGTGGACGCAGGAATTTTCGTTTCTTACATCGGTCTGTTCAGCTATTACAACTTTGATAACTGGACCTATCAGCCATCGTTTGTTTCGTCCAACACACCGTGGTTCTTCAACGGACTGCGCATTCAGTATTTCCCAACCGCGAAGCTGAAGATCGAGCCGTGGATTATCAACGGCTGGCAGTCCTACGCTCGTTATAACGGCAAACCTGGTCTGGGCGGACAGATACTCTGGCGGCCAAAGCCTAACCTCGACTTTGTCTGGAACAACTACGGTCTGGGTGAGGACGATGCAGGATTCCCAGGCCGTTCGCGTATCCACGCCGACTACAGCGCACAGGTCAAGTACTACGACAATCCGAAGGCGCTCTTCGACAAGGCTGCCTTCACCATCACAGGAGATGCGGGTTGCGAATACGGCGGCGGCCCCGCGGTCGGCTATTACGATCCGCATGGACTTTCACCGGAAATGGGCACTGCCGATTCGTACGCCGGCGGGGTCAACTGCCATAACAGCCATAACGGC
>Ga0187847_10000397_pt1 | contig 49779 bp, 36 predicted proteins | sample June2016WEW_4_10_FD_132458 | JGI IMG/M metagenome (GOLD analysis project Ga0187847, IMG submission 132458) | Peatland microbial communities from SPRUCE experiment site at the Marcell Experimental Forest, Minnesota, USA - June2016WEW_4_10 | ecosystem: Environmental > Terrestrial > Soil >...
AGTCAGCTACACCATGTCCCAGAAAAAGATCCAATCCAGATCTGCCGCATCTCCACCGCGTTCAGCCGGGACACAGGCAAAGATCAGTGCGCGATCGTCTCCGCCAACCGTCTCCGGCCGCTGGCTGCTCTCGGCAATAGGCATCGCATTCGTAGGCGCTGCCCTGTGCGCCTGGGGAGCGCTATGTTTGCTCTTTTGGCAGGGGAGTTGGCAGTTGCTTTACCACCCCACATCCGCCGTCACGCGCACACCAGCCAACGCGGGGATGCCTTACCATCCAATCGGTTTCGCGAGCATGGAATCCGCAGGGCCGCGCTTGAAAGGCTGGTGGATTCCCGCCGCCCCTGACGCCAAATACGCTGGATTCACAGTGCTCTACATGCATGGGCAAGACGGAAATCTGGGCGACACCGTGAACGATCTGACCCCGCTGCACACGCTTGGCCTGAACGTCTTCGCTTTCGACTATGGCGGCTACGGACAGAGCCAGTTTCAGCGGCCCACCGAGGCGCGCTGGCGCGAAGATGCGGAACAGGCTCTCGAATACCTGACGGAAACACGCCACATAGCCGCCGACACAATCATCCTGGACGGCAAGAACCTCGGCGCCAACCTCGCTCTCGAGATCGCCGCAGCGCACCCCGAGCTAGCTGGCGTCGTGCTCGAATCGCCCCTCGACGCACCCGTGGATGCAATCTTCCGTGACCCGCGCGCCCGGCTCGTTCCGGCTCATCTGCTCGTCCGCGACCGTTTCGACGCAGTTCGCGCAGCCGTTGCACTGAAAGTCCCATCGCTATGGCTCGAATTGGCATTGGCGCCGGGAGTAGTCGACCTTCTCGAAAAATCGACGGCCTTCCAGAGAGTAGGCTCTCCAAAGATGTTGGTATGGCTGAACTCGACTCGCGATCCACGCAAAGACTCAGCCGACGCCCTCACGCGCTGGCTCGACGACCTGCCGAAGAGAACCGGCAACCCATAAAGCTTCGCTTAATAACCCTTCGTCTTTTGACCAACTTCTCAATGGGCAACAATCCCGGAACCCGACCTGAGCGTATACACTTCCGGGTCTTAGCACTCCTTGTCAGAGACAATCCTCAAGCCGGGACCACAGATTTCCGCTCTTAAGCGGTGGCAGAGTCGCCATCACCGACTCGCGGGTAGAACGAATCGCTCGCCTTTCTAAACTCAAATGCGACGTAAACGCTATGCCGGTCGCAATGCAAAGGTGCCTCCTCTTTGCCAATTTTTACCAGTTCTGACCATATGTCAGAGGCCTCCTTGGTCATGATGCAGCACATCCTCTCCAAGAATGGACTATTCAGTTGAAGGTAGGATTCAACTTCATGTCTTGTGACGCCAGGCTTCAACGTTTGGGTATTTTCCTTGAGCACAGATTCATACTCGACCTGACGCTTCCGCGCAGCCCCTCATTCGATGACGCCTTGAATGACTAACGCGCAGACCACTAAGGCCGCTACGACCAGGAGCGACAATGCCCATCCCCTCTTTTCATAGTGAGCGAGTATAGAACTCCAGTCCGAACAGCATCTCTGGGTTCGCTGTAATTCTGACAGAGTCACCTCCAACCCCGAAGTAACTCCAAAATGGAGTTGATACTAGGATGGTCTGGTTAACAGTTACTATAGATGTTAAAGATTTCATAATTCTTCGACTACCAGATACACCCCCGGCCCTAGCCCCACAGTTTTCACAAATACTGATCCATGGATCTCTTCGAATTATTCCCGGCGCGAGGATGTATGACTTGATCTGGCGGTTGTGTCGCGTGTGGGGCTAGTCAGAGTCCTTTGCTAAGAGAGAGGTGTTCAAGTGGAAACCTTCCAGATTCATGTCTCGGATGAGGTGCTGGACGATCTGCGGGCGCGGTTGCGGCAGACGCGATGGCCGAACCAGATTCCCGGTATTGACTGGGAGCAGGGCACGGAGTTGGAGTGGTTACGACACCTGGTTACGTACTGGGCTGACGAGTTCGACTGGCGTGCCTGGGAGCGATGGCTCAATGCACTGGATCACTTTACCTGGCGTGGCATTCACTTTGTGCATCAGCGTGCGGCATCGGGGAGGGGTGTACCGCTGCTGCTGACGCATGGCTGGCCGAGCAGTTTTCTGGATTACGTGAAGATGCTGCCGATGCTGGAGCAGTTCGACGTGGTGGTGCCGTCGCTGCCGGGCTATGGATTCTCGCCGCGTCCGCAGCAGGTGGGCATCAACTACCGGGACGTCTCGGAGCGACTGCACGGGCTGATGACGGAGCTAGGGTATTCGCGCTATGGTGCGAGCGGTTATGACTTTGGGGCGGGGGTGACGACGATCCTTGCGCTGGATCATCCGGAGTCGGTGATGGGGATTCATTTGAGTACGCTGGAGTCGGACCTGGCGCCGGTGGTGGAGGATGCGGAGCTGAGCGATGTGGAGCGCGCGTACCTTGCGGTGAATCGGAGGTGGGACGTGACGGAGCGTGGGTACAGCGCGATTCAGTCGACCAAGCCGCAGACCGTGGGGTATGGGCTGAACGACTCGCCGGCGGGGCTGGCGGCGTACGTGGGTGAGAAGTGGCGCTCGTGGAGCGATGTGACGCCGGGTGACGACTTTCTGTGCGCGACGCTGACGCTCTACTGGGTTGCGCAGACGATCACGTCGTCGATGCGGGACTACTGGGACAATCGCTGGCACCCGGTGAAGGCCGACTATGTTCGCACGCCGACGGCATTTGGCGTTTTTGCGCACCAGACCGTTCCTGAGGGCGAGGTGCCGCGGGAGTATCTGGAACGGCTGTATAACATTCAGCGATGGACAGTGTTTCCGCGCGGCGGGCACTTTGCCCCAGCTGAGGAACCGGCGGCAGTGGCCGGGGATCTGAAGGCCTTCTTCGGTGAGATGAAGTGAGGGACGGGGTGGCGATGTGCGACCGTCCTCACGTCTTTCTCAATAGCTCCATCATGGAAAGTCAGGATTAGTCATCCGGTGTCAGCCAGTAACTACTGGTTTTCGTCGATAGCACGGTCCAGAGCACCAAAGTTCATAAACTTTCGTACTACTGCCATGCTGACTTTGCTGTTGACCGTCCCAAAGTTCAAGCGTAAACAATGGGAATCAACTCTGTGGGAGCGGTTACTCGCGCCCAACAACTGCCCGTCGAGGGTCGGCGCATATTCCCAGATAGCGTTTGACTCAATCCCTGTTTCTTCCCTCTTGGCTGATGCTCTTGTTGCTGAATCCGTCTTTGCGAGAGATTGCCGTCCGCCGTTTGTAGTTTTAATGTTCTTCGACATTCTTGACTCCTTATAGTGCCCGGGAAGTCCGTGTTCTCAAAAAGGACCGTGGATTATCTCGACCTCAGGCGCGCGTGGATTCTCTGGGCCGGATTCTTGTATTTCCGAAACTCCGGTCCATCGACCAACCAATTGTTCGTTGGGAAGGCTTCCCCAAGTTAGTTTTCCCAACAGTTAAGTAAACGGTTACAAGGAGGATTCGTGATCAAGACAGCAAGGCTCGCAGGTTTGACTATGGCGGCGTTCTTCTTCGCCGGAATTGCATTTGCACAACAAGACCCCGGAGTTCAAAGCGCTAGTCGCGGTACTGGTGCGACAATCATCAACCCACAACAGGATCCAAATGGCTTTACCGCGTTCTTCACAGACGGACAAACTCGCTTTCAAGCCGTAGAGGACGTCTCCGCCCTTCCCAACAACGGCTTGGGGCCAAGATTCAACTCCAATAGCTGCGTTTCATGTCACGCTCAGCCCGCGATCGGCGGATCTGGACAGGCCGTCAATCCGCAGTTCAGTTTCGCCACGGACGGAGTTGCGCCCGGCAATACAATCCCCTCATTCATCACGCAGAATGGTCCAACCCGTGAAGCCCGTTTCCCTTTCTTTTTTAATGAGAACGGTTCGGCCAACACGAACGCGCCCAATGGCGGAGTGGAAACTCTATTCACCGTTTCTGGTCGCTCTGATGCTGGCACTTGCACCAGTCTGGCGCAGCCCAGTTTTGCAGCGGCGGAGGCAGCCAATAACATCATCTTCCGCATTCCCACACCCACGTTTGGCGCAGGCCTGATCGAGAACCTGGACGATTCAACGCTGTTGAAGAACCAGGCAGCCAATCTGAACAATTCGTTTGGCATTACCGGCACCTTCAATCACAACGGAAATGACGGTACGATCAGCCGTTTCGGCTGGAAGGCGCAGAATAAGTCGCTGCATATCTTTGCCGGTGAGGCCTACAACGTGGAGATGGGCATCACCAACTTGTTGTTCCAAAACGAACGCCCTTTGCCAGGGGAGGATCAGCAAGGCACCGGTCTCGTATCAACTTGCTTGAACCTTACAGGAACCGGGTACCCGGAAGACGCCTCCAACCCAACGCAGACGACGAACGCCGCGGTTCTGGACGACGTTTCGGCCTTTGCAAATTTCATGCGGTTTCTCGCGCCGCCTCCAACCGGTGGAGTTGAACTAAATGGAACTGCAGTCACAGCAGCGACGATCGCGACGGGCAAATCCTTGTTCAGCTCGATTGGCTGCGCAACCTGCCACAATCCAACACCAGGCACAACGCAAGTATCGAACCTCGTTCCGGCTTTAAGCAGTAAATCGGTGCCCGCGTTCTCGGATATTGAGATCCATGACATGGGTACTGGCTTGGCAGACAACGTCTCGCAAGGCTCGGCGGGTGGCGACCAGTTCCGCACGGCGCCCTTGTGGGGGCTGGGACAACGGATATTCCTGCTGCATGATGGCCGCACCACTAGCCTGCTCTCGGCTATTTCGGCTCATGAGAGCAATGGTAGCGAAGCCAACACCGTGGTAGGAAATTTCAATAACCTGAGTAATACTCAAAAACAAGATCTGCTGAACTTCCTGCGTTCTTTGTAATCGTTACCGTTGCTGGCGAGATGCGCGAATATACGTCTCGCCAGCGCCCACCTACACAGGCTGCGGAAGCGGCGCGGAAGGTCGCGATTTCAAACAACGGAATTACTTTGGGCTTTGTCTCTTCGTAATCTTCACACACTCAATTGTCCCGAGTATTTGTTTCATTCGATCGGAAGGCTTCCCTAAGGGGCCGGGACAATTTCATTTTCATTCCTCCTGTGTTCATGGATTTCATGGTCTCGGCGTAGTTCATTCCCTCGGCACCCTCAGTTCCCGCTTCACAATGGGTGTCCGGAAACCAAACACCAAACAATCCAGAAAGCCAAAACAAGGAGGAACCGTGTTCAAGACAGCAAGACACGCGTCAAGTCTAGCTTCGGCGATGATCTTCCTCGCCGGAATCGCAGTGGCTCAACAAGATCCTGGAGTTCAGAGCGCCAACCGTGGCACTGGCGCATCCATCATTCCGTCCAGCGACAAAACAGGTTTTCTCACCTTCTTCAACGACGGCCTCACTCGCTTCCAAGAGGTGGAGACCGTATCTGTCGGTGCCAACGTCGGCCTGGGACCGCGATTCAACTCGAACAGCTGCAGTTCGTGCCATGCACAACCGGCCATCGGAGGTTCAGGCGCAGCCGTCAATCCCCAATTCACTTTCACGACGACGAGCGACGGGATCGTGTCGGGCCCGATCGCTGCGGGCAATACAATGCCCTCTTTCATCACGGAAAACGGACCAACCCGCGAGGCCCGCTTCCCGTTCATGATGAACAGTAATGGCACAGTCGATACCGGAGTAGTCAACGGCGGCGTGGAAGACCTGTTCACCGTTGCCGGCCGCTCGGACAGGGGCACCTGCACCAGCCTTGCGCAGCCTAATTTCGCGGCCGCCGAGTCGGATGGCAACATTGTCTTCCGGATTCCCACGCCCACTTTTGGCGTGGGACTCGTCGAGAATCTCGACGACTCAACTCTGTTGACGAATCAAAAGACCAATCTGACCAATAAATTTGGCATTACCGGTTCTTTCAACCGCAATGGCAATGACGGCACCATCACCAAGTTCGGCTGGAAGGCACAAAACAAGTCGGGGCACATCTTTGCTGGTGAGGCTTACAACGTCGAGATGGGCATCACCAACGAGCTGTTCAATAACGAACGCCCGCTGCCGGAGGAAGACCAGCTGGGGCTCGGGTTGCCGGCAACCTGCCTGAACCTTACGGGGACAGGCTACCCGGAGGACACTTCCAACCCACTGCAAACGACGAACGCAGCGGTTCTGGATGACGTGTCGGCGTTCGCCAACTTCATGCGTTTTCTGGCTCCGCCGCCACCGGGTGGGGTGACCCTGCAGGGAACGGCAGTCCCCGCCGCGACGATCGCTGCTGGCCAAGCATTGTTTACTTCAATTGGCTGCGCCACTTGCCACAATCCGAGTCCAGGCAAGACCCAGGTGTCAAACTTCGTTGCAGAATTGAGTAATCAAGCGGTGCCCGCGTACTCCGACTTTGAGATCCACGACATGGGTACGGCTCTAGCAGACAACGTATCGCAGGGCAACGCCGGGGGCGACCAGTTCCGCACAGCTCCTTTGTGGGGATTGGGACAACGCATCTTCCTCAATCACGATGGCCGCAATCTCAACCTGAACGCGGTCATTCAAGAACATTCCAGCAACGGCAGTGAAGCTAACACAGTTGTTACGAATTTCCAAGACCTCAATTCCACCCAGCAGCAGGAGTTGTTCGATTTCCTGCGCTCTCTCTAGTCCTCCCTCTTGCTGGCGAGACATCAAGATGTGTCTCGCCAGCAGCCTTTCGTTGTCTGAATAAGTGCGCTAGTCATCTCGCAGTCACGAGCGTCTTGAAACCGTCTGTTCCGGAGAGTCAACATGCCTTCTCGACTTTTCCTTTTCCTTGCAGCTTGCGCTTTGTCCGCGTCGTTCCCGCTCTGCGGGCAAGCTTCCGGACCGCAAGACTCCTCCCAGAATGGCGTCAGCAGTTCCAGCGATCCGCATCACATGACGAAGGTGCCAACAGGAGTCATCCTGGTAAAAGGTGCATGGCCAAGTGCGAGCGATTCTGTAACGCCCCTGCCCGAAGACGGGAATGTAACCAACAATGTATTCAATGACAAATATTTTGGAATGAGTTGGGTGCTTCCTTCGGATTGGTTTCAGAAATATACAGGGCCACCCCCGTCTGATAGCGGCCGTTACGTTCTCGCGCAGATCGTCCCCGCGGAGACATTCAAAGGGTCTGCTCGTGGAAATATTCTGATTACGGCAGAAGACATGTTCTTCACCCCTATTCCCGCGGCCAACGCGCGTGAAGTCATCAATTACTCGAAGGACAATTTGCAGGCCGACTACAAAGTCGAGCGACCGCCAACGCCGACCGTGATCGCTGGCCGTTCCTTCACATTCTTTGAGTATTGGTCGCCGGTAGCGCAATTGCATTGGTATGATCTGGCGACCCAAATCCGCTGTCACACTGTGGAAGTGGTGCTGAGCAGTCGCGATACAAAACTCCTCGATAACTTGATGCAGAACTTGAACACCATGAAGTTACCTCCAGAAGACAGTGCGGCTGGTGGAGGCTCTGCCCCTGTGTGCATCAAGGATTACGCTCGCGACGAGAACGTGATCACGCGTGTCGATCCTGTCTTGACTGAGCGCCGCTTTAATGCGATTCCGGTCCGCGTCGTCATCGATAAGCAAGGCAAGATCAAACACATTCATTTTCTCAGGGCATTTCCCGAGCAGGCCCAATCCATCACCGAAGCACTGGGACATTGGAAGTTCAAACCCTATCTGCGAGATGGACAGCCGGTTGAGGTGGAAACCGGCATCATGTTCGGATACGCGCCCAGTCCCATGATGTCGACGGCAAAAGAGGCCAAACCAAGGTAACTCACAAGGAATCCCAGATGCAGTGCGTTGGATAACTCCGCGTTCATGTCTATAACTCTTCGTAGGTGTCAAATGGGGTTTTGAACTCATGCAGCCGCTTGCGATGCAAAAGGAGACCGATGATTCGTAAGTGTGGCAAGAGCTCTTGGGTAGTCAAGACTGTCCTGGGCACTGGCATTCTTTCCTATTGTTCTTCGGCGTCCGGTGTGTCCGGCTCCATCATAGGCGTAGTTCAAAATCAGACTCAGGGGCGACCAGCGCCTGGCGAGGAAGTGATTCTCCTCGGCGTGGGCTTAGGCGCGCATGAAGAAGCACGCGCCAAGACAGATTCACAGGGGGCGTTTACCCTGGAACTGCGCCAGCCCGATAAACCGCACCTTGTCCGTGTGATCCATCAAGGCGTCAACTACGATCGGCAGGTTTCAGGGACCAATGCAATCTCAATCGACATTGCCGATGCTGCTGCTAAGGTAAAGGCCATTAGTGGCAGCATCGAGATCATCCGCGCAGGGGCTCAGGGAAACCTGCTTCATGTCTCAGATATGGTTGAGATCAAGAACGATTCCAACCCGCCGATGACCGAGGCGAGCGAGCGAACCTTTGAAGTCTATCTGCCTATCCATGCGAAGATCGATTCGGTGCTAGCTGCCGGCCCGGAAGATATCGGAGTGACGATCTCCCCTATGCCCGTCCAGGGAGAGCCTGGGCGCTATGCGGTGAACTTTCCCTTGCGCCCAGGGTCCACTAAATTCGCTTTCAACTACGACCTGCCATACGATGGACACGCGATTTTTCGTACGAAGAACATGTATTCGCTCCAGCAATTGGCAGTCATGATTCCTCCGTCGATGACGTTTGCCTCTCGGTCCGCAGCTTTTCAGATGCTTCCCGTAGGCAACAGCAGATATCGAGTGGAAGCCGCCGAAAAGGTAAAGGCGGGAGAGGGGCCGGAATTTGAAATCTCAGGGGTGGGTGCTCTTCCGCCAGTGCAGGGGCAGGTTCATTCTCCACCTGGAGCACCTGCGCCTTCTCAGGCCGCTCCCGCTGTTTCCGCCCAGGACAATAGGAACAAGCAGGCTCAAAGCGCGAAGTCATTGGGGGCAGTATCCGTTGTGCGGTCCTCTGCCCCTTCGTCGCGTGTGCAATGGGGAGTCTTGAGCGTCGCTGCTATTGCGGTCCTCGCCACCTGCGTGGTCCTCGCCTCACGCAGGCCACGCTCGCTTGCGAATACACCAACAGAGGCTGTGCAAGGGAGTGAGCGGACTGAGCAGACGCGAGCATCCTTGGTTGAAGCTTTGAAAGATGGTCTATTTCAGCTTGAAACGGATCGGGTGCAAGGCTCCATTCCGGAGGATGAGTATGCATCAGCGCGGCAAGCCCTGGAACGCGCAATCCAGTGGGCTCTGACACGGGCAGCAGCGCGCATAGAAACTGCTACCCAGGAATTGAGCCCTGACAAGTCGCATACTTCCATAGCTTAGGTCGGCTAATAGCGCATCTTGTGGATGAAGTCGGCTTCGTGCCGGCGAAACTACAGGAAAATCGCTTTCTCGTTGCGGAGCCGGCTTGATAGCAGCGCCGGTGCAGGCTCTCGGAAACTACGAGCCGTGACGACTGCCCACGTTTCAATCAGGTTTCGGCAACGAGCACAAATCGTGAACATGTTGTCGATGCTTGCGGCGCTCGGACAGACTGGATGAACCTCGAGTGTGATCTCATCGCCCATCCAGTGACATACCCGGCATTTGTAGTGGTCCCGCCTCAACACTTGAAGGCGCATCTTGGACGCATTTGTCAGAGCTTCCATTTTACCCATCCAGATTCTGTTCGGACGTCGATGGATTTGAGCCGACACATAGGCAGCGGCCCAGATCTTTCGAGTAACCCTTTCGAAGCTGTTTACGAATTCCATAGGAAAATACCCGATGCGTCCGAGGGACACTCGTGAGGCATTGCGAGGAAGAGATAATGCTCCCTTGCGTTCTAGACGAAAACTGAACCACAAGGGAAGCAGTTAAGGCCTCACTGGGCTTTCGCCAGCAGCTTTCTGTTCAATGCAGACCGGAAGTGGTAGACGAGGCTGATTGCCGGAGTGTTGGTTACCGAGAACAGCCGCTGTTTGGGAAAGCCGTTGTCGATACCAAAATCTGGCATCTTGTAGAAGAGCCCTCGATATTCGGCGCGAACGGAAAAGTTGCGGCTAATGTCATATTCCGCACCGACCCCAAATACCATGGCCGGGCGCGTCTCCTGGTGGGCGAAGCTGGCGTCGATCGGCTCAAAGAAAAGGCCTCCGCCGCCAATTTGTCCAAATGTACGGAATCGCCTCGAGCGTGGTCCGTAGAAGGCGTATGCCAGCGTCAGTTCGTACATCTGCGTATCCAGGGAGCCCGCAGATAAACTTCCGCCGCCAGCAGGCGGATTGGCGCCCTGCCCCGGTACATATCCCGATCCTTCGGAGTCAGTTTGCGTGAACTGCGTATAACTGAAATTGACATTGTAGCCAAGATAGGGCTTTATGGCCCCATGAAAGGTGGCGAGCGCGCCAGCGGAGGGCGACTGAGATTGAGTTTGCTGATTCGCCACCGTCCATTCTGGATAGACATTGAATGTGGTTGGATTCCTGGCAAACGTCATTTGCCCCATCAGGCCAAGCGACACATCTGTCCCCGGAGTGAAGTGTTCATCGTTACCCGGCTTTGGGGATTGAGCGAACGCGATATGGCTGGCGACAAGCAATGTGAGAGCGAAAATTGTCGATAGTTTAAGAAGGTTGAATGACGGGTAATTGAAGGACACGCGTGTTCTCTCCTTGGGGACTTCGGTTCTAAAGAGAGAAGTGCGACCAGAATCTACCTGCGGATGACGGGAAAACTCACACAAAAGGCTTCATGAACTGCTGTTGTTGTGGGGACGCCTCTTAAAATGAGAATAGCAACTTTTTTTCTCGCTGTTCGGGGTAGATTCTTGTCCGATGGCTCTCTTCAGCAATAGATGAAGTCTGTCTTCAAGCCGGCCCGCGCCCCATCGGCGTCCGATTCAATCGAACGGATACTGAGCCGCTATTACCAGCAGCTTGCGGAATGGAGCAAGGTTCTTGCGCGGGGCGACGAGAGCGCAGCGGAAGAGACCGTGCAGGATCTGTGCCTGCATCTGACAACTGCACAGCCGGACCTGAGCGGCGTCCACAATCTCGACAACTACCTTTTCATGTGCCTTCGAAACATGTATGTGTCCAACCTGTCGCGGGTGTCGCGAGAGCGGCTGCGTGTGATCCAGGTCGAGGATTACGATGCTGTGAGCATGATCGCTTCGGACGGTCGGCTGGAAGCAGTGGATGTGCAGAACGAACTGATTCGCATCTGCGACTACGTAGTGTCGAGAAAATACTCATCGAAAAGCGCAAGCCACTTCATCTTGCATTTCTTCCTTGGCTATCGACGAAGCGATGTTGCTTTATTAGCGCGGTTGCCGATCGCCGCAATTTATAACAAGCTCAAAGATATTCGGGCTGAACTGCGACAGCACTTGCTTTGCGGTGAAAAGATCCGCCTCGTCCCGCGGGGCGCGGCACCCGGAACGAAACCGCTCAAGATTGCGATCCCCAGCGACGCGTTCTCGAAGAAGCTACGCTCGATCATTCTTGACGCCGATCCCGCAAGCTGCATCGCGGAAAAGGAGCTCGTGAACGGGTATAGGGAGCCCCGCGCTGCTCCGGTTGACTGCCGAGACCTCGCGCATCTTGCAGGATGCGAACATTGCCTCAAGGTGCTGGAGCGCGCATTGCGGATGGATGACCGCGACGGTCCCCTCGACGGCTCGGATGTTAAGCAAGCAACAAAGTCGGAAGAGACGAAGAGCTTCGAGGCGATGATGCGGCGAGTGCGCCGGAGGCGTGAGCAATTGCTTGAGCGGCGGCCTGCGGTGCTGGCCATCGCAGTGGACGGGCGGGTTGTTGCATTTCACGCTGTTGAAAGCGCCCACAATTTGTTGTCGTCGCGAGTGGAAGCCGCTTCTGCAGTGCGCTTTATCGAAGTCTTCGATGAGTTCGGCGATCGCCTGACGCACATTCCACTCGATACTGAATCCGCTGTATCGATGAGGGAGGCGCTTTCGCAGCAGGTCTTTCTCAGCGACGATCGCCACTTGCGACTCGATGTCCGCTTTGACGGCCTCGGCGTTTATGCCGAGGTGCAATATGTCGACCCCGCTCTGGCACCAAGCGGAGAATTGGAAGAACGGCCTTACACATTCAAGGCGCGTGCCTCCTTCTGGGCGTGGCTCTTGAAACTCGGGCAATACCATTTGGCCCCATGGAGCGGTGCTGCATGTGCGGCTGTGTTGCTTTTAGCCGTGGTTGGAATTGCCGGCTACCGCTACACGCATCCCGCGTGGCGTGACGTGCTTGCCCGCGCTCAGGCAGCCGCTCAACTTCCGTTGTCAACCGAAACACTTCACCAGACTCTTCGCATTGAAGAGGCAACAAAGCCGGAGGAGGGTTCTATTCTTGGGTCGGTGGATGTTTGGCGCAGCAGCGACAGGCAGGTGGTTCGACGGCTTTACAATGCGCGCAGGCAACTGCTTGCTACATCGCTTGAGTCCAAAGATGGCATGAGCTCTGTTCGTTTTGAGGATCGTGCAACACTCTCGCAGGCGGACCGCCAGATCGCACAAAGCGGTGTATGGCGGAACGATGTTTCCGCCGCTGCTTTCAATACACGTGAAGGAGCTCCGGTTCAGGCATCACGCAGTTTGAACGGATTTGAGATTACACAGCGCACAGATGTTGGAAACGGAATCGTCGCGCGCACTCTGGTGCTGGATCGTGATTATGAAGTGCAAGCAGAACGTGTCCAATTCAGGACCAGGGAAGGGGTGAAGGAGGTTCGCCTGGTTCAGACTCTGTTGCGGAAAGTTCCCAATGGAGACGTGCCACCTTTGACGTTTCCACAATCGCAAGGAATGACGGCTCCAGGTATGCACGGTGAATTGAATCGGCCGGCAGAGCCGGGCGGCAATGCAGCAGCAAACGCCAACGGTGCAGACCTGGAGGTAGCTGTGTTGTTTGAGTTGTTCCAGCAAAATGTGGACACTGGTCAGCCGATTGAGGTGAGTCCGATGACAGGAGGCCGTATTCGTATGACAGGAACGGTTGCCAATGCACAGTTGCTGGCCGCAATTCAAGAAAGAGTGGCCACGCTCCCAAATGCGAACCGCGTGGACTTTCAAATCTATTCGGCCTCGCAGGCCGCTTCAGCGGTGAAGCGGAGTAAGATGCTTCGCCAAGAACTTGTAGGGACCGACAACGATGCACCAGCCGCAGGGCTAATGCGGGATGCGCTGCTGGAGCGCGGCCTTAAGGGAGAAGCATTGCAGAATGCAGAGCAGGAGTTTGCCGCTTCCGCACTGTCTCACGCGCAGGCAGCATTGCAGCATGCGTACGCCCTTGACCGCCTTGGAACCATTCTTCGGCGTGCGAGTGAGTCCTCACTCACCGCCGATGCACGGGTAAAATGGGCGCAAATGGTGGAACGACATTCCGCTGCAGCGCTGATGGAGCTGCAGGTGTTGCGCCTTGAATTGGACTCGATTTCCGCAGGCATTGTGGAAACGCACTCCGATGATCCACATGGAATCACGGATCCGACTGCATTTGCTCACGCCACAGCAGGACTGCGCGCGAAGGCACAAGCAGTGAATGAAGAGACTGTGAAGCTGTTTGCAGGGAGCGCTGCTGACTTATCCGCGGCGCAGGCACCCGAATCGATTGCTCGACTGCGAGCCATTCTGCCCGTGGCGGAAGCGAGCCGCATGCATTCGTTTGCGAGCCTGCTGAAAAACCGGAACGCAGCGGGGCAAAACGAAGTGGGAAAGATTCATAGCCAGTGAATATCTCGCAGTCAAGGAATTCGTTTTCAGGAATGGCGCTGGGCATGCTAACCACGCTTCTTCTCGTTGCAAGCCCTCTGTTGGCGCAGGTGAGTGCCGCGGACGTCTCGGGCGAAGTGGACGATGCATCGGGCGCGCGCCTTCCTTTGGTGGCCATCAAGCTTCTCAACCTTCAAACGGGAAACGAGAATACTGCAACAACTGGCGCAACCGGCGAGTTTCTGATTCCCGGCGTATTGCCCGGCTTATACAGCATGCAGGTGCAGCGCGAGGGGTTTGCCGCGATTCATCTGACCGGCTTCAATCTCAGCGTGGGCGAATCACGCCAGTTTCAAATCAAGCTGCGCCTCAGCACCATAGCACAGACTGTTGAGGTGGACGCGAGCGGTCAGTCCTTAAATACAGAAGACGGCCAAGTGACCACGGTTGTGGATGCAAACCTCGTACGCGATCTGCCACTCAACGGACGCAGCTTTCAGGATCTGATCGCCATGACGCCGGGCTCCGTATCGGTTAGTCCCCAGGCGCCCCGCACGGGTGGATTCAGCGTAAACGGTCAGCCGTCCGACACCAATACGTACTGGGTTGACGGCATTTCCGCCAATGTGGGCTCGGGCTCGCTGGATGCGGACATAAAAACGCCGGCGGCGGGTCAGTACGCGAGCGTCACGTCACTCGGAACAACGCACGGTTTGGTCGCTCTGGACGCGCTGCAGGAGTTTCGGGTCGTCGCCTCCACTGCTTCAGCCGAGTACGGCAGTGCCCCCGGAGGCCAATTCAATCTGGTGACCAGCCAAGGCACGAATCAAATTCATGCCACTGCTTATGCTTATCTTCGCAACGGATATTTCGACGCTACAGACTGGTTTGGCAAATACTACGGAACTGAGAACAGCCTCTATTACTATCAGCAAGACGTGGGCGGATCGCTGGGCATGCCACTGATCTTCGGAAATCGGAAATCCGCGCAAGCCCGAACACAGTTATTTGGATCTTACGAAGAGATGCACGTGCAGCAGAGAACAGCTCCGCTGGTGCTATATTCTCCCAACAACCAGTGGGCTCTTCAAGCGCCTGCGCCGGTCCAGAATGCGTTTCGGGCTTTCTTCGGTATCTCTATCCCGCCGGCGGGATATAACCCACCGTCGAGTGGCGGCTGGCCCAATGGTCCGGCTCTCGATAATGAAGTTCTGTATGTGCCCAGCCCTCCGAGCTATCTGAAATCGATGGATTTTCGCATCGATCACACCTTCAGCTCCCGCCTTTCTGGCTTCGCGCGATTCGGAGATACGCCGAGCGGGAGCCAGTCTTCTTATCTGCTGACGGATACAGCAGTAAAGCTGTCCAATCAAAGCGTCACGCTCGGACTCGATGGACAGGTTTCCTCTCAGGCCGGCAACGAATTCAGGTTCGGCTGGGCCCGGACTGGCGCGGCTTCTGTCTCTTCGCTACTGCTGAGTTACCCATCGCCTTTTGGGTCCCCGTATACACCTCCACCCGGTGCGGCACCCGTGGATCTGCCCGCAGCGCTTGGATCGCCTGGCACTTCACGCGATACGCGCAGCGATTTGTACGTGCGCATCGCGGGTATCGGCGACACTTTCGCGTGGACCGACGGCGGAACGAATGCGCTGCGCCAAGTAGAGACTCGCGATACATTCTCATTCCAGCGCGGGTCACATTTGATTCGCATTGGCGTTGATGCCCGCGAATTGCATAGCGCCGTGCGTCCTTTGCCGTGGACCACTGAAGCCGACTACCTGAGCATTAATTCTGTGTTGACGAACAGTGCCGACTTCGTCATCCTCCGGAGGAACGAGCCGGCTCATCCCGCCTTTCAGCAATCTGCCGCCTTCATTCAGGATCAATGGCGTGTGGCGCGGAGTGTGAATGTCAGTGTCGGCCTGCGCTGGGATGTGAACCCTCCGCCGTCGAGTTCCGACGGTCGTGACGCTTTTCGCCTGAATGGCGATCCTGACTCGCCGGCGACATTGCAAGTGAGTCCGCGGGGTGCTCCGCTTTGGAAGACGGATTGGCATGCAGCGGGTCCGCGGGTTGGTCTCGCCTGGCAACCGGTGCAAAGCCCCGGACGCGAAGTGGTATTGCGCGGAGGGTTTGGAGTTCTGTTTGATACTCCGGACCGCGCGGCAATGCAGGCATTTACCGCTCTCGGATTTACAAGCACATCGGTGCTGCAGAACTCCAGTATCCCAACCCCTGCAGCCGCTCCACCTTCGCCGGATGCTCCGAGTCCAGGCAGCCTGGGTTATGTCTTTCCGCGGATGCTGCGAAATCCCTATTCGCTGCAGTGGAACGCCTCGCTGGAACGCGCAGCCGGTGCGCACGAATCCATTGTTCTCTCCTATGCGGGCGCGTCTGGAGATGACCTTCTGTTGCCGCAACGGCGCAAGATCGCAGATTCGTCAACACCTCTTCAGGAGGTGGTTATGTTTCCGTCTGATTACTCGTCGCGGTTCGATTCCTTTCAACTTGCCTATCACGGCCAATACCATGCGCAATTTGCCTGGATGACATCCTACGTGTGGGCTCACACATTGGATTTCGGCAGCCCCAACCCCTGGGCAACGCCGATGCGAGGCAACTCCGACACGGATGTCAGACACAATCTGCAGGTTGCCGCTTCGTGGACGCTTCCTGCGATGGGAGGTCGCGGCTTTGTCCACAATGCGTTCTCCGGATGGGGTATCGATGGCCGCTACTTCCTGCGCACCGCCTATCCGGTCACTGTGCTCGGCAACCTCTTCGACGATCCCGTGACCGGCGAGCAATTCTATACGGGAGCGGACTTCGCTTCCGGACAGCCGCTTTACCTATCCAACGGCGCGCTTCCCGGCGGCCGGATGCTGAATGGCGGTCCCGATGTTGCCAGTGGCGCGTTTCAACTCCCCACAGGCAACTCACAGGGCAACGCGCCGCGCAACATGGCGCGCGGCTTTGGTGCGCAGCAGCTCAGTGTGTCATTGCGGAGAGACATCCACTTATATGATCGTCTCTACTTGCAACTGCGCGGCGACGTGTTCAACGTCTCAAACAGTCCGGACTTTGGCTATGTGGCTCCTACTCTCACTGACCAGCTCTTTGGGCAGCCTATCCTCTCCCTGAATCAGAGCTACGGTCAGAGTGGGTCGCTATATCAACCTGGAGGCCCGCGGTCGCTGCAATGGGAGTTCCGCATACGCTGGTAATCGATCGTCCGCGATGTTAGCCGATCCTCTGCGCCGCCCCCCAACGCGTCGACGAATTCTAAACGAGTGCGTAATCCTCCAACGCGCCCTTCGAGCAGACCGCAAACAACTCTCAACTTCAAAACGGCTTAGTTTTTAGGTTTCGGGTCAGAGATGTGCCTGAGCGCGTTCTCCGAACCGCGCGTGCTGTCGTGCTCGGCCAAACTGGCCGAGATGAACTATTGCTCGATAGCAAAAACCATCGTATCCCGTGTGTGACGACTGGATCCAGGGAGCATAACCCGACAGCCTCTTACCAACACCAAGGGCAGAGAAGGGAACGATGAATGCAGAGACAGAGATGACTTAGCCAGCGAACCGATTGTGGATACTCTCTATCGGGCTGTTTTTATCGGTTAGTTCAGTGAACACAAATTTACCCTGACTATAAGTTCGACTAACCTGTCAAACACTAAACCTCTCCGTTTCCTCAAGCAATCATACGTTTTGAGAATCTAAGGTGTGTCGCGTTGACCGCGAACGTATCGGAGATCCTTGTGTATAGGATATTAGTAGGGAGTTAATGTAACGCAATTGATCACCCATCGAAACACAGCAAACAATGGTAGGGATAGCAACATGCATATCCAGGGATCAAGGTCGGCGTCCTATAACTCCACCTCAAACACAACTCCTCGAACGAGCACGCTTAGTTTACGGTCACTATGACGGCGGTGGCGGCCATGATTAACCCACTGGATCTCGTAACCGTGACAGCATAGGAGCCTGGCGTAGTGCCAGGATTGGCAGGCGGGGTTGCGGCTTTAGTCCCACTGCAGCCGATCGTTGCGCCGATCGAGGTTGCGATCAACAGCAGAGCGAGCCGGGTCGGCTTTCTTCGTCTACTAATGGGGAACCCAAACAACAGCAGAGACACCATGGCAATTGCGGAGTCCCCTATCGCAATGCTCTCAGGCAGATGCGGATTGCGGCTCACTGGATATCCGCCACGCGTCTTGCTCTGATTTCAGCGAGTCGATCCCAACGCCGCCGAAGCCCACAACAGCGCCGACCGATAGAACCCCACCATCTCCTCTTCGGTCACTCCATTCGCCTCAACCATTGCGTCGCAAGCAGCCCAGTCGCCATGTTCGTGACTCTCAAGCCATCCCAGCAGCACGCGTTCTCGGTTGGCCTTACCCTTCAGCGCAGCGCGAATCTCATCCCGCAGCGGCAACTCCGGCGCCAGGTCATCCATCTCCAGCAGCATCATGGCCGGCAGCATGCTGAATATGCCCAGCAAATACTGCTCTGCAGGGTCCAGCCCGCATCGTTCCGACGCCAGTTCGCAAAACCGCGCACGCACAAAGGCCATGCGCAATATCTCCAGTGGCTGCTCGCCGTTCAGGTCGCTCGCAATCGCCAGCGTCACAATGCGCCGGAAGGTGTTTTCCCCCACCACCACCAGCGCTTCCTGAATCGAATAGATCTCCCTGCGTGTCGCATAAGCCGACGAATTCACCAGTCTCAGCAACCGGTAAGTCAGTGAAGGATTGCGCTTCAGCAGCCGTGTCGCTTTGTGCAGGTCAACGTCTTCGTTCTGCAGCAGCTGTAGAATTTCAAAGTGCACGGCTCGGTTCGCAGGAATCTTGCGGTTCTGCACCAGCACCGGACGGCAGAAGTAGTAGCCCTGAAAGAGTGTGAACCCTTCTTCTCTCGCCTGCTGATACTCCTCTTGCGTTTCCACTTTCTCCGCCAGCATAAACAGCGACCCACGCTCCACGCGTCGGAAGAGTTCGCGCCGTTGCTCCGCTCCGGTCAACGCGAAGTCCACCTTGATGTAGTCGGCCAGGTCCATCAGAGGCTGGAACCGTGGCTCCCACACAAAGTCGTCCAGCGCAAAGCGGTAGCTTTTGTCCTTCAGACCGCGGCACGTCGCAATCAATTCCGGCGTCGGCTCCACCGTCTCCAGAATCTCAAGCACCGTCGTCGTCCCCAGCACGTTCACAAGATCGTCGGTAAGCGTCTTTGCTGTGCAATTCACAAACGCCGGCAGGCCGCCCGTCAGTCTCTCCATCCCAAACATCACAGCGTTGTCCAGCATGGTGCGAGTGGCCGTTTCGCCATCTCCGCGAAAGGCAACTTCCGGCCCCATCCTGAACAGCAGTTCATAGGCATGAACCCGCCCGCGCAGGTCCAGAATGGGCTGGCGTGCCACATACCGCAGCCCCTCTGTCCATTCGGACGCAGTGGGGACAGGTACCGGGCTGGAAGAGGCAGGCATAGACAGCTTTCGTCAGTAGGGTCTATCGGCACAATGCATCAATAACTTCAATCAGGCAAAATCGGCCGGCGCCCCATGCGCGGAGCCCCGCAGACGAAGCTGTCCGCCTCGCGAAGGAAGCCGATCCGTCGGCTATTCTTGCGCTTTGCTCCAGCGTTCGTGTAATTCGCTGAGCGGAGTGCAGCTATGTGCCCTTTCTTTTTCCATAATCTCAGCTTCGTCCTTTCCTCGGGCGATCGTCCGAAAGCATTGCGTGCATACCGATTCAATCGTGGAATCAGGCATCGTTCGATGGAAAAAATTACCCAAAGTGTTCATATAAATCCTCAAAGATACTCGATGCGCTCCTCTGATCGTGGTCTCAGTGGCCACGAGTGAATTGATATGCAAGCCTCGTACCGGAATGGATGGTTCCGCGCTCTTTCGTGCGAGAGAGCTGCCCTGCAGGTCGAGATGAAGCTGGCCGAAAGGCAACTAATTCAGCCAACAAAGCATCTCTTTGCTCCGAGTGAGGATTCGAACTGCCAAGCTAACTGATGCGATCGAACGCCTCTTAGAGGAATATGCATCTCTCGCAAGACGTCAATATGAAGCGTTGCAAAAGTCCTCTTACGCGAAGATGTCGCCAGGACAAGCCGCTGCATATGACATCAGGTTTCTGCGCATTCAAGAAATTTCCAGGGAAATCGTAAGACTGCGTTCCGAGGATTCCCAAGTCTGTCTTGAGACCGGACAGGTCGCCAAAGAGGGCACCCTTTCCTGAGAAACAAGGCAGGTTGTCTACTCACCGATCCTGCCACCACACCCAAGTCTGAGACCCGAAATGACCGTTGGGAGGGGTTCTGCGCGACCGGTAAACGGTCGTCTGCGAAGGTGCTTTTGCGCGCGAATGTTGGTGCGCACGGTTGGATTTTTTTGAAGGCTTAACCTTGTGGGCCTGCTGCAATTGCGAATCGGTACCTGGAATGGTGCTGAAATAAGCAAAAGGGTTGCAGAGAATTAAACCCGTTTTTGTCAGAATGGATTTAAACAAGCTGACATCGATCGCGGACTCAAGGAAACACGCTGTTTTTCTGCGGTTTTCCTCGCAGTGGGGCTGCGTTCGGAAATGGCCTGGGAATGGTTTGAGAAGAGAGGGTCACGATGGTCAAGGTATTGCGGGAGCGGGCTCGACTGGATTTGGAAAGACAGGCACGGCCGTATCGGATGGCGCGGAAGAGTCCGCGGCCGCCGGAGGGTTGGCTGCGAGCGATGCGGCTGGCGACGGGATTTCCTGCGGCGCGGATTGCGGAGGAGATGGACTTCACGGCGAAGATGGTGTTCCAGACGGAGCGGTCAGAACAGAGCAAGACGATCAGCCTGCATCAACTGGAGAGGATGGCGCGGGCGCTGGAGTGTGATTTGGTTTACGGGCTAGCTCCTTGGCACAGGTCGCTGGAGGATCGGGCGATGGAGCTTGTGGAACAGGAGCTGTGGAGGAAAAGATATACGACGAGAAAGGCGGGGACTAAGGGACGTAGGGACTGAGGAACCCTGCTGCTTGAAGTGTTATACCATTGGACGTACAATTAGAAAGTGCTAGGGTGCGGTACGACCCAGGGGAGAATGCTATGCCGCAGACCGCAGTTGCAGCAGAAACGAGAGAGCGCCGCACCCGCGCCACGCGGCTTGGGTTTCGCGTGGATGCCGAGACAAAGAGGCTGGTGGAACGCGCCGCCGCGCTAGAGCGGAGGAGCCTGACGGATTTTTGCCTGACGGCGCTGACCGAAGCGACGCGGGAGACGATCACGCGGCACGAGAGCCTTTCGCTTTCAGAGCGTGACCGCGCAGTCTTCTTCGATACCCTGATTCGCGCCCCGAAGCCCAATGCACGTTTGCGGCGCGCGTTCCGGTCGGCGGAGGAACGGGTGGTCTCCTGATGGAGCCTGCGCACGAAGGGCTTTACCGGGTTGAGTCGTTGGGCAAGCAGCATGACAGGGCCGGTTTCTGCTGCGGAGTAGAGAGTCTCGACAGCTATCTGAAAACGCAGGCGTCGCAGGATATGCGGCGCAAGGCCAACGCTGTTTTTGCGCTGGTTGCTGAGCAATCACCTGAACAGATTGCGGGGTATTTCACGCTCTGCGCGTGCGGGCTCGCGCCGGGCGAGGTTCCCGAAGAGGCGCGCAAGCATATCCCGCGATACCCGCAGGTGAGCGCGACGCTGCTCGGCCGGTTGGCGGTGCGTATGGAACTTCATGGGCAAGGGCTGGGCGGGGTTCTCTTAGCCGAGGCACTGCGCAAGGCCTACGAAAATGCCGCCGTTGTGGGGTCCTCGATGGTGGTGGTGGATGCAATCGATGACCGAGCGGCGCGGTTCTACCGGGCACATGGGTTCATTCGGCTGCCCGAGTCTTTGCGGCTGATCTTGCCGATGCGCATGATCGGCGGGGTCGTTGCGGGGTAGTCCGGAGCCGTGGAGGTTCCTCGATTCCCCGGTCTCAAAGACGAGACCGGGGGCACCCTCTTTCTGGTTTAAGATCAGGTCCACCCGCCCAGAACTACTCCGCTAAGCGTGAACCACAATCCTAGGAGACTCTGGGCAGTTCTCACGCCGCGACGTGAGATCGCGAACTTTGCTGATCAACAAGTCAAGCAACCTCTCGACCGCGAACGCCAAATATTTCCGTCTCAGCTCTCGCTTAAACGCAGAATAGTTCTGGATAACGAGCCCCAGCAACTCTCCGTTCTCGTCCATGCGGGCAAGAACCTGCGTCTTAAGACCCAAATTCTGCGTAACATCTATCATGGCAATGCGGCTGTTGCGTGGAACCTCCACGCAAACATCCACGTAGGCTACATCTGTTTCTCGATTGTGGTGCAGATCGGCTTTCATGGCCTGTTCCCCCTTAGCAGTCGCCCATTGGGGATCTCGCTCACTCCGTAGAAAGTCTTGATGAAGTTGACCTTACCTGCCAACTTCCGGGCAAAATCCTGAAACTTGACTGCAACCAATAACCAGCGGTGTCCGCCGCATGGAATATCGTAGATTGCGTTACTGGTCCCATGCTGCCTGTTCTCAATAACGCATATCGGCTGAGAGAAGTTTCTTTTCAAGGAGTCAACTACAAAAGCCTCCTCAAAGTGAAAACGAAGAACATGGTCTACAAGGGTGCTTCGATGTAGGACAACTCTCCGATTGTCCCAACACCGAACTTCCCAGACAATGTCTGGTTTGTTCCCCACGCGCACCTACTAGCTTCGATGCAAGATTCATCGTACAGTCTCGGACGATGCCAAGTCTTTTCTGTGAGCATCGCAAGAATAGCAAACGGTCAGTGTCTTTTAAAAGGGAATTCGCGATCCCAAAATGGGAATGCCTGCCACTTTAGAGTGATTTGGATTGATCAACGCCCTTTTAGAGCCCCACCCTAAGGCCCAAATCCGAGCGACGTAAGTGAAATTGTGTCCGTGGAGGCGAACAGCGATACCAATCAGCCCGCTGTGAGACCGGACTAGTCGGCTCCTGGCAAGTCGCTGATAGTGTGGACTTCTTACGGTTACAAGTCAAGCGGGCGGCCTCTTCGGTTGGCGAAGAGGCCGCTGCATTTTGCGCTCGGGATTTGAGCGCTTGTTATGGGAGTTGAATCAGACTACGTTCCGAGGGTTTCGGCGTACATCTTGTCCTCTTCGGCTTCCGTCGGTCCCTTCCAATCCGGCTCCGCTTCCAGGGTTGCGGCCCTCCAGGGGAGGATTGGCGGGTGGCGTCGCTTCGCCTTCTGATTGCCCAGATTATTGGCTCCCGTGAGATTGAACAGCAGCCCAAGCGCCCTGACATCACCGGCGTTGGCTTTGTCGGACAGCGCTTTGGCGATCTTGTCGCAGTCTCGGATCGCCTGTTTGTCGATGGCGTGGCGCAGTTGCTCTCCGACCTGGCCGGGCCTGAACTCGGGCTCCGGCCCCTGCGACATGAACTCGTCGTTTGGGACCCCGGCGTTCTGTGCGGGAGAGGTTGGTTGGTTATTGGTTGTGGCGCGTCGGTTTCCGTCACCCCCGCGACGTGGACCTGTCGCCGGGGACCCCGACTTTCTACCCGTGCGACGATTCACTTTCGCTGGGGTTACTTTCTTTCTGCTCCTGCGACTTGGACCTGTCGGTGGGAGTTTGGAAAGTTTGCGGCCGATGGTTCTGCTCGATTTTTTTTGATTCTTCAGCTTCTGCTTTTGTGTGCCCATGATTCCGCCATTTGCGGCCACTGCTCCACGGTGAGTTGCACCCGCGAAGGAGAAGCGTTCCCGCTGCCCCGATGGGGAATAGCCGGATAACGGATTGTCGGAAGCTTGTTTCCTGATGAAAGGATCAGTGCGATAGAAATTGCGGTTCCCTCTCTCTCGTGTGTACACACGAACCGCGGATATGGGCCGAGTTGAGATCAGGAAGGCTTCTCCGGCCTTCCGTTCTGCGCTTGTGTTGTTTCCGTTTGGTTGATTTCAGTGTAGCGGAAGAGCAGGTAATTATCTGCAAAGGGGGCTGGTGTTTTCGCAGGGGCTAAAGCCCAACATTTTTTGGGGCGTGATTGCGGCACGACTGAAGTCGCGCCCTGATACGAAGCGCGGCTCAGGTGGATTCTGTACCAAGCTGTGATGTCGGGTCCTGATACAAAGCGCGTCGCAAGCGAATTGCTCTACACTCGACGGAATAGCAATTTCACGTGTGAGGTCGATCCCCTTGAAAACTTCTGGTCTGCTTGCCCCCGCTTTTGCTGCGCTCCTGCTGCTCGTCCCTGCCCCGCCCGCGCGGCCGCAAGCCGCTGCTGCGCCTGCCTCCACAGCGGCTTCCGTGGAGACAAACCGCAAGACCCTCAACACCATCTTTGAGGACTACTGGCAGGACAACCTGAAGCATTCACCGGAGTTTGCTTCAATCCTGGGCGACAAGCGTTACAACGACCAGGTCAGCGACTACTCCGTCAAAGCCTTCAACGAAATGCTGGAGCGCGAGCAAAACTTCCTCATGCGCCTCAGCGCGGTCGATACCGCTGGGTTGACTGACCAGGAGAAGATCAGTCGCGACCTGTTACTACGCCAGTTCGCTGAAGACGTCGAGGCCGCGGACTTCAAGGAGTGGGAGATGCCCGTCAACCAGATGGACGGCTTCCACACCATCTATCCGCAGCTCATGGAGCAGCTCAGCTTCACCACCGTAAAGGACTACGACGATTGGATCGCGAGGCTGCACGCTCTTCCACACGCTTTTGACCAGGTGACGGCCAATATGTCGATTGGGATGGATGATCATCGGCTGCCGCCGAAGTATCTGCTGGAGAAAGTGCTGGAGCAGGTGAAAGAGCTGGCTAATCAGAAGCCGGCGGACTCGCCTTTTGCGTTGCCGCTGAAGAGCTTTCCGGCGACCATCAAGCCGGCTGAGCAGGAACGCATCAAGACGGAGACGCTGGACGCGATCCAAAAGGAAGTGCTGCCCGCTTACCTGCGGTTTGCGCGCTTTCTGGAAGTGAGCTACGTTCCAGCGGGACGCACGGAGCTGGGCGTTTCTGCATTGCCGGATGGAGCGAAGTATTACCAGTTTCTGATTCGGCGGACGACGACGACCAATCTTACCTCAGAGCAGATTCACCAGATTGGGCTGGACGAGGTGAAGAAGGACGAAGCGGAGATGCTGGCGATTGCGCGGAAGCTGGGCTTCAAGGATTTGACGAGCTTCCGCGCGAGTATCAAGACCAATCCAAAACTGCACCCGGCCTCGGCGGATGCGCTGCTGGATGCTTACCGCGGGTACCTGACGCCGATGCAGGCTCGGCTGCCGCAGCTTTTTGGACGGCTGCCGAAGGCGAAGTTCGAAGTGGCGAAGGTGCCGGAATTTCTGGAGAAAACTGCGGCGTCGGCGAGTTACGAAATTGGCGCGGCAGACGGCAGCCGTCCTGGGCGCATCCGCGTGGATACGTATAACGCGACGGAACGCAACCTGGCGGAAGTGGAGGCTGTGGCGTATCACGAAGGGCTGCCGGGACATCATCTGCAGCTCTCGATTGCGCAGGAGCTTGAAGGCGTTCCGACGTTTCGCAAATACGAGGGCTACACGGCATATGTGGAGGGCTGGGGTCTGTACGCCGAGCGGCTAGGGAAGGATCTTGGACTGTACCAGGATCCCTACTCCGACTATGGACGGCTGGACGGCGATATTGAGCGCGCCATACGGCTGGTGGTGGATACGGGGGTCCACAGCCAGCACTGGACCCGCCAGCAGATGGTCGACTTCTTCCATGATCACTCGTCGATTGACGAGACTGAAGTGCAGGCCGAGGTGGACCGCTATGTTGCGTGGCCCACCCAGGCGCTGGCTTACAAGATTGGACAGCTCAAGATCCTCGAACTGCGTGACCGTGCGAAGACGGCGCTGGGCGACAGGTTTGACCTGCGCGCCTTTCACGACCAGGTGCTGGATTCCGGCGCTCTTCCACTCGATGTGCTAAGCGACCGCATCGATGCGTGGATCGCAGCCCAGAAGGCAGCAACGCAGAAGGTCTCCTCGCAATAGGCTCGAGTGGCTAGTGGAATCCCTGGTCTCAGAAGCGAGATCAGGGGCACCCGTGCCTTTTTTTGTATCCCGATAAGGCTATAAATCGAAGCAGGAGAATTTACACAGGGAAAAAATGCACAGCTGCAAAATCGAGGGGTCTATATGTGTAGGAAAGGAGCGAGAATCACCTGCCAGAAGACTGCAAAAAGAGCGACCTGCCAATTGATGGCGAGAACGCAGTGCTGCAAGCCCTAAGAAATGCACGAATCCCCTACATAAAAGTAGCATCGAGGTCCGAATTAAGGCCAATTTAGGGCGTTTTAGAGGCGGTTTAAGCACGTTTTCGTGCACTTTCCGCAAACATGATTTGAGGGCAGCGGCAGAGTCTGGGAGTCGAAGACATGGACAGTAGATGCTGCGTGGGGCGCCGGTCTCTGAGTTGGAGGGTGCTCAAGGTGGATCGTAGAATTCGTCAATGCTACGGCGTTTTTCAGGGCCGATCCTGCTAGACAGTGGGCTTCTTTATGCCAATCGAGGTCCGCAGTCTCCCCGGTCTCCAAGTGCGAGAGACCGGGGGCACCCTCAGCTTGATATAGAGCGGTATGAGACCAGGTCCACCCGCCGACAACTCCTATACTGTAGCTCTGGCAGACTGGGGAACGGCAATGGATCGAATCGAGACACAATCCACTTCGAGAAAGACCGCTACTACTACAGATATCGTCCTTCGAGAAGGACCGCAGGCAAAACTCCTCTTTCGCCCCGAAATCGTAGACAATACCGGTAAACCCGAAGCAGCCGTGCGAGGCCGATTCCTTTACCAGAAGAAAAAGCGTAATGACGAATGGGTCGATTTTGACCGGCTACCCCTCACTTCAGTCAAGGTCGATGAAGGTTATCAGCTCGAAATAAACTCGAGCGAACTTTACAGGCTGCTCGCTAATCTACGTACGCTTTATAAACTCGCGAACGCATATGGTGTTCCTCAGGGCAAGAGAAGTTTTCTAGAGGTAAACGGGACACTGGCCGACATCTTGGCGCTTGCTGGTCCAGAACTTCAGGAGTTCTTTACTTCCAATAGTGAAGATGCAATCAGACTTTTCAGACTGTTGTTGCACTGGATAAGTAAGCGCTCAGACTCTGCTGTACTCCAGGGAGTGTCGGAGCTGTTGGAATTGAACACGGTCGTGGGTTTAGCAAACCTAAAGGTCTTCCTTACGGAGTGGAAGGCGAACAGTAGCGTGAGCAAAGAAGAGTTCTGGCAAACACTTTTCGCAAAGAATGCGTTTGTCCTTTCGCAGCTTTTTGCCTACCCGGTAATCCTCATCAAGGACAAGGCCTACCTTGGAGGAAAAGATCTCACGAATACAGGTGGTCAGATCGTCGATTTTTTGTGCAAGCTTGAGTCCACGGGCGCTGCCGCGATGGTCGAAATAAAGACGCCTATGACTCCGCTCCTTGGCTCGGCCTATCGGGGAGTTTATCCAATCTCTAATGAGGTAGCAGGAGCCATATCACAGGTCCTTAAATATCGGAGTTCACTGGTTGAGAACATGCAGAGCCTTCAGCGAGGAGACCCGGCCGTTATAGCTGCCGAGCCGTATTGCGTTGTGGTCGCGGGCGACTGCAACGAACTCAATTCGCCGGAGAAGAATGCCTCTTTTGAGAGGTTCCGAGAACGATTGACTGGCGTTCGTATCTTGACCTTTGATGAGGTCTATAAGCGTATTGAAGGGTTACTCGCGATCTTTACAGAGTCCTCCGACGTGAAGTCTTCATAAAGTCGGCTAGGGTTCGCCGATTTTCGTGGTCTACAACCCTAACTGACGGCAACAGGCCACCGCCCGTTTCCACGCCCTCAACGGCTGGAATCGTGACTCGGAGATTTGGCGCAAAGCGGGATTGGAGCTTGGACAGGGCAGGAGGAATGAAATCTGCGCTATCGCACCGTTGCCGCGATGAGACTGCGGTAAGGATGGGAACCCTTCACATTTTCGAGCGGATCAGGGGTGGGACACCGGGCGGCAGGTCCCGCGCTGATTGAAAAGCAAAAAAAGCGGAGCCTCTTCTTCTCATTAGAGGCTCCGTGAACGTCTTCCCCAACCAACTGATTACCTTGTAGAACCACAATAGCTTAGGTCGAGATTGCGCTGAATCCCACAATCGGGTGAGGGGGGTACGCCTTCCGATTCAAAGGAGGCCGATGCTCCCGGTCCCGAGGCAGGCGGGGCGCCGGACCGGATGGCGTTTGCGCGGCTGCCGATGCGAGTATTCTTTAGAGTTAAACCAACACACTGATTTGAAAAGAGGAAAAGATGGGTGAGATAGCCGTTGAGGCCACAGAAGTACCCGCGCAACTGCCGCACGTTCGCGTGGCTGTGCTGGGCGCGGGCAAAATGGGCGGCATCCTGGTACAGGCTTTTTTGAAACAGAACCTTTTTGCCCCGGACCAGCTTCACGCGACGGTGGGGCACGCGGAAAAGGCAGTGGCATTGAGCGTCCAGTGGGGCGTGGACGTGAGCACCAATAACCTGGAGGCGGCGCGCCAGGCGGACTTGATTCTGATCGGCGTGAAGCCGTTCCAGGTGCCGGACCTGATGGAGGAGATCAAGCCGGCGCTGACGACGGCAAAGACACTGGTGTCGTTTGCGGCGTCGGTGAAGACGCGGGCGATTGAGGAGGCGGCAGGGATCGATATACCCGTGATTCGCGCTATGCCGAATACGCCTTCGGCGCTGGGAGCGGGAGCGGCCGGGCTGTGCAAGGGACGGTTTGTGTCTGCCGAACAAATGGAGCTGGCGCAGCGGATTTTTGAGACCGTGGGGCGCACGGTGATTGTGGATGAGAAGCACATGGATGCCGTGACCGGGCTTTCAGCGTCAGGGCCGGCGTATATCTACATCATTATTGAGGCGCTGGCTGAGGCTGGGGTGAAGGTGGGTCTGCCGCGCGATACGGCTACACAACTGGCGGCGCAGACTACTTTTGGGGCGGCGAAGATGGTGCTCGAAACGGGGTATCATCCGGCGCTGCTGAAGGACGCCGTGACTACGCCTGCCGGATGCACGATTGATGGGATTCTGGAACTGGAGGAAGGCGGGCTGCGGGTTACGCTGATCAAGGCGGTGATGCGGGCTACGGAGCGGGCGAAGCAGTTGGCCGCGGGATGACGGGTTCCTCTCGACGGGGCGGAGTTTTGTTGATTCCCACTCATCGCGCGATGAAACTGCGCGATGAATGGGGCACGGGAATGAATTCTCCCCATTCCAGGCGCCAAAGGCGGAGTTGCACCCCAAGGAACTGATGCACCCTATTGCGGGGTAGAATTGCTGCGTTAAGGAGGGAGCGATGAACGTTGCCGAAGGAGCAAGGAGAATGCAGTATGCGGGCCGTTGGATGTTCTTTGCCCCGGTGGGCGCCGCGATTGTGTCTGTCGGTTTGGCCATGGCCGTCACCTATCTCCCCACCGGAGCAGACTTTCACATCGGGATACTTGGACTGTTTCCGCTGCTGCTTCCGATCGCATTGATGGGAGCGTTTCTTTGGCTGGCAGGGTGGATTGTTGAGGGCTTTACCAAACCCAAAGAGGACGATTGAACACCGCCCTCTTAAAATCACTCCCAAGGACGCCTATCCAACGCCCGACCTGGCTGCCCAACTACATCCCGGAGTTACAAGGACTGCGCGGGCTTGCGGTTCTGGGGGTGTTTTTCTACCACTGCCATCCGCGACTTGAAGGCACCTGGGTTCACTACGCGTCGCTCTGGGGATGGACGGGCGTCAATCTATTCTTTGTGCTCTCCGGCTTTCTGATTACTTCGATTTTGCTGGAGGCGCGAGAGAAGCCACGATACTTCCGCAATTTCTATGGGCGGCGCGCGCTACGCATCTGGCCGATATATGTGCTGGTGCTGGTGGTCGTCTATCTGAATGCGCCGTGGTTCATTGGGCCTAGTGTCCTGGACGCGATCAGGAGCGCTCCGTGGCTCGTCTACATCTTTTTTGTGCAGAACTTGTTTCACCTCGTGTTGCCGCCGGCGATTGGGCCCACGTGGTCGCTGGCGATTGAAGAGCAGTATTACTTTCTTTGGGCGCCACTGGTGCGGTTCTTGCGCAGGCCGTGGCACTTGATCGTGATTCTGGCGGCTGCGTTGGTGGTTTCCCCGCTGATGCGTTTGACGCACCATGCGTGGATTACTCCGACGCACACGCTTACGCATCTGGATGGCATTGCGTGGGGAAGCCTGCTGGCGCTGGGACTGCATACGTTGCCGATTGGCCGCCGCGCCTGGCTATGGATGGGCCTGGGCGCGATCCCGCTGGGAGTTGCGGTAGCTGGAACCATTGCCGGTGGCACGGCATTTCTCGACTCGGCATTGTCGGTGGCATTTGCAGGTGCGGTGTTGGCCTCGATTGCGTCGACTGGCGCGCGCAATCCGCTGAATGCGATGCTGCGACGGGGACCCCTGGCCTTCTATGGCCGCATCAGCTACGGACTTTATATGACGCACATCATTATCTTCATTTATTTCGGCTGGTTCGATTTGCGCATGGATCGCTACGGGATTGCGGGCAGCCTGGCGGTTGTTGGATTGCGGCTGGTCGCCGCGACGGCTGCAGCGACTGTGCTGTGGTATGGATTCGAGTCGCAAATCCTGAAGCTCAAGCGGCTTTTTTGACTTGAAATTCGTTGGAGCGCGGTGATGCTGGCTTGTTGCGAATTTAAGGCCAGCGCCCGACGATGACGAAGAGCGCCATCAGAAACAGCACCATGTCCATGGCTGCGGTCTCGCGACGGCGCACATGATAGACGCTGACAACCACGGTCAAGAACGCCAGCGCTGCAGCCGCGATCCGCGGGACGATGTACGGGGGCAAAAGGTCGAAGGGCAACAGCAGGCAAATGGCTGCGGCGATCTCGAGGATGGCGATTGCAGCCGCTGCTTCGTCGCGCATGCCGATGAGTGAGAAATCGGGGGCCGGGGGCGCTGCGACCGTTTTCCGCTTGCGGAAAATGATCTGGTTGAATCCGGCCAGCAGGAACAGGCCGGCCAGGAAAATCTGCGCCATCCAAAGGAAACCACTCATCGCTCCCCGCCTTTCCATTTCGTTGGTGTACCGTTCTCCCTTTTGGGAGACTTCACATACAGCCGCAACCTGGGAACCGATTGATGAGGTGATCGACTGGAAATGAAGTTTCAGTCAAGACCTAATGAGGTAAATATAAAGATCAAATGAAATAAAAGTAAAGGACGAATGCGAAAAGCTGCCTCACTTGCGCCCGAAAAGGGCCGGCACACAACCAATGAGAATGAGTTCAGGGATATCGCGAATCGACAGAAATATCTGCTGCCTCAGCGAGTTAAGGACTGTCTCGGCTTCACTTCCCGGATGGGATTTCAGGGCCTTCTCATGGAAGGCCCTAGTGCGGCCAGCGGCCTACGATTACGAAGAGCGCCATGAGAAACAGCACCACGTCGGGAACGGCGGAATCCTGGCGGCGCAAATGATAGATGCCAGCGACAACCATGAGCAGGGCGAGTGCCGCGGACGCGACTCGCACCAGGGCATGAGGCGGCCAAGTGTCAATATCCATGGGCACGATCAGGCCCACCGCGCCGATGATTTCCAAAAGGCCGATGAAGGCCGCCTGACTGCGCGACATGCCGATCTTGCCGCCCTTCGACCGAGCTTCCACCGCTTTAATGAGTTGGTCATAGGCCAGCACCTTGCCGGCTCCCGCGAAGATGAAAACGCCCGCCATTAAAAGTTGAACAATCCACAATAAGGTGTTCATTCTCTGGCTTGCCTCCCGGCTGCGCTTGCAAACTGCCGGATTACGGCTGCAGCAGCAACCGATTGAACTCCGAAATCGAGGGTCATGTCAAGATCGGACCGCACTGCGATGGACGTGCGGAGGGTTGAGAATAATGGCTGCAAGCTTTGGCGGAAGACAGTCTGGTCCCATAAAGTGGTCCCCCGTCTCACCCCTTTGTGACTCGAATCACCCCTATCCTTAACCTGTGGCTGCTACGCTTTCCCTGTCAGGGAATCCAACCCAAGTGAGGTCTGCCATGGTGGAGAACACAATGATCGAAACCGCGAGCAAAGCTATCCTCAGCCCGGAACTGTTGGCCAAGATGGACGCCTACTGGCGCGCGGCCAACTACCTTTCCGTCGGCCAGATATACCTGAAAGACAACCCACTGCTGGAGCGTCCACTGACGCTGGACGACGTGAAGCCACGCCTGCTGGGCCATTGGGGCACGACGCCGGGGCTCAACTTTCTGTATGTGCATTGGAACCGCCTGATCAACAAGCGCAACCTGAACATGATTTTCGTGATTGGCCCTGGACACGGTGGTCCCGGGTTGGTGGCGAACACTTATCTTGAGGGCTCGTACTCCGAGATATATCCGCACATTGAGCAAAACAAGGATGGCATCAAGCGGCTGTTCAAGCAGTTCAGCTGGCCTTATGGAATACCCAGCCACGTGGCGCCGGAGACACCGGGATCGATTCATGAAGGCGGCGAACTGGGCTACTCGCTGGTGCATGCTTATGGCGCGGCGTTTGATAATCCCGACCTGATTGTGGCTTGCGTGGTGGGTGACGGCGAGGCGGAAACCGGACCGTTGGCGACAAGCTGGCACTCGAATAAATTTCTCAATCCTGCGACGGACGGAGCGGTTCTGCCAATTCTGCATTTGAACGGCTACAAGATTGCCAACCCTACGATCCTGGCGCGCATTCCACACGCCGAGTTGGAAGACTTGATGCGCGGGTATGGTTACGAGCCGTTCACGCTGGAAGGTGACGACCCGGCCGTGATGCACCAGCAGGCGGCAGCGGTCTTCGACACCATGCTGGATCGAATTGCTGCGATTCAGAAAGCAGCGCGGGAAGAAGGTTCGACGGAAAGACCCGCGTGGCCGATGTTGATTATGCGCACGCCCAAGGGCTGGACCGGACCCAAGTTCGTGGACGGCAAGCCGGTGGAGAACACATGGCGCGCGCACCAAGTGCCGCTGGACCAGATTCAACAGAATCCAGAACATCTGCGGCAGTTGGAAGAGTGGATGCGAAGCTACAAGCCCGAAGAACTGTTCAACGAGAAGGGGCATTTCCGCGCGGACCTGGCGGATATTGCGCCCAAGGGCCGGCGGCGGATGGGCATGAACGCTCATGCAAATGGCGGCCTGCTGCTGAAACCGCTGAATGTGCCGAACTTCCGCGATTTTGCGGTGAAGATTGAAAGCCGCGGTGCGACGGATGTGGAATCGACACGCGTGCTGGGACGGTTGCTTCATGCGGTGATGCAGGCGAATACGGATACAAAGAATTTCCGTGTTTTTGGTCCCGACGAGACCGCTTCAAACCGGCTGCAGGACGTGATTACCGGAACCGGCAAGGCCTGGATGGCTGAAACGCTTCCGGTGGACGAGAACCTGTCTGAAACCGGCCACGTGATGGAAATCCTCAGCGAGCATATGTGCCAGGGCTGGCTTGAGGGATATCTGCTGACAGGGCGTCATGGATTTTTCTCCTGCTATGAGGCTTTCATCCACATCATTGACTCGATGGCTAACCAGCATGCGAAATGGCTGAAGGTCACTCGAGGGATTCCGTGGCGCAAGCCGATCGCGAGCCTTAACTATCTGCTGAGTTCGCTGGTGTGGCGGCAGGATCATAACGGATTCAGCCACCAGGATCCGGGGTTCATCGATCACCTGCTGAACAAGAAGGCGGACGTGGTGCGCATTTATCTGCCGCCGGACGCCAACACTCTGCTTTCAGTGGGCGACCACTGTTTGCGCAGCCGCAACTATATCAATTTGATTGTGGCGGGCAAACAGCCCGCGCCGCAGTGGCTCACCATCGACGAAGCCGTTGCGCATTGCACTACTGGGTTGGGTATTTGGCCGTGGGCCTCGAACGACGAAGGCGGACCCGAAGTGGTGGTGGCCTGCTGCGGCGATGTGCCGACTATGGAAGCGCTGGCTGCCGTGATGCTGTTGCGCGACAGAATGCCCGATTTACGCATCCGCGTGGTGAATGTGGTGGACCTGATGACTCTGCAGCCGCAATCGGAACACCCGCACGGTTTGCCCGACGAGGAATTCGACCAGGTGTTTCCAGTCGGCGTCCCAGTGATCTTCGCGTTCCATGGTTATCCGTGGGTCATCCACAGACTTACTTACCGGCGGCATAACCACGACAACATTCACGTGCGCGGTTATAAGGAAGAGGGCACGACGACCACGCCCTTCGACATGTGCGTGCTGAATAACATTGACCGTTTCCAATTAGCTCTGGATGTTTTCAGGCGCGTGCCTCGACTGGCAGCGCAAAGGGGCGCGGCCGAGCAGTGGTACTCCGAAAACATACAGCGGCACCGTTTGTACGTCGCCGAGAATGGCGACGACTTGCCTGAGATCAAGAACTGGCGCTGGACCCGGAGCGCGGTCGCGAAAACATCGAGCTCGCAAAGCGCCGACGTATCTGCGGACAAGCCGCCGGTGGGCGAGGATGTGGCCATGTGATCCAGGTTCCCATGCGGGCCGCCCGATCCTTTGCATTTGCTGCGAGGATGGGGCGGGCGCCAACTTCAACCCGAGTTAGTCCTTGCTGACTTTACTAACTCACTAACCCGCTGACCTTTTTCAGCACTTACTCACAGAGGTTCTTTATTCATGTCGTCTTTGCCGGTTTTGGTTTTGAACAGCGGTTCATCTTCTATCAAGTTTTCAGTCTATGAGGCCGGTGACGGCCAGCGAACCAAGCTGCACGAGGGCGCGGTCGACGGAATTGGCACCGATCTAGGCAAGTTCTGGATCAAGGACGCTGCTGGCACGAAGCTGGTGGATCAGACACCGGCTCTGCCGACGCGGGCTGTGGCTTTTGCGCTGGTTGCAGAAGCGCTCCACTCCGGCGACTTCCCTGCTCCTGTGGCCATTGGCCATCGCATGGTTTCCGGCGGGCCTACGGTGCAGGACAATCAACTCATCACGCCTGCGCTGATTGACGAGATGGAAAGCTACACGGCCTTTGCACCTCTGCACACGCCGATTGCCGTTTACATCATGCGTGAAGCGTTGCGGCTGTTCCCCGGAATTCCAAACTTCGTCATTCTCGATACTTACTTCCATCGCACTATGCCCGAAGTGGCGAAGCATATGCCCATTCCGGCAGAGTATGTTGCGATGGGCGTGCGTCGATATGGGGCGCATGGCATTTCATACGAGTCGATCGTGTACCAACTGGAACCCAACGTGCCGGAGAAGCTAATTGTGGCGCACCTGGGAAATGGCGCATCCATCTCCGCAATTCGCAATGGGGAGTGCCTGGATACTTCGATGGGCTTGACGCCGACTGGAGGCATCATCAGCGGGACGCGTACAGGCGACATCGATCCTGGCGTGCTGCTGTTTATTCTGCGCAAGATTTGCGAGACGGCGACCAGTGCGTCTGACGCTGCCGACAAGCTGGAGACTGTAGCCAGCAAGAAGGCCGGTCTGCTGGGTGTGAGCGAGCTTTCGAACGATATGCGCGACCTGCGAGATGCCATCAAGGATGGCGACGCAAAGGCTCGGCTGGCGGTGGACAAGTTCACATGGACGATTGCCAAATGGATTGGGAGTTATGTGGCCGAGTTAGGCGGGCTGGACATGCTGGTTTTTACTGGGGGGATTGGCGAAAACGATATTGCGTCGCGGGCGGAGATTTGCGCGGGGTTAGGCACTCTGGGAATTGTGCTTGACCCGATTCGCAACAATGTGCGCGGTGAAGCGATGATCTCAACAGAGAATTCGGCAGTCACGGTGAGAGTGATTCCGCCCGCGGAAGATTTGATTATTGTGAATCACGTGGTGCGGCTGCTAGGGAAATAACAGTCGAGGAAGACTCGCACTTATTGACATGCTGACGGACGAGATTGCACGCTCAATGCAGACCGATTGAGCGCACGATTGTTCTACACTGGTGGGTTCCATACGGAGTCTTCCTTCATGTCTACTGCCGCTATTCCCACGGATTCAAAACACCTTCCACCGCCAGCACTTCGCCGCTTCGCGTGGGGAGTGCTGGTTTACTTTGTCGCTGTGATTCTTTGGGGCACACTGGTGCGCGCCACGGGATCGGGGGCGGGTTGCGGGAACCACTGGCCGCTGTGCAACGGAACCGTGATGCAGCACTCGGCAAGCGTGGAGACGATGATCGAGTTCACGCATCGCATTACCAGCGGGCTCTCGTTTTTCTCTGTCGTGGGGCTGCTGTGGTGGACATTTGCATGCACTGTGCGCGGACACCTGGCGCGCGCGGCTGCCGTTGCTTCGGTGGCGTTTACGCTGATTGAAGCAGTGATCGGCGCATTGCTGGTGAAGCTGGGACTTACCGCGCAAAGCCAGTCACCACTTAGGCCGGCGTATCTTGCACTGCACCTGACCAATACGCTGCTGCTGCTGGCTGCGCTTACCCTGACTGCGCACCTGCTCAGCCGCCGGACAGGCTTTCTGCGTAGCGGCACTCGTCTTGTTGCTCCGTTCGGCGCGATTGTCACGGTGGTTGTGGTGCTGATTGTCGGGGTGACTGGATCGCTGGCCGCACTGGGCGACACGCTCTTTCCCGCGGCGTCTCTGGCCAACGCGCTGGCACAGGATTTCTCTGCGACCAGCGGCTGGCTGGTCCGCTGGCGCTGGACGCATCCATCGGTGGCGTTGCTGGCCAGCGCATTCCTGTTGTGGCTGCTTGTGCGGGCGAATCGGCGCAGTTGGCATGAGGGTGGATCGTGGGACAATCGCCGGCTCGCCGCGCTGGTGCTGTTGCTACTGGCTGCTGTTTATACGCTGGGCGTGCTGGATGTAGTGCTGCTGGCTCCGCTGTGGGTGCAGGTAGCGCATCTGCTGGCGGCCGATTCGCTGTGGGTTGCGCTCGTGGTGTTGACAGCGAGAATCACACTGGTGCCGAAAGAGCAGGGGTCAGGGGCCAGGGTTCAGGGATCAGGTTCCGCACTGCGCATGGAATGAGGCTTCGGTGATTCCTGTTGGATACTTGGCAAAACAGAGTTGCAAAAAACCCGAGATGTTTAAGATGCCGGGCGTCGATGATATTTATTCCGTCGGCAGTTGCGTGAATGACGACTTCGCGGACTATATCAACTACTGGAAGCACAATGGCTACTGGCTGTTCGACTCGCCTGAAATGATTCAAGAGGTGGCAAGGGAGAACTCGATAGATATTGAAGGATCCTTGCTTTTCTACTACGAGGCTTATGAAGAGGAGTTCACCGGGGAAGCATGGCGCGCATTCTCGGTAGAACCGTTAATCCCGACCAATGTTGTGCGGCCACCTCGCCCGAGGCTGGAAGGATTTGACGTAGTCACTTTCTACTGCGGCACTGCACCTGAATGCTCTCCGCTGTCATGCTGCTCGATGGCAAAACATCTTCAGACAAATTCCCATTGCCTCTTTGAGTCCTTCGACGAGGCTTGGACAAGTATCAATTCGGGAAAATTCGCTGGCAGTGAGCCGGGGCCATATCGTATCTATGCGGTCTACTTTGTCGATTGGCCCCGGCCTCAGATACCTGATCTCTGACCTCTGCTTCGCTACTTCACCAGTACCCCGGCGGCGGCGTAGGTACTGCCTTCCACGGCGGCTTTAATCGCTGGTAACTCGGGCGTGGGCGTGAGGTTTTCGATTACGCCATCGTGCAGCAGGACCGTGTCTTCTGTTTTGCCGCCGCGGATGCTGGGGTTCCAGGCGAAGGCCTGATTGTTGACGACGACCTGAGTTCCTGCGGGCGTGGCGACCCATTCGCGCTCCCCGTAGCCTGTGGGTCCGCCCTGGTGATGGAAGCGCTCTTCACCGGGAAAACCGTGTGCCGCATAGGCTTCCTGGGCTACTTTGAATAACGCAGACGAAGTGGCGCCGACGCGGGTTGCGTTGAGCAGCGCGGCGTTGACTTGTGCTGCGGCTTCAAAGCGCGCGCCAAGCTCCGTAGGCAGCGCGCCGAAGTGAACGAAGCGCGTGATGGAGATGACCAGGCCCCACTTGCGCGCACAAAGATTCAACATGCCGTACTGCTTGAGGCGCTTGCCGCGCGGCACAGCATGCTTGTACTTGAAGATCCGGTCGTCGACGGCATAGAGCGCCACCGAGGGAAGAATGCCGCGGCGGAACAGCGCGTTTGCAGTGATGGCTTCGAGGTCATACTCACTGAGGCCCGGCTCGACTTCATGAAGGGCTTCGACTGTGGCCGCGGCGGTTTCCAAGCCAAGCCAGCGATAGCGCGCAATTTCTGTTTCGCTCAGGGCTTCGCGCAGCGGGTAAAGATTGACCGGGGTCAATCCTGCGCCGGGTGTGTCAGAGCCGACCAGTCCGCCGGCCAGGCGCAGCGCGGTTTCCACAGTGGCATCGCCATACCAGGGGAAAAGCACCGGCTCAAAATCCAGCACGCCAAACTCCTCGTCATGGGCGCGCGGCGCTTCATTCTCGGTGGTCATGTAATAGCGTTTGCCAGCGGCAGTGATCAGCACCGAAACAACGGCCGTTTCAACAGCGGTGCAGACAATCTCTTCCACCGCACCGCCGGTAAGCCAGGCAATGTTCTCGTTGCGCCGCAGCAGAACTCCGGCCAGGTGCTGGGCTCCCAGCCATTCCACGAGCTTCTGATGTTTGGCTTCGAGCTCCGCATTCCATGCAGATTCCGTGACGATGGTGGTGCCGCCGATGACCAGGCTCTTTCCGATTCTCTTGCTCATGATTTGGTTCCTATGAAGGGTCGAGACGAGGTTTGTGAGTTCCCACCCATTCGACGAAAAGATGTCGAATGGATGGGGCACGGGGCCTTTGCAGGGGCTAAAGCCCGTCCTCATTTTCGGCCTGGTTGCGGCACGACTAAAGTCGTGCCCTGATACAAGGCGCATCCACAACTGGGCGCTTCAACGGAGCGCTTCAGCAAGATGCATTCTGCTTAGTCTTCGAGCTCGGGGTGGTAGTGGCTCTCCCAGCCCAGATAGCGGACGGTGGCTTCGTGGACGGCCTTTGAGACGTCGCTGAAGTTGGCGGCTACGTGGTGCTCGAAGCCCTCGCGGCAGATGTACTTCAGCAGTTTCTGCAGTTGCGGAATCTCGGCCACGCCGGCGCCGCCAAAGGTTTCAAGCGGATCGTCAGTGAATTTGCCTGCGCCGGTGTAACCGCGAATGACGCCACGGCGATCGTCGGTGGAGTAGCGCGCAAAGCTCATGGCGCCAGCTTTGACGCGGCCTACGCAGGTGCCGAAGGTGTTCTCTTTGCCCACCGTGCCGGCGATGATCTCCTGGTAATCCATCTTGACTTCCTTGAAGAAGTGCTTGGGCAGGTTGGAGCAGTGGAAGCAGACGCATTTGTCGGGATGGCTACCGTAGTTGTTGTTCCAGTCGAGCAGCGCGGAAGGGGTGCCGGAGGCGAGGGCAAGAATGTACATGCTCAGCGTGCCGGGTACATCCACTTCGCAGGCGGATGGAATCAGGTTGTCGCTCATCATACTCATGATGGTGCAGGGCACGACGCCGAAGAACTCTTCCATCGACGTCCAGCATTGCACCGCGCTGATGGTCACCGCCTTCTCCTTCATCCAGCCGTCGATGACCGCGCCTAGCTTGGACATTTTGAGCAATGCCGCTTCTGGGATGCCGGAGGTGGTGACGTACTTCTTGATGGCGCCGAGTTTGGCCTGCGCGGCGTCGTCCGTGTCTTTCATCTTGTTGATGCGACCGAAGATTTCAGAAAGGTCAATGGGCTCGATGGAGATGCCATGGGTTTCAAGAATGCGCTCAGAGTAGCGCACGGTATTGAAGGCCGCGGGACGTGCGCCAATAGAGCCGATGCGCAGATTCTTTAACCCCTTGACGATGCGGCAGACGGAGGAGAACCATTCCAGATCGGCCTTGAACTCTGCCGATGCGGGGCTCTCAGTATGCAGCGTGGTCAGCGAATAAGGGATGCCGTATTGCATGAGGTTGTTACAGGCGCTCATCTTGCCGCAGAAGCTGTCGCGGCGCGTGGCGATGGTCATGGCATCAGAGCGGTCCGGTGTGGCCTGGATGAGCACTGGAACGTTGAGCCCAGCGTGGCGCAGTGTGTCGGCTACGCCGCGCTCATCGCCGAAGTTGGGCAGGGTGACGATGATGCCATCGAGGTCCGCCGCATGTTTCTTGAACAAGTCGGCGCAGCGCATGGCGTCGGCAAACGTTTCCACAGCGCCGTATTTTGTTTCCTCGGGACTGAGCACAATCGCCTTGTCGCCCGCAGACTCAACTGCAGCAATCATCTCTTCGCGGCCGCTGTTGGCCAAATGGCCGGGAAAAAATCCGCGATTGCCTACCACGATGCCGAACGTCATTTTCCGTTTTGTTGTCATAACTCACTTGCTCCTTATCCCCGCATTTCGGGGTTGCCGCATTTCCATTAACCGTTGCGGCTCGGGCGAAAGCGCAGGCTGTAGAACAAGCCGAGCGCCAGTAATAGACCGCCCCACCAGACAGGCGCGTGCAGGTTGGCCAGAATCACGTTGGCCGTATGTCCGACAACCAGCTCGTACACTCCATAGCCGAAAATCATTGCGCCATAGATGGTGAGAAGAACTCCTATGAAAAACCAGATCGAGATTGCTGAGTTGTGCATGCGTAACCTCGGTTACCAGAAGTAGATGTTGAGGGCAAGGAAGCAGATGATCGCAAGAATCATCCAGAAGTACTCGTTCTTATAAAACGGGACCGGCTCTTCCTTGGGAATCTTTGTAGCGCCATATACGAGGCCATTCAGTTCCGCTATTGGACGGGGCTTGCCGAAGAGGCTGACCACGAAGACGACGATGGCGCAGACGCTGACCGACCAGAGAGCCCTGTACATATTTTCCGCCATATCCTTGGCATCGGGCGAGAGTGCAACATAGCGAAGAGCCGACGGGTCGATCTTAACCCACGCCCAGAGGCCGATGGACGTGAGTGTGCCGATCAACAATCCCCAGAAGCCACCCGCCTTGGTGGCGCGCTTCCAGAACATGCCCATGAGCACCGCGCCGAGCAGAGGCGAAATGAAAAAGCTGAAGAGCGCCTGCACGTAATCCATGATGCCCTTGGCGTTCATCACCAGGTAGGCTGCGCCGATGGAGATGACTACGCCGAGAATTGTGGCCCAGCGACCGACGGCAACGTAGTGCTCATCCTTGGCGCGCTTGTTGATGAGTGGTTGATAGATATCGTAGGTCCAGACGGCGGAGAAGGCGCTAACGTTGCCGGCCATACCGCTCATGAATCCTGCGATGAGTGCGGTGATGCCGAGGCCCAACAGGCCGGGGCTGCAGTAACGAACAAGCATCAGCGGGAGCACTTCGTTGTAGCTGTGCAAGCCCGCGCCGGGATTGGCAGCGACTACGTTTTCACCGACCAACTTCATCAAGGTGCCGTCGGAGTTCTGCAAGACCACGAGGCCGAGGAGGCCGGGCAGAATCACGATGAAGGGAACGGCCATCTTGAAGAACGAACCGATCACAGGCGCCATGCGCGCAGAACGCAGGCTGTTGGCGGCAAGAACGCGCTGGACGACGAGGAAGTCTGTGGTCCAGTAGCCGAAGCTGATCGCGAATCCGAGGCCAAAGACAATTCCGGTCCAGTGAATGCCCATGGGATTGTCGGCAAAGTGGCCCATGCTGCGCCACATGTGTGTGTAGTCGCCCGCGGGGATTGCGCCGATTGCGATGTTGTGTGCGATTTTGGCTTTGAGTCCGTTCCAGCCGCCGGACTCGATGAGGCCGAGAATTGGCACCAAGAGCGCGCCGCCCCAGATGAGGACAAACTGCAAAACCTCATTGAATATGGCCGAGCGCAAGCCGCCGAGAGCGACATACGCAGCAACTGCAAGCGAAGAGACGATGATGGAGAAGTTCAGGTCCCAGCCAAGGACCACCTTCATGACTTCAGCCATAGCGAACATGTTGACGCCGCTCATGAGCACGGTCATGAAAGCGAAGGAGAAGGCGGCAACGATGCTTGCTCCCTGGCCGTAGCGGAGCTTTAGATAGCCGGGGACAGAATGCGTTTTGCAGACGTAGTAGAAGGGCATCATGACCATGCCCAGAAAGAGCATGGCGGGAATGGCGCCAATCCAATACCAGTGTGCGGCCAGAATGCCGTACTGGTAGGCGGAGCCCGCCCAGCCCATCAATTCGAGCGACCCGAGATTCGCGGAGACGAAGCTCAAACCGGCGATCCACGCAGTCATCTCGCGTCCGGCCATGAAGAACTCTTCGCTGGTGTTGGCCTGGCTCTTGAGGTAGAAGCCGATCCAGATCACCATCACGAAGTAGATGGCGATTACGGCGATATCGAGCAGGCTCAGGTGCGCCAGCGAAGGGGCGCCAAGGGCAAGAGACGTCGGGACGGTGGAATGCAGACCGGCGGCAGCGAAGGCGGAGACCAATTCGAACATTGAGTCACCTGAAAGGAGTCAATTCGTCCCTGAGGGTTGTGGACGTTCGCACCTAAGTAAATGGCTTTACTCAATCGGTTGTCAAGCGGCAAAGCAACTGCGCGTGAAAAACCGACGAAGTGCGTTCCGTCTCATCTTCCGAATCAGGGTCAATCAGATTTTGGACGAAGCAGTCATTCAGTAAGCGTTTACCGAAGAAGTCTACCATAACTGTCGTTTGTGACGTGACCAATCGATTTCTCGCTTGTCATCTCTCCGTAACGAATGTAACTTGAGGTATGGGACCATTCTTTCCCCTCTCCATACATCGAAATCTCTCGCCTTTTGCCACGCATTCGCGTGTTCTCCAACTCCCTGTCCAGTCCAACCCTGCACTAAGGAGCCTTTCCGATGAATCCATCTGTTGACCCCACTGGTTGTAGCGGCTTCTCGCGCCGCTCGTTCTTCCGCTTCGCTGCAGGCGCATCCGCGCTGGCCAGCATGCCCATCCTGACTGAAGCCCGGCTAGCCATGGCCGAGCGTCCCAAGTTCGCCGATCCCAACAAAGGCATTCATATCGACGCCAACGAGAACCCGCTGGGACCCTCGGAAGCTGCACGCCAAGCGATCGCAAACATTATTCCCAAGGGTGGACGCTACGAGTTCACGATGGAATCGGATCTGGCCGAAACATTCGCCAAGATCGAAGGCCTGAATCCCGAGTCGGTGATTCCTTTTGCGGGCTCTAGCGAGCCGCTGCACTACACGGTACTGGCCTTTACCGATAAGAACAAGCCGCTGGTGGTTGCCGATCCCGGCTACGAAGCGCCGATGTGGGCTGCGCAGGTTTCCGGCGCGCCGATTATCAAGGTTCCACTGGCCGATCCCAAGGGCGAGGCGAAGCACGATATCAAGGCGATGCTCGCGGCCTCGGCGAATCCCGGCGTGATTTATATCTGCAATCCCAACAACCCGACAGGCACCTGCACGCCGCACGCGGACATTGAACATGCCGTGGCGAATGCGCCCAAGGGCACGATCATCCTGATCGATGAGGCCTATATCCACCTTTGCGACGCACCCCGTTCGCTGGAGTTTGTGAAGGACGGCAAGGACGTCATCGTGCTGCGCACCTTCTCAAAGCTCTACGGAATGGCCGGCATCCGCATGGGATTTGCGGTGGGCAGACCTGACCTGGTGGCCAAGCTGGTTCCTTTTGGCGGCATGAACTCGCTGCCGATTACCGCGCTGGCCGCAGCCAAGGCGAGTCTCACCGATCCTGACCTGGTTTCGTCGCGCAAGAAGATCATTGGCGACATCCGCGTAGAGAATCTTGCATGGCTCAAGTCAAACGGATTTGCCTGCACGCCTTCAGAGAGCAACTGCTTCATGCTCGACGTTCGCCGGCCCGGCAAGGAAGTGATGGCGGCCATGGCGGCCAAGGACATTTACATCGGCCGCATCTGGCCGGCATGGCCTACGCAGGTGCGCATCACCGTTGGCACCGCGGACGAAATGGCCGCTTTCCGCAAGGCGTTTACCGAGGTGATGGCGAGTCCGACGGCGGGACTTGTGCCGCCTAAGCTGCCAAGCCGGCTTGCCGAACGGCCGTTCACGCACTTGTCGTAAGAGCAGTTGTAAGTCTTCAGTTGTGAGTTGTTAGCAAATGCAAAAGCCCTCGCCATCGCCGCGAGGGCTTTTGATTGCGCTTGTACACAACATTCATTGCGCAAATTGGTAGCACAAAGAGAAACCCCGCCAGAAGGCGGGGTTTCTGCTGACAACTGAAAACTGACATCTGTTTTTAGAAGATGATCTTCAGGGCGAATTGGGTGTTGTAGGGTTCGCCGGCGCCTATTCCGGGTGCGCCGTTGAAGCTTCCAATTGTGGTGAAAAGGTTGAGCGCATTGTCATAGGTGAACGAAGGGTTGAAGTTCCCCTGCAGCGGCGGAGCATAGTTGGTTCTGTTGAATAGGTTGAACATTTCCACGCGGAACTGCGTTGTGACCCTTTCCCAAATGTGCGTGTTTTTGAAGACCGAGAAATCGACGTCGCCGTAGCCCGGACCGTAGAAGGCGTTGCGACCAGTGGTGCCCCAGGTGCCGGCTGGTGCATCCGTGAAGGCTGCTGGATTAAGCCAGTTCAAGCCCACGCCTCCCTTGCGGAAGCCTGTGTAGGGATTGACGCCCGGGACTAAATTTGCACGCTGGTTGCCGTCGTTCGTTCCGGATGTGTCAGCTGAGCTGTACACCGAGAAGGGGAGCCCGCCGTGGAAGGTCATCAGACTGTTCAATTCCCATCCCTTGGTGAGCGCCCTCAGGTGATCCGAACCGGGAACCTGGTACGAAATGGAAGAGACGAAAATATTACGGTTGTCGAAGTCGCTTGAGCCATAGTCGCCCTTGAAGTTGGTGCTGTCCTGCGGCAGCGCGCCGCGATAGGCCGTAACTTCATCGAGGCTATGCGACCAGGTGTACGCACCCTGCGCAGTAATGCCATGGAAGCCGGAAGCGCGGATGGTTGCCTGCAGAGAGTTGTAGTTGGAGGTTCCGATGCTCTGAATCTCGTTGATGAAGGTGACATCAGGAAACTGCGAGGAGTAAGGCCGCGAGCCATCGCCCGTTGCCGATAGCGCTGCCTGGTTGATATCGCGAATCGCGAGCAGGTGGCGCCCGCCTGATCCCACATAGCCTACCTGCGCGACTATCTTGCTGGTCAAGCTCTGCTCAATCTGAAAGTTGTAGTTCAGGTTGCGTGAAGGGATGAAGTTTTGAGCGATGGAGAACAAGCTGTTAGAAGGCGCGCTCGATGTGAAGGGATCGACTCCAGCGGCGATTCGATACGTATTAGCTGTGGCGGTGACCACCGGATCCGAACCACCCGGGTTGCCTTCTACACCGTTCGGTGCACCGTTGCCCGGACGGTTATCGAGGAAGGGGTTCAGATTGGGGGTGTCAAAGTAAAGACCGGTACCTGCGCGAAGAACCGTCGTCGGCGTTAACTGGTAAGAGAAACCGACTCGTGGGCTGAGATTCAGATAGGTGGGATCGTAGAGACTGCTGACCTGGTTGCCCTGATATACGATGCCATCGTTCAGTTGCGTAATGTTCGGACGAAACACAGAGAGATCCTTTGCCGAATTGTGCAACGGCCCTTCGTAGTCCCAACGGAGACCATAGTTGACATTCAATTTCGGTGAAAGCTGCCATGAGTCCTGAGCGAAGAAGTCAAACGTGTTCACAAACACCTGTCGATCGGGATCGCCCAGTGCAATGGACGACGTCTTTACATTTCCGGCAAGAAAATCGGCAAGCGCATCGACGCGCGAATCGCCGGTATCATAAGAATCGCCAGTCGCGTTAGCCTGATCCGGTCCCTGCGTACCATCAAAAGTAAAGCTGCCCAGTGCATGACGGTGATAGAACTCATCCAGCTGCGCCTGGCGGAATTCGCCGCCGAACTTGAACTGGTGCTTTCCGATTGTCCAGGCCAGATCGTCGGTCAAATGGCCCGTGATGTCGTTACGTCCCTCTGGAGGCGTTTCCCCGGTTGCGTCAAAGCCCGAGATCGCGATACTAGGCGCGCCGGGAAGGTTTGAACCGGTGACGAGTCCAAGGGAGGCTACGTCGAAGCTGTTGTTGAAGTCGTTGAAGACCTGGTTGAAATAATTCACGCCGGCCAGCACCTGATTGGTGATGGTCGGTGTGAACACGTGATTGTAGACAATCGCGTAGTTCTGGACGTGGATTGGCGCAACTTCGTAATAGTAGTAGAGAGAGGAACCAACCGGCGCCACCTGGTTGCCTTGTCCCACAAACCAGTGGGCGGTCAAGCTGTTTTTATCATTGATTGTGTAATCGATTTTGGCGAGGCCGTTATAGCTGTAACCGTACTCCGGCGTTGTGCTGGTGTAGTTATTGACTGTCGCCGGCCCGCTTCCGGTGGCCGCCGCGGGCCAAAGTGTAGCCAGCAAATTGGTGGATACGGAGTTTACTGGAATATTGAATTTTGCCAGCGCTGCCTTGGCTTCTGTCTGCCACGCCTGGGTGGGCTCAGTCGCCTGATCAGGAACGCCAATGGTGAAGCGCTGATGCTCATAGGTGGTGAACCAGAAAAGCTTGTCCTTGATGATTCGACCACCTGCGGAATATCCGTAGTTGTAATTGCGCACTTCCTGCTTCACAGGAGCAGTGAACGGGTTGGTGGCGCCAAATAGCTCGTTGCGGTTGTAGTAGTAGAGGCTTCCGTGAAGCGTATTGCTCCCTGACTTGAGCGAGAGGTTCACACTGCCACCGGGGTTGCGTCCCGATTCCGGCGCTGCCTGGGTCTGCGCAGAAAACTGATCGACGGCGTCGATAGGAAGGATGATACCCGCGATCCCGGAGACACCGCCCTGGTTGACCGCTGGGATGTTGTGCCACAGATCGTTGTTGTCGATACCGTCGATCTGCCAGTTAATCTGGTTAGCGCGCGTACCGTTCAGAGAACCGTATCCACCCGCTCCACTATTGGAGAAACCGGGCGCAAGGATGATCAACTGGGTGAAGTCACGACCATTGAGCGGGGTGTCCTGCAGCGGTTCGCCGCCGACAACTGCGGTCTGCGTGGTGGAGGTTGTATCGAGCGTGATTGCGTCCGCGTCTACTTCGACCGTGGTGGCAGTCTGTGCGATGTTCAACTTGACCCGCAGCGTATAGATTTTTCCGGCCGTCACCGGGACCTTTTCTACCTTGGCGGTTTGGAAGCCGCTTGCCGTCACCGAGACCATATATTCACCCAGGGGAAGATCCTGGAAGGTGAATTCTCCACCGGTTGAGGAGATGGTTTTGTGCGATACACCGGTGGCCGAATCCGTAGCCTCGACGACGGCTCCGGGCACGACCGCGCCCGACTCGTCAGTCACCGTGCCATTCATACCACCGCGAAACGTCTGGCCAATGCTTGTGGCGGGCAATGCGAACAGCACTGCTAAAGCCAGAAGCCAGGCAGTGAATACACTTCGATTGTGTGGGTGATTCATTGCGTCGATCCTCCAGATGATGCAGGTAAAGTTGTGGTTTTGCGCGCCCTATAAAATTGAAAGTAGATACAGTTGGGTGGGCGCTCATGAACGCACACAGGCGCTATTTTTTCTTGGGGTGTCTACAAGGATGGAATGTTTGCAGGTGAACTTCCATTACCAAATATAGGAAGAATTCATATAAAGAATCAATAAAGAAACGCGTAAAAATTTCCTTGTTCCCGGACTGTTGACCTTGTGTCAGAAGGCGGTTTCAGCATCCGTTGACTCGATCACGGAAATTCCATCTCGTCAAACCGTACGTAACCGGAGCTTCTACTCACGGCACTCCTGCTCCCATACACGCACCATCAAATCTCCGGCGGGATGGCGGAATGCCACCACCAACGAGTCTTCCGTATGCTGCCGCCCGCAATATCCCACAAGCTCCACGGCAGACTCCGGCACGGTCATGGTACAGGGTCGCGGCAAGGAGGATTTGATTACGCCCGCGATCATGTTGGCGATCTCCTTGGTTGCGTCCAAAGCATCGGCCTCGACCACAGTTTCTACAGGCAGCATCATCATCGCCGCCGTAGCTTTGTAAGCCAGCGCGCAGGTCATCCTCAACTCGATGCGGCCCTTCCAATTTCCGAAGAGATTCACTCGCCCCAGCAGATGCCCTGCGCCCACGCAAAACTCCTCGGGGATGAGTGCATGATCCAGCGTCATGGCCAGCATCTGTTCCCAGAACTGGGAGTTGGCCTTGATAACGGATTGCTCGTCAAGATGAGCACGCATGGACTGCACCTCGTTAGAAACAAGCTGGGTGAAAGATAAGCCGGCATTCTGCGTATCTTGATGCCTTATCGGTCAATTCTCAGAAGATGTTTATTGACTTGCAGGAGGGTTGGTTTTGGGTGGTAATTGGAAGATTCCCAAAGTGAGCCAAATCACTCATCCGGGTGCCCGCTCGCACATCCTCGCCCCACCCAGAGTGGCACCCTTTCCCATACGAGGTGAACCCCATGCCGGACCCCTCCTCATTTGCCGGTGCGGACACCAGCACGAATCCGTGGACACGACCGACCTTGATTCTGGTAGCTACCGATCTGAGCGACCTGGACCGGTTGATGCCGCATGCCCTTGAACAGGCAATCGAATCCGGTGCGCGCCTGGTCCTTTTCCACGTGATGGGTACCAGCGCGGCAGTAGCAACTGACGCCATTGGGATGCCGTATTACGATCCCTCCAGCGCGCTGGAGTTTGCGACCAAGGCTCTGGAACCGTGGTGCGAATTGGCTGGACGTCAGGGCATTGCATGCGATGCGCTGGTTCGAGAGGGACATCCAGGGCAAAACATTACGACGGCTATCCGCCAGTTTCACGCAGATCGCGTTCTGCTCGGTACCAGAAGCCGTAGCCGGCTGGGCAAGCTGCTTCTGGGATCCGTTGCGGAACAAGTGCTGCGCTCGGTCAACCTCCCGGTGATCACCGTGGGGCCCGAGGCTCGAGTTTCGGCGGCAGGACGCGAACGCGTCGTGCTACATGCCACCACACTCAAAGAGACCTCTTACCCGAGCGCAGAGCTTGCCTGCCAGATCGCAGCGAATCAGGGAGCAAAGTTGTTGCTGCTGCACGTGCTTCCTCCGCTGGATCAGGGAGGCTCGGGTGGCCCGATCGGCGAGCACATAGGACAGAGCGGCCAGCCTGCTGCGCTCGACTCAGCAGCTCAGCATGAGCTGAGCCTGATGGCTCGGAAGATGGCAGCCGCTCAGCCGGGCATTCCCGTCTGCCCCGCAATTGAGCCCGTGGTGGTGCACGGCAATCCGTCCATCGAAATTCTGGCGACTGCGCTAGAGAGAGACGCGAACCTGATTGTCCTGGGGGCGACCGAACGTTCGGCCTTCGCGAATCTTACCCGCGACCGCATCATTTATCGGGTTCTGGCCCACGCGCGCTGTCCGGTGATGACCTTGCGGGAGCCACAGCCCACGCCAGCGCCCGCTGACAGGCACGGCATCGCCCTGCATCGCTAGACACTGGGGAATAAGAGAGGACTTGGAGAATTAGAAAGAACCGACGAGACAAGAAATGCCGAGACTAGGCGGTGAGCCGCTCCAACTGGTCGGGCTTGATGATGGTCATGCTGGAGCCCTTGATCGAGATCCAGTGGTCACGACGAAACTGATTCAGCAACCGCGTGACAGTTTCGCGCGAGGTGCCTGCCATATTGGCAATCTCTTCGTGCGTCAGGGCCATGGTGAAGCGGATTTCCGGTTTGCCGTTTGCAGCGGAATTTCCCCAGTCGAGCAGCAGCCGGGCCAGACGGCCAGCCGCCGAGCCAGAGAGCGCCAACCGCTTGGCGTCGTGAAAAACAGTAAGGTATTCACCGGAGAGGGATTGCGCGGCATGCATGCTGGCGATGCCGTGGCGGCCCAGGAAGTCAACAAACTCCTGCTTGCGCACAGTCTTCACCTGGCACGGCTCGATCGCTTCTGCTGTCACCTCGTGAGGCACATTGGCCAACACCGCACTGAGTCCCATCACATCACCAGGACCAGCAATCTTCAGGATCATGGTCTTGCCGTCGCGTGAGGTGGATGAGATTTTGACATGGCCGAAACAGACCACAAATACATTGCGCG